>Ga0114975_10002364_pt1 | contig 12931 bp, 14 predicted proteins | sample S_130626_EF_Meta_FD_87031 | JGI IMG/M metagenome (GOLD analysis project Ga0114975, IMG submission 87031) | Freshwater microbial communities from Lake Simoncouche, Canada to study carbon cycling - S_130626_EF_MetaG | ecosystem: Environmental > Aquatic > Freshwater > Lake | place: Lake...
AATCTGATCTTCGAACTCTCATCAATCCAACTGGACGATTTGTTATCGGTGGGCCAATGGGAGATGCGGGATTGACTGGTCGCAAGATCATTGTGGACACATACGGCGGTATGGCTCGACATGGCGGGGGAGCGTTTAGCGGAAAAGATCCATCAAAGGTAGATCGATCTGCGGCCTATGCAATGCGCTGGGTAGCAAAGAATGTGGTTGCTGCAGGCCTTGCACGTCGCTGTGAAGTTCAGGTTGCATATGCAATTGGTAAAGCACAACCTGTTGGAGTCTTTGTCGAGACATTCGGAACAGAGACTGTTCCAGTTTCAAAGATTCAAGACGCAGTACTTTCAGTATTTGATTTACGTCCTGCTGCAATTATTCGCGATCTAGATTTACTCCGTCCTATCTATGCGCTTACAAGTGCATATGGTCACTTCGGGCGCGAGCTTCCTGAGTTTGCATGGGAAAGAATTGATCGTGTTTCCGCCCTACAAAACGCAATCAAGTAGTCGGTGGCTGCTCCGAAGCTCTTTCGATTAAAGGCCGAAGTTGCACCTGCAACTTCCGGGCCTAGAGCTTCGGTTTTGCCTTACGCAAGGGTTCGGGTCGACACGGGAGTTTTTCATCTTGATCAACTCTACGATTACCAGATCCCAGAAAAGCTGAGCGATTTAATTCAGGTAGGTGTTCGGGTTCAATTACCTTTTGGCAGCCGCGAAACTGAAGGAATAGTGGTTGATCGCGTGGCGGCCCCTGAAAGAGCGGGGGAGTTAAAGAGCATCACCAAGGTTCTCTCATTTTTTCCGGTAGCAACAACCCAGAGTTTAGAATTGATCGATCATGTTGCAAAGCATTTTGCGTGTAATCCTTGGGATGTAATACGTTCTGCAATTCCACCTCGGGTGGCATCTGTTGATAAGAGTTTTGTCATCGAAGAAGTAAGTGAGCTTAAGCGAAGTAAGCACACCGTTGAATTCCAAACACTCGCTCCTTTTATCCAGGCTCATGTTCAAGTTGTTTCGATTGTCGAAGAAAACAGCAACCAGGGTTCAGTTCTTATCGTTGCCCCTGATGAAAAAGATGTTGATTTGATTGTTAGCGCACTGGCCGAGAAAGGCTTGGAATCCTTAAAGCTAACAGCGGCTATGCCTAGAGAAGAGAGATATCGTAACTTTCTGCAGGCAATGCATGGACCCAACTCGATAGTTGTTGGAACACGAAGTGCGATCTTTGTTCCAGTAAAGAATTTGACGACCGTTATCGTTCATAAAGAGTCCGCTCAAGATCACTTTGAAATCCGCTCTCCGGGCTGGAATGTGAGAACTGTTGCACTTATTCGTTCCATATCTGAGTCGCTCAAATTGATTCTTACGGGATTCTCTCCCTCTATGGAGATTTCGCAACTAATTGATGAACGCACAGTGAGGTACTTAAATACCAAGGAATCGGTCAACGTCAAGGCTTTCACGCCTACTGATGGCGCATTACTTCCAGGACGAATCTTCTCTGAAATTAAGAAGGCTTTAGGACTTGGTCCGGTTTTGTTCATCGCGCCGCGCAAGGGTTATGGCAACGCATTGCTATGTGCCCATTGCCGCAATGTTGCATCGTGTGAATGCGGTGGGCGACTTTTGGTGTCATCAAAAGGAAAGGCACCGTCATGTGTGCATTGTGGGAAAGCCTTTCCATCATGGAAATGCACATTCTGTAATCGAGATAAACAATATTTAGCAGGTCGTGGAATCGATCGGGCAGCAGAAGAGGTCTCACGTGCTTTTCCTGGTTTCCCTGTGGTGATTTCAGCTGGTGAGGTCATCAAGGAACGCATTGAACCAAAGCCAGCATTAGTTCTTGCAACAGCTGGTGCCCAGCCACAAGTAGATGGTGGTTATGCCGCTGTTGTTATCTTGGATGCTATGAGGTTCTTCTCGCACACAGATGTGCGAACGCAAGAACGAGCGCGTGAGTTATTCCTGGAAACCTCATCACTCATCTCCCATAAAGGTGTAGTCCTTCTAGTGATCGATGATTCTCATCCTGTCATTTCAGCGATAACACGGTGGAATGTGGCACCACTGATTAAAAGAGAGTTAAGTGAGCGGACCGAGCTTCATTTGCCACCCACTGTTTTTTCAACGGTTTTGGTGATGGATCAATCAAATGGTATCCAGATTGTGAATGGACTAAAAAAAGCCCTATCTGATGGTCGGATTCCGCAGTCGGCTAACATCTTTGGACCTACCGAGATTTCTAAAGGTCAGGTAAAAGTAGTCGTTCATGTTGACATCAATGACGCAGAAGCTTTAACAACTGTGGTGCATGAACTACAGCGTCGAAGAAGTATTGCTAAGAAGGATCTTTTCACGCTTAGAGTTGAACCATATTCGCTGTGATCAATTGGTAGACTAAGACCATGTCAATTCAGGAAATTCGATTTTTCGGCGACCCGGTACTCACTACACCGGCATCTTTGGTCGTTGATTTCGACAAGGAATTGCGTGTCTTGGTTCAGGATTTAACCGACACAATGATCGATGCGCCAGGTGCGGGTCTAGCCGCTCCACAGATAGGTGTTCCTCTGCGAGTTTTCGTATGGGATGTTGATGAAGAGTTAGGTCACCTGATCAACCCAGTGTTGACCCTGAGTGATGAGCTACAAGAGGGGGAAGAGGGCTGTCTTTCCTTCCCAGAAATTCGCTATCAAACACCGCGCGCAATGCGAGCAGTTGCCAAAGGTTTCAACATGTATGGAGAGCCAATCACAGTTGAGGGATCAGAGTTCTTAGCACGCGCATTGCAACACGAAACCGATCATTTAAATGGAATTTTGTTTATCGATAAGTTGAGTCCTGAAGATCGCAAATTAGCGATGAGAGAGATAAGAGAATCTGAATGGTTCAATCTCGCCTCTGAACAGGGTCGTGCGATTCAGGTTAAAGATTCACCACACACCATTTTCGGACGGAACTCTTAATGCGTATCGGAGTAGCAGCTACTCCGGATGTAGCGATTCCGACCTTGAATTGGTTATTGCAGTCTGAACATGAAATCGGATTGATCATTACTCAGCCTGATCGTCCTTCCGGACGTGGTCGTTTGTTGCAGGAATCTATCGTTGGGCAATGGGCACAAAGCCACGGGATTGCCCTCATTAAACCTGAAAAGCCCCAGCAATTAATAGGCAAAATCGAAGAGTTAGATTTAGTACTCACCATTGGTTACGGTGTTCTAATTCCTGAAAGTATTTTGTCTTTGCCACGACATGGTTTTCTGAATCTGCACTTCTCACTTCTTCCCGCCTATAGAGGTGCTGCGCCGGCTCAAAGAGCACTGCACAACGGAGAATTAGTAACTGGAGTCTCGGTTTTCCAATTAGATAAAGGCATGGACACGGGGCCGATCTTCACCCAGGAATCGATCACGATTGATTCATCGTGGAGAAGTTTTGAGCTATTACAACACCTTGCCGATTTGGGTCCTGAGGTTGTCAGACGTTCTTTTGAAATGATTCAAGATGGCAAAACCCCTAGTGATCAGATAGGCGCACCTTCACTTGCCCCAAAAATAACGAAGAGTGAAGCGAAAATCGACTTCACGCAAGATGCGGACAACATATCCAATGCGATTCGAGCCTTCACATATGAGCCTGGTGCTTGGACAGTGTGGAGAGACGAACCATTCAAGATTTGCTCCACTGCCTTCTCCCACTTAAAGTACGGAACACCTGGAGAAATCTTTGTTATTGAGAAATCTGTCTTTGTTGCAACGGGTTCGCAGGCCTTAGAAATTCTTCGCGTCATACCGGCTGGCAAAAAAGAAATGGATGCTATCGATTGGGCACGCGGAGCACGCTTAAATGGTGGTGAGATTTTTGGTTGAGGCCAGACGCAATACCTTTAAGTCGCCTAAACCGGATGCCTCTCGTTTGTTAGCTTTTGATTTGTTGACAGAAGTAAATCGCAATGAAGGCTATTCCAATTTACTGTTGCCACAAGCATTAAACGCAAGCAAGCTGGAAGAGCGAGATCGCTCATTAGTAACTGAACTCCTATATGGCACGATACGAATGCAAGGCAAACACGACTGGGTGTTGGCCCAAATTAGCGATCGATCTTGGTCTGAAGTAGATCCTGGCATTGTTGATATTTGTCGGCTAGGTGTTCACCAGATCCATGAAATGCGAATCCCAGATCATGCTGCAGTGGCAGCAACTGTCGAGGTTGCACGCAAGCGCATCGGTGAATCAAAAGCTAGCTTCGTTAATGCTCTGTTAAGAAGTGTTACTCGTAAGTCGATGGAGGATTGGTTTTCACCGTTAGAGTCAATAACAGATCCAGTCGAGCGCTTAGCTATTCAATACTCTCACCCGGAATGGATTGTCTCTGCGTATTACGATCTTTTGAAGAGTTGGGAAGAGGTACAAGCAGCTCTTAGAATCAATAATGAGGCAGCTACACCCACATTAGTTTCTTGGCCGGGTAATTCAACTCAGCAAGATCTTGTCGATGTCGGGGGAGAGCCAACGCAATTTTCTCCCTATGGCGCTCATTGGAAGGGCAATCCTGGCGCACTTGATTTGATTAAGTCTAGAAAGATTGGCGTTCAGGACGAAGGTTCTCAACTCGTTGCAGAGGTGTTTGCAAAAGCTGCTCAAGGCAACAGTTGGTTGGATATGTGCGCAGGCCCCGGCGGAAAAGCTGCGTTGTTATCGAGCATTGCTCGACAGCGAAGCATCACTTTTACGGCTAATGAGATATCTGCAGCAAGAGCAGAACTAGTCAGTCAGGTCGTTCACGGGGACCGAGTTCTCGTGTCAGATGGTCGAACAATGGGTTCACTGACTGAAAAGTTTGATGCGATTTTAATTGATGCACCGTGCACGGGTTTAGGTGCTTTGCGTAGACGACCAGAGGTTCGCTGGCGTCGCACCTTGCAGGACTTGCGTGCGCTTACGCAGTTGCAACGCGAATTGGTTGAATCAGCTATACAAGCTCTCGAACCTGGAGGGGTACTTGGTTATGCCACTTGTTCTCCGCACCTGGCTGAAACAAGTATTCAAACTTCAGACATTAAAAAGAATCACGCCGAGCTAGAACTAATCCCCATTGATGAATTTTTGCCTGCAAACCTTGATGGAGCCACCCGTGATGGGGCTATGTCGTTGTGGACACACAAACACGGTACTGATGCGATGTATCTTGCGCTATTTCGAAAAGAGATTGGTTAATATTTAGTTATGACTCATGAGATTCGCATTACACCAAGTATTTTAAATGCAGATTTTTCACGACTCGATGAAGAAATTAAGCGCATCGCGGATGTTTCAGATCTTCTGCATCTAGATGTTATGGATGATGTTTTCGTTCCTAACTTCACATTTGATTTTGAGGCAGCATCTGCCATCATCAAATCTTCGGTATTAGCAGTTGATGCACATTTAATGGTCGCAAATGTTGATGAAATAGCGGTTCAATACGCAGAGATAGGGTGCGCCTCGGTAACGATCCACGCTGAGGCTACGAAAAACATTCCACAAACTCTTAAAAATATCCGCGCAGCAGGTGCCAGATCTAGTCTTGGAATAAAGCCCAACACGGATATTTCGGAGTATCAGTCGGTAATTGATGATGTAGATATGTTTTTAATCATGACTGTAGAGCCAGGTTTTGGTGGGCAAAGCTTCATGGAGAACATGATGGACAAGGTTCGCAGAACCCGAGAAATGATCGGAGATCGGCCTATTTGGCTACAAGTTGATGGTGGAATCTCTATGAAAACAATCGAAATCGCACTAGATGCTGGTGCGGACACATTTGTAGTGGGCAGTGCTGTTTTCAATGCCCCAGATCCAGCAGCAATGGTGGTTTCTCTTCGTGAGTTCGCAATCGCACACGGGAACAAGTAACTCTCTAGTAAACTCTGACCATGAAATCATTTGATTCCTTGTGGGCAGAACTGAGCGAAAAGGCTCTGACCCGTCCTGAAGGTTCTGGCACCGTTGAGGCGTTAGATGCAGGGGTCCACACAATTGGAAAGAAAATTCTTGAAGAGGCGGGCGAAGTATGGCTCGCTGCCGAGCACGAATCAGATGAGGCTTTGGCCGAAGAAATAAGTCAACTTTTGTATCACCTGCAAACATTGTTGCTGGCACGTGGCCTATCAATCAACGATGTTTATAAGTTTCTTTAGGAGAAATGATGTTGCGATTAGCTGTTCCGAATAAAGGATCTTTAGCCGAAAGTTCAATCCAGATTCTAAAAGAGGCTGGGTATCGTCAGCGCACTGATAGTCGCGACCTTGTCTTAATCGATAACGATAATAGTGTCGAGTTTTATTACTTACGCCCTCGTGACATTGCGGTGTATGTGGGTTCAGGTGAATTAGAGGCAGGCATTACGGGTCGCGATCTACTCATTGATTCTGCGGCAGAGGCCGATGAGATTTTGTCACTAGATTTTGGTGGATCTACCTTTCGTTTTGCCGGACCAGCAGATAAAGATTGGTCCGTGCAAGATATCGCCGGTAAACGAGTTGCAACTGCCTATCCAGGTTTAGTCGAACACAGTCTTGCTGGTCTCGGGATCAAGGCACAGATCGTTCGCTTGGATGGCGCAGTTGAAAGTAGCGTGCGTTTGGGTGTGGCCGATGTGATTGCAGATGTTGTAAGTACGGGTAACACTTTGCGACAAGCAGGATTGAAGATATTTGGGGATCCAATTCTTACAAGTGAAGCTGTTGTTATCGGTCGTAGAAATGCGGTAATCCCTGGCGAACTTGAGATCCTTATTCGTCGTTTGCAGGGTGTTGTTACTGCACGGCGCTATGTTCTGCTCGACTATGACATTCCTAAGGACTTAGTTGAAAAGGCCTGTGCGATAACACCTGGTCTTGAATCTCCAACAATTTCACCTCTGCAAAAGCAGGATTGGGTAGCAGTCCGTGCGATGGTTTTACGTAAAGAAACAAATCAAGTGATGGACGAGCTGTGGGCTATTGGTGCTCGTGGAATCCTGGTTACAGATATTCACGCCTGTCGCTTATAGCTTTATTGCAATTGGATTAAATCAATAACCGATCTCAAGGATGGTTCGTTGATTGCTAGATCAGCGGCTTCCACGACAACGGGTTTAGCGTTGAAGGCAATACTTAGTCCGGCAATAGCCATCATTCCGAGATCATTGGCTCCATCACCTATGGCGACGGTGTGTTGCATTTCAACGCCACTAGCTATCGCAAACTCCTTAAGGGCATTTGCCTTAGCAGTACGATCAATCACAGGCCCAAGTAGGCCACCTGTTAGAACTCCATCTACTATTTCGAGTTTATTTGCCTTGTAGTATCTGATCGATAAGGTTTTGATCATCGGTTCAATGATGTCTAGAAAACCTCCGGAGACCAACGCAACGCTGTGACCTTTAGAGTGGAGGGTATTAACAAGCTCTTCTGCACCATCTGTAAGAGTAATTTCCTGTTTCACGGCGAAAATTGCCGATTCAGGTAAACCCTTTAACAGCCCAACCCTTTTACGCAAACTTGCTTCGAAATCAAGTTCACCTCGCATTGCAGATTCGGTGATTGTGGAAACTTCATCTAATACTCCAGCCTTCGCTGCTAGAAGCTCAATAGCTTCCTGTTGAATAAAGGTGGAGTCAACATCTAGTTGAACTAATCTTTTAACAAAACTCATGTGACTAAAGTTCTGTCACTGCAACTGAAGTTGCATCTTCAAAGATCACGGTAGAAAGTGCTGATTCGATTGCCGTTTTTGATACCCCAGAAATGCTGAAGCAGATAGTTACTGGCGCATCAGATAGTCGAATGATTCTTTCTATGTTAGCGCCAGAGTCAGTGATGGGCGTTGCGACTATTGAAACTGAATGGGGGTGCAATTTCGCTGAAGTCAGTTCAACTGCAAGAAGGTTTTGTGGGGGAGCTATGTGCGGCCCCTTCCCAAACAGAGTTGCAATATCTACATCTAGTGTTGTTGCGCATGAATCAAGATCCTCTTCGATGGCGTTTTGATGGGCTGGATTTGCCCCAATTAATACCGTGAGAATCAGGCGGTTGTTAATCACTACCTGTTCGATATCAATCACATTCACTGCAAATGGTGCCAGCGTCTGGAAAAGTGAGGCCGCAATCCCTGGTTTGTCTGTTCCTGTCAGAAGGATCAGACCGGTGAATATCTCTGATTGCGCGCTTTTTTCTGTCATAAGAAGGCAAGGTTATCGTGAATCACTCCTTGTTAAGGCGAGGCTTTGAGGCTGGTTAGGCCAGAGAAGCACTATCTTTTGCATCTATGGGTACCACTGTTCTAAGCCTTAACGATGTCTCAGTTCGAAGAGGCGATCGAATCATTTTGGGCCCTTTGAATTTCTCCATTGCTCAAGGAGAACGCTGGGTGGTTCTTGGGCCAAACGGTGCGGGCAAATCCACCCTTCTTCAGATTCTTGCTACAAAGATGTTTCCGACTCAAGGTGTTGTCAAAGTTCTAGACAAGCAAATGGGAATGGTCGATCTGTTTGAATTGAGAACTCGCATTGGTATCTGTGGTTCAGTAATTGCCGAGGACATACCTTTTGATGAAACAGTAAAGGATGTTGTTCTCACCGCGGCTTATGCGATTTTAGGTCGTTGGAATGAGGATTATGACCTGTGGGATGAATCCCGCGCCATGGCTCTACTGACTACATTTGGCGTTCGTGAACTGGGAGAGCGCACATACGGGACTTTGAGCGAAGGTGAAAAAAAGCGTGTTCAGATATCACGAGCTTTAATGACAGATCCTGAACTCTTACTTCTTGATGAACCAGCAGCGGGTCTCGATCTTGGTGGTCGAGAAGATCTCTTGAGGCGTTTTGCAAATTTTGCCGCAGATCCTGCAGCACCGGCCACCATCTTAGTTACGCACCACATAGAAGAGATCCCTGTGGGAACAACGCATGCTCTTTTATTGCAGGATGGTGCTATCGCAGTTTCTGGCCCTATTGATCAAGTTATTACATCAGATCATGTCTCTGCTGTTTTTGGCACACCCATCACGGTCACACCAGAATCTGGTCGCTACTTTGCCCGCGCATCTATTTGAACAACTACATTCTGATTGGCAAGGGATTCTCACCCCACATAAAGAACTTATTGTTGAAATAGAAAATAGACTATCTGATGTCGATGTCGTGCCAAATTTTTCACATATCTTCCGCGCTTTAACTCAGCCAATAGAAACAACTCGCGTCGTTATATTCGGACAAGATCCATATCCAACAAAGGGCCATGCCCATGGTCTCGCATTTTCTGTTGACTCTTCAGTATCTCCTCTTCCACCGACTCTTAAGAACATCTTCAAGGAGCTTGCCACCGATTGTGGAATGAACAGAGCTGAGGGTGATTTATCAGATTGGTTTGATCAAGGTGTATTGCTCATCAATCGTGTGCTTACCACTGAGGCTGGTTCTTCCCTTGCTCACAATGATTTTGGTTGGGAACAAATAACTGATGCAGTTGCTCAGAAGTTAGGAGAACGCGATGTTGTTGCAATTGTGTGGGGTAAAAATGCGGGGGAGTTGTCTCGGTATTTTCGTCCCGAATTCCGGATTGAGTCACCTCATCCAAGCCCACTTTCGGCCTATCGCGGCTTCTTTGGTTCAAAGCCATTCTCACGGTGCAATGAGATACTAAAGAAACATGGATTAACTCCCATCAATTGGTAGTTGTTTACGCAAAGCAAAAGGCCCCCGGTTTCCCGAGGGCCTTTTGAATCTAAACTCTTCTAGCCGATCCAAGCATTAATTGGAGAAGACAAGAAGTAGATCACGAATAGTCCAGATACTAGAAGAAGAAGTGGATGTACTTCTTTTCCGCGACCCTGAACCAGACGAATCACCACGTGAGTGATGAAGCCTGCACCAATACCTACTGAAATATTGTAAGTAAATGGCATCAAGATGATTGTGAGGAATGCAGGAATACCAATTCCTAGATCATCCCAATCGATGTTCTTGATTTGTGACATCATGAGGAACCCAACAATTATCAGTGCTGGTGTTGCAGCTTCGTAAGGGATGATTGCAACAAGTGGCGCTAAGAATGTTGTTAATAAAAAGGCAATACCGGTAACAATTGAGGCAAGGCCTGTGCGGGCACCTTCGCCAACACCTGCAGCTGATTCGATGTAGCTAGTATTTGAAGAAATACCAGCAGCTCCACCCGCAGCAGCTGCAACAGAGTCAACCAACAAGATCTTCTGAATGTTGTCAACGTTGCCATCTTTGTCAGCTAATCCAGCTTCATGCCCGATAGCGGTAACTGTTCCGACTGTGTCGAAGAAGTCAGATAGAAGCAATGTGAACAGAAGTAGAATCGCCGCGATCAAAGAAACGTTATCTAGCGTGAATGCGCCAAATAGGTCGAATTGTCCGGTGAAATCAAACTCAGGAACTGAAACTATGTCGGTTGGAACTGAAGGGATATTTAGTCCCCAACCGCCATCAACAATTGTTGGTGGGTTGCCCGCAGTAAATCCAGGTGCAATGTTGTAGATCTTTTGGATTACTACAGCAGCAACTGTTGCACCGACGATGCCAATAAGGATTGCTCCCTTAACTTTGCGAACCATCAATGCAATGATCAAGAGTGTGCCAAAGACGAAAACGACTGTTGGCCAACCAACAAGATTTCCGTTAACTCCTAGACCCACTGGTACTGGACCGGAAGCGGTGCGACGCACAAAACCAGCATCTACTAAACCAATAAGTGCGATGAAAAGACCAATACCAACTGAGATCGCGATCTTAATTTGTGCTGGAACCGCCTTGAATACTGCAACACGGAAGCCAGTCAAAACTAGGATCAAGATGATCAGACCTTCAAGAACAACAAGACCCATTGCAGCAGCCCATGTCATTTTCGAAGCAATACCAACAGCTACGAAAGTATTGAGACCTAAGCCTGTTGCTAATGCCAGAGGGTAGTTGGCAACAGATCCCATCAGAATCGTTAGAACACCGGCAACTAGTGCGGTTGTAGCGGCGACCATTGCTGGCGCAGGAGCTGCTCCACCGAAAAGGAACTGTCCGTTTGCATCAGGGGAGTACGCCAAAATAATTGGGTTCAGAGCAACGATGTATGCCATTGTGAAGAATGTGACTAGGCCGCCTCTAACCTCTTGGGCTATCGAAGAACCTCGTTCTGAGATTTTAAAATACGAATCCAGCATGAATTGAGCCTTTCTAATTTTGTTAACGGGGGTGTTTGCGACCCCGTGTGCGTAAAGGGCGCACAACCCTGGGAAGATGCAGTGAGTCTATGGGCTACTTCGAGGTAACTCTTGAAACCACTCCCAGGGAAATAGCGATTGATTGGCCAATTAAGGTGGCGAACATGAGCGTGCCTAAGCCCACAGTCCCGCCTAGAAGCCAGCCCGCTACCAACACGGTGCCTTCGATTCCTAATCTGACCCGACCGATGCGAATGCCACTTTTGTTATGCAGGGCTGTCATCAAACCATCTCGTGGCCCAGGTCCGAGGCCACATGTTATATACAAGCTAGAACCTATTCCGACCATTGCAATTCCGACGAGGCAGTAGAGAACACCGATCAGGTAAGAATCTTGTGCCGGAAATACTGTGACGCCAACTTGAATGGCGAGAGCGATAATTGCGATGTTGGATAAAGTGCCAAATCCTGGTTTTTCTTTCAAAGGAATCCACAATAAAAGTACAAGTGTGCTGATTCCAAATGTTGACCAGCCCATCGTTATATCCAAACGATTTGAAATACCTTGTGCTAACACAGACCAGGGCGCATTTCCTATCTGACTCTGAATGAGTAATGAATCTCCGAGTCCAAATATGAATAATCCAAAGAATAAAACACCAGTGCGCAGAGGGGATAGGTCCCATCTAGATTGAGCTGTCCACGGTGTTAACGGAACCGTTTTGTGCGGACGCAAGAACTCTAAAAATGGATTGGACATTGCATGAGTATAATCAGCATATGTTTCCTGGTGTTGGCACAATCATAAATATCATCACGATTATTTCAGGAGCCTCTCTAGGTGTCCTAGTAGGTAATCGGATGAATACCCGCACAAGGACTCTTCTGACCGATGTTTTAGGTTTAGTTACTCTTCTTGGTGCTGGTTCTGCGTTAATACCCCTGTGGTCAGACAGGTACACACAAGCCCTTCCAAAGGGCTGGACCTTACTTGTTGTCCTTGGTTCACTTTTGATTGGCGGACTGATCGGATCCGCTCTCAAGCTTGAAGACAAACTAGATTCACTCGGAGAAAGTTTGCGAATAAAGTTCAAAGCTTCAAGTGATTCACCCTTTGTCGAAGGCTTTGTAGCCGCATCACTGCTTTTTGCCATAGGACCATTGGCAATATTGGGAAGCATCAGCGATGGCATGGGCACGGGAATAGATCAATTAATTTTGAAAAGCACACTCGACTTTTTCGCCGCCATGGCTTTTGCTACATCTTTAGGGTGGGGAGTAGCGGTCTCTGCAATCCCAGTTGGCATATATCAAGGCGTTTGGACTGCTATCGGTTTTGGGCTAGGTGAAATTCTAGATGGCTACCAGGTAGATGCCATGACCGTAGTCGGAGGAATAATGCTTATTTGCATCTCGCTGAGATTGCTCAATATCAAAAGTGTTGCTGTTGGAAATCTTTTACCGGCGCTTGCTATCGCACCGATTTTTGCGTTAGTGGTTCACTCGCTTTAAGAGTGTGCTTAAAAGGTTGAAGCGTCGATTACGAAACGGTATTTAACATCGCTGGCAACGGTTCGTTTGTAAGCCTCATTGATATAGGAAGCGTTAATAACCTCAACATCACTGACGATCGAGTGCTCTGAACAAAAATCAAGCATCTCTTGAATCTCAGCAATTCCACCGATCATGGATCCTGCAATGCTTCGTCGACCATTGAGCAAA
>Ga0114975_10002370_pt1 | contig 12903 bp, 8 predicted proteins | sample S_130626_EF_Meta_FD_87031 | JGI IMG/M metagenome (GOLD analysis project Ga0114975, IMG submission 87031) | Freshwater microbial communities from Lake Simoncouche, Canada to study carbon cycling - S_130626_EF_MetaG | ecosystem: Environmental > Aquatic > Freshwater > Lake | place: Lake...
CTTCCGCTCTGCGCGTGCAGGATTTGCCGGCGGCGAGTCGTGGCGCGAGGGGAGCGGCACACCAGGGGCACCGAGCGGCGCATTCCGCCCTGGGCGTGACCTAGAGGCGCGGCGTCGTGCCTACAGTGCGGGTGCACGCTCTGGCTCCCTCCGCGTGCCTGATACCGATGGGATCGACGAGGCACCTGACGACGATGAGTTCATTGGCGAGGCCCCGGAGCTGCTCCAGCCGGTGGGCCGGATTCCCCCGTGGGCGGCGACGGGGCGCGGCACGGCTGGCGCCCCTTCACAAGCGCCTGGCACACCGATTCTTCCTCCGCTTCGGCCGCGCACCGTCGCGCCAGCGCGGGTGCGGATTCCCGGTGAGCGCTACTTCCGTGATGGCGATCGCGTGCTGCACGCCTCGTTCGGTGAGGGGATCGTTGTCACGTCCAAGCTCACCCGCCACGATGAAGAGGTCACGATCGCCTTCGCAGGGTCGGGCGTGAAGACCCTCGCGGCAAGCATCGCCAATCTGGAGGTTCAGGGATGAGCGGCAAGGCTCTTGCGCCAGGGGCACGCTATCGCGAACTGATTGCGGCCATCAACGAGGCGGATCGCCGCTACTACGTTGATGACGCCCCAACGATCACCGACGCCGAATACGACGCGCTACGGGTTGAACTCAACGCCCTTGAAGCGGCGCACCCTCAGCTCGTTATACCAGACTCACCATCCCAGCGCGTTGGGCCGAGCGCCGATGATCGGGTAGAGCCTGCGGTGAAACTCACCGAGGTACGTCACGAGCGCCCCATGTTGAGCCTCTCGAACGCCTTCTCCCCCGAAGAGGTTGCCGACTTTGCTGCGAGTGCAGCGAAGGGACTCGGCGGACGAGAGCCCGAACTTGTTGCTGAGCTAAAGATCGATGGTCTCGCGATCAGCCTGATCTACGAGCGCGGCACCCTTGTGCGTGCTGCAACCCGCGGGGACGGCACCACTGGTGAAGATGTCACGGCAAACGTGCGCACGATTCGGGCCATTCCCGCAACGCTGAAGCAGCCGGTTACCTGTGAGGTGCGCGGTGAGATCTACATGCCGAAATCCTCCTTCGCCGCACTGAACGCGGAGCGTGCTGCCGCAGATCTCCCGCTCTACGCAAATCCGCGCAACTCAGCCGCAGGGTCACTGCGGCAGAAAGATGCCGCGATCACCGCGCAGCGCAACCTCTCGTTCTTTGCCTATCAGCTCTTTGAGGAGCCAGCACCACCCGCACAGAGCGCTGCGCTCCGTCGCCTGCAGGAACTCGGGCTCCCCACCGAGCAGAACGCTCGTGCAGGATTGAGCGGCACGAGTGCCGCCTCGTTCCTTGCTGAGTGGGCCGAGAAGCGTCGCACCTTGGAGTACGAGACCGATGGTGCGGTGCTGAAGGTTGATGCGGTCGCCGATCAGGAGCAGCTCGGCTACATCGCGCGCTCACCAAAGTGGGCAATTGCCTACAAGTTCCCCCCAGAGCAGGTGACGACACGACTCCTTGGCATCAGCGTGGAGGTTGGCCGTACCGGCTACCTCACTCCGGTGGCGGAGATGGAGCCAGTGCTGGTTGCTGGCTCAACAGTGCGCCGTGCCACGCTGCACAACATCGATGAGATTCGCCGCAAGGACGTGCGCGTGGGAGACATCGTCGTACTGCAGAAGGCGGGCGATGTGATCCCTGAGGTGGTACGCGGTCTTGCAGAGCGCCGCACCTCGCCGCTACCCGAGTTCTCCATGCCAACGACCTGTCCGTCCTGTGGAACTGCGGTAGTGCGTGACGAGGTGCGCCATCGCTGCCCAAATCGCGCCTGCCCGGCGCAGAACTTTGAAACGTTGCGGTACGCCGTTGGCCGTGGTGCGCTCGACCTTGAGGGCGTGGGCGAGAAGCTGCTTGCGCAGCTCGTTGAACGTGGCGTGGTGCGCCGTCTCGGCGATCTCTATCGCCTGACCGCTGAGCAGCTCGATGGGCTCGATCGCATGGGAAGCCTGAGTGACGGAGCTCGTCGGGAGGGGCCGAATCGCATCAGCAACGTGCTCGGCATGATCGAGGCGCGACGGAGCCGCGAACTGTGGCGCGTTCTGGTTGCGCTCGGCATTCGGCATGTTGGCGAGGCGACGGCGAAAGATCTTGCAGCGGAGTTGCAGCGCCGCGTTCCTCCGACCAGTGGAGCAGCGTGGGGCCGTACCGTGCTCGACACACTGCGCTCAATGACTGCCGAGGAGTTCACCGCTATCGCAGGCGTCGGGGAGGTGGTCGCGGAGAGCATCGTCTCCGCGTTCGCCACTGGTCTCGCGGGCGAATCACTTGAAGACCTGTTTGACGCCGGGCTCGTCGCCGTCCCCGCTGCGGTCACGCCGGCTGTTACGGGTGGCCCGCTCGCAGGGGAGGTGGTGGTCGTGACGGGAACGCTCACCGGCTGGAGTCGACGCGAGGCGCAGGATCGCATCGCTGCGGCGGGGGGTACGGTCGCCGATGCGGTGACCGCAAAGACGACGCTGCTTGTTGCGGGGGAGAAGGCGGGCTCCAAGCGGGCCGCCGCCGAGAAGCTGGGCATCACGATTGTTGATGAGGCGGGCTTCGTCGCGCTCCTGGGGGGTTGAGCCGTCGGGCGGGTAGGATTCCCGCATGAGTGACCTGACCCGTGCCGAGGTAGAACGCGTCGCAGCACTTGCCCGCCTCGGGCTCACCAGCGACGAGCTGGGGAAGCTTCAGGGCGACCTGAACCTGATCCTTGAGCAGTGGGCCCACCTCGCCGACGTCGACACCTCGAGCGTGCCACCGAGCGCACAGACGATCGTCCAGGCGATGCCGCTGCGCGAGGACACCGCTGAGCCATCCCTCGCAGTTGACGATGCCCTACAGAACGCACCGGCACGGAGCGGCGACTTTGTGCGCGTGCAGGCGATCCTCTCTGAGGAGGCCGACGGATGAGCGGGGAGAGCCTCCGCCGCGCAACCGCGGCAGAGCTGCGCGCCGCGTTCCAGTCGGGCGCCGCAACCTCGCGTGCCGTCACCGACGAACTCTTCGCCGCCATCGAAGGCGAAGATGGTGTTCTTGGCGCGTGGCTGCACCTGCGACATGAAGAGGCACGCGCTGAGGCCGATCGCGCCGATGCGCGGTATGCTGCCGCTCGCGCCGCCGGGGCCGCAGCGCTCAACGAACTCCCGCCACTCCTCGGCGTCCCCGTCGCGCTGAAGGATCTCGTCAACCTCACTGGGACACCAACAACAGCGGGCTCGCGAATCCTTGAGGGTTACATCAGCCCGTATGACGCCACCATCGCTGCACGGTTGAAAGAGGCGGGTGCTGTCATTCTTGGCAAGACCAACATGGACGAGTTCGCCATGGGCTCATCCACGGAGTTCTCGGCGTATAAGAAGACGGTGAACCCGTGGGGCATTGATCGAGTGCCGGGAGGATCTTCGGGCGGCTCTTCGGCTGCTGTGGCTGCATTTCATGCGCCGCTCTCCATCGGCACCGACACGGGCGGTTCCATCCGTCAGCCAGCGAGCCTCACCGGCATTGTCGGCATGAAGCCGACCTATGGTCGCGTCTCACGCTACGGCATCGTCGCCTTTGCTTCGTCGCTGGATCAGGTCGGTCCATTTGCGCGCACGGCGCAGGACGCAGCACTTCTGCTGCACGCGATCGCTGGTGCCGATGCGCATGATGCCACCAGCTCGCGCAGCCCCATTGATGCGGCGCTGCTGAACCTTCCGAGCGGCGATGCCGCGGCCTCTGCCATTCGCGGCAAGCGATTCGCCCTGCCGAAGGAGTACTTCGTTGCTGGCATGGAGGCTGGCGTAGAGCGAGCTGTTCGTGATGCGGTTGCGGCCCTTGAGGCTGCGGGCGGGATCGTGGAAGAGGTGAGCCTCCCAACGACCGAGCATGCGCTCGCGACCTACTACATCGTTGCGCCAGCAGAGGCGTCGGCGAACCTCGCTCGCTACGACGGGATTCGCTACGGCGCATCAAAGCACGGCGGCGGAGATCTGCTCAACGGGTATCTCGAGACGCGCGGACGCGGCTTCGGCCCAGAGGTGCGCCGCCGCATCATGCTTGGCACCTACGCGCTCTCTGCCGGCTACTACGACGCGTATTACGTGAAGGCACAGAAAGTGCGCACGTTGATCGCGCGCGACTTTGATCGCATCTGGGCGTCCGGCTTTGATGCGATCGTGGCGCCCACAAGCCCGCAGGTTGCCTGGAAGTTCGGCGCAAAGATGAGCGACCCAGTCTCCATGTATCTCGCCGATGCTTGCACGTTGCCGGCGAACATGGCCGGCCTCCCAGGGGTGAGCATTCCGTGCGGCCTCTCTGAGAACCTTCCTGTCGGACTACAGCTGATCGGCAAGCCATGGTCAGAGGCCGAACTTCTCAGCATCTCCGCTGGATACGAGGCACTCACCGCAACGGCAGCATGGCGAGCAGTTGCGCCGCATGATCTCGCCAAGCTCGGTGGAGGTGCGGCATGAGCGACTTTGCGAAGCGCGCACTCGCCGACCGCGTCCACGCGGTGCCGCCTTCTGGCATTCGGCGCTTCTTCGACATCGCCGCAACCATGAGCGACGTGATCAGCCTCGGAGTAGGGGAGCCCGACTTTGACACGCCAGCACACATCGTCGAGGCGGCGGTAACGAGCCTGCGCGCAGGGCGCACGCACTACACCTCCAACTACGGAACGATTGAGCTCCGCCATGCTATCGCCGCGAAGATCCAGGAGCGCTCAGGCGTTAGCTACGACCCAGAGAGCGAGATCATCGTCACGATCGGCGCCTCTGAGGCGGTCGACCTTGCTGTGCGCGGCGTCATCGGTGCTGGCGACCGTATCGTGTTGCCAGAGCCGTCGTACGTTGCCTACCTCCCTGCGGTCGTCTTTGCCGGCGGCACCGCTGTTCCTGTGCCGACAAGCGCGAGCGACAACTGGCGCCTGCACGCTGACGCGGTAGATGCAGCGGCGGCCGGCGCGAAGGCCCTCTTCCTTGGCTACCCAGCAAATCCAACGGGGGCCACCCTCGACGAACCGACCCGCGAGGCGCTCGCCAAGATCGCCGTGGCACGGGACCTGGTGGTGATCAGCGACGAGATCTATGACCGACTCGTCTACGAGGGACCAGCGCACCGCGCGATGTCGGCCTATCCAGGGATGCGCGAGCGCACCATCTTGATCGGCGGCTTCTCGAAGTCCTACGCCATGACCGGGTGGCGCGTCGGCTTCCTCTGCGCGCCAAAGGAGATCGTCGCGGGGCTGGTCAAGATTCACCAGTACGCGATCATGAGCGCGCCAACGATTGCGCAGGACGCAGCCCTTGAGGCACTGACGAACGGCGAACCCGCCCTCGAAGAGATGCGTGCCGCCTACGCGCGCCGTCGCACCATCGTGCTCGATGGCCTCGCCGCCCTCAACCTGCCAACAGGTGCGCCACAGGGCGCCTTCTACGCCTTCCCCGATATTCGCTCGACCGGTCTCACCGACGAGGTATTCGCCGAGCGCCTCCTCACCGAGGAGCGCGTTGCTGTGATCCCAGGATCTTCGTTCGGGGCCAGTGGGGTTGGGCATGTGCGCATCTGCTACGCCACGTCGGAAGAGAACCTACACGAAGCGCTGGTGCGCATCGGCCGATTCGTCGCCAAGGCACGCGAGGTGGCGGCATGACCTGGCATGCGGTGATCGGCATCGAGGTGCACGTGCAGCTCCGTACGGTGACAAAGATGTTCTGCCCGTGCGCAATTCCAGCCGAGGGTGACCTCCCAAACAGCAAGACCTGCCCAACCTGCCTCGGCCTCCCAGGCGCACTCCCTGTGCCGAACAAGGCGGCAATCGAGAAGGTGCTTGCCGTTGGTGCCGCGATCGGTGCCGCTGCGCCAGCGACCACGATCTGGGATCGCAAGAACTACTTCTATCCAGACCTCCCGAAGGGATACCAGATCAGCCAGCTCGACTTCCCGCTCGCTGAGCACGGCACCATTGAAGTAACCACCAGCGCCGGAACGAGTCTCGTGCGCATTCGCCGCGCGCATCTCGAAGAGGACACAGCTCGACTACGCCACGAGAAGGGGAGTGATGGGAAGCGTTCCAGCCTCATCGATTACAACCGCTCCGGCGTTGCGCTTCTTGAGATCGTGACCGAGCCAGATATTCGTGATGCGGAGACGGCCCGCCGGTACGCCGAAGAGCTGCGCCTCCTGCTCCGCACGATCGGGGCTGCCGACGCAGAGATGGAGAACGGGCAGATGCGCGTTGAGGCAAATGTCTCGATTCGCCCAAGTGAGGATGCACCGTTCGGTACGCGCACCGAGGTGAAGAACATGAACTCCTTCCGCTCGGTGGAGAAGGCAATCGCCTTTGAGATTGCGCGTCAGGCAGAGATCCTCGAGGCGGGCGGGTCGATCACGCAAGAGACGCGCGGCTGGGATGAGTCGAGCGAAACGACCTACACGATGCGCGCGAAAGAGAACTCGCACGACTACCGCTACTTCCCTGAACCCGACCTGCCGCCACTTGCCATTGATCCAACCTGGCTGGCGGGCATTGTTGCGAGCATCCCTGAGATCCCATCGGCGCGCCGAGCACGCTATGTGGAACAGCTCGCGCTCTCTGAATACGATGCGGCCGTCCTCGTTGGTGAGCCGCGCGCCGCGGCACTCTTTGAGGCGTCGCGTGCCGCCGATGCAACGATCGATGCCAAGACGCTCGCCAACTGGGTGACGGGCGAGTATCTCCGTGCTGCCAATGAGGGGGCCGCTGAGCCAGATCCGGTGCAGTTCGCCGCGCTGATCGGTGCGGTCTCCCGCAAGGAGATCAACGGCACCACTGGGAAAGAACTCTTTGCCGAACTGCTCGGGGGCAGCTTTGATGTGCGCGCGGCGATCGCTGAGCGCGGCCTTGGGCAGATCAGTGACGACGGCGCCCTGAAGAAACTTGCTAGCGAGGTGCTCGCTGCGAACCCGCAGGCGCTCGCCGACTGGAAGGCGGGGAAGCAGCAGGCGATGGGCTTCTTGGTTGGCCAAGCAATGAAGGCGAGCAAGGGGCGTGGCGACGCGGCGCAACTCGGAGCCGTCTTCAAGACCCTGCTGGACGCCTAAGTGCTCGACCTCGTTCGACTCTTCGTGGGCGGCATTGGTATCGCGGGATGTTTCTATCTGGCACGTCGACTCCCACCTCTGCTTCGAGCGCGAACGGAGTGGGCGAATCGCGTCGGCGCAGCAACGCGCTATGAGGCGTGGCGCGGCACACCGGGGAGCGGCCCCGACCTTGCCGATCGTCTTGAGGGTGAACTCATCGCCAATCGATTGCGTCGCTTAGTCGGGGTGGGTGTCGCCTCACTCGCAGGAATCCTGCTCGCCCTGCTGACCTAGCCTTCGTACGCCTCGTCCGGAAGGGGGAGGCTCCACGCTGTCGCGGCAGCCCCCGCCGCCTGCCCAGCAGCGACGGATTCACTCAACGACGCGCCAGCCTGGTGCGCCGCTAAGAACGCTGCAATAAAGGCATCTCCACACCCAATGGTGCTCCCCGCCACTGGAACCGCCACGGTGGGGTAGAACGTTTCCGTTTGGTTCTCGCCGTCAACGACCAGAACACCTTGTGCTCCAAGAGTCACGACCGCCACCTTCTGCGCTTCGAGAACGGAGCGCCGCACCTCTGCGAGTGACGCATCCTCTCGTGCGCCTTGCCAGCCGATAAAAGCGAGATCAATGTGCGCAAGCGTGTCGCGAAATCGCTCAGGTGTGTAGTGCCGAAACCCTAGAAAATCTGCACTGACCTGCACATGCGCAAGGTGTCCGGCCGCTGAGAGTCGCTCAAGTTCAGCAATCGCTCCTTCAACGAGGACGGTATGCCAATGGGTGGCGGTAGCAAGCGAGGCCAGCTCTTCTGTAGTGCAGTGCACCACCTCCCACACGCCCTCGATGTAGTTGTCCATCTGCGGTTGACGGTCTTCCCCGATGCGAATGTCAATCGACGAGCTTTCTCCTGGGGCCACGAGCGATGCAGGGAGGTGGGGAATCCTGTTGCGTTCGAGGAACGGCACGAAGAGGTCCTGATCAGACGAACCGATCCGTGTCTGGAGGAGGAACGCTTTCCCGGCAGCAGCCCAGTGATAGGCCATATTCAAGACACCGCCGCCAGGGAGTGTGCGGCCACTCTCGAGATAGCGATCCCGACTCGCGGTGCCGAAGAGGATGCTGGTCACAGTCCTGCGAGTGGCGTGGATCGTGTGTCGCCAGATGTGAGGAACCGATCAAGGCGTACCTCTACGACTTTGCTCGACTGCCAGAAGGCTTCAATGGAGAGGTGACCACATCCTTCGTCGTGATACCACTCGCGTCGCCCAGGGACTGTGGTGATCAGTGCCGGATCGTGCGCGGGCACGACCGCTGGGTTGAGTAGGTACCCAGGGGAGAGGGGATCACGGATCTGCAGCAGCCCGTCGCCGCGGAAGCCGCTGGCTCGCGGCGCGGTCACACGCTTACCCGTGCCGAGGTCAAGAAGCTCAACGGTCTCGACTGGAGTTGCGGTGACGGTTGGCCATGATGGATCATCGACGAGCTCGGCAATGACGCGCCGTACCGAAATGTCTTGGTAGTGGTTCATGGCGGTGTGCGGCTGCTCGTAATCGTTGTCGTAGACGTTGGTCGGATTGTCGTCGTACACGTTGCCGCAAGCTTCTACCAAGAAGTTGACCAGCTCAGGCCGGTCGTGCAGGTAGCGCCGATATGCCTCTTCGTACTCGAGGATGGCTACGGCTCGCGGCACGATCTCTCCTCGCACGACGTGCGAGATCCGCCAGCCATCTGCGCCGAAGCGCTCGGTGAGGAGCGCGTTCCAACGAGCCTTCTCGGCGCCAGAGAACCCGGGCAGTCCGACGGGGATCCAGATTTTTGACATGCGATCTGCGGTCTCTGCAGGTAGGAGCGCTACCCAGTTGGTGGTCATGCCGAGGCTCGGTTATTTGGGCCAGTGATGCCGAGACGCGGCATCTCAATGGCGGGGCAACGGTCTTGTACGAACAGCATGGATGCCTCGTTGGCGATCTGCGCAGCGGCGGGGCTAATGACGCCGAGCTGAAGCCAGAGTCCGCGCGCACCAATCGCGACGGCCTCGCGTGCGATCTCCTCGCACTCCTCGGAACGTCGGAACACATCAACGAGGTCAATGCGCTCGCCAGCTGGAAGTGAAGCGGCAGCGGCACTCAGCGTTGGGAAGCAGGGGAGGCCGGCGACCCCGTCGCGCAGTGCCTCTGGCATGGGGTTGATCGGGAGGATCTGCCAGCCAGCGGCGGCGAGCGTGCGCAGGACGCCGTGGGAGGGGCGGTCTGGGCGGGGGGAGGCGCCGACGATCGCGATGGTGCGACTCTCCGTCAGCATGTGGCGCATGAGCGCGTCCACTGCGGCGGGATCCGGGGCGCCCCCTTCGGCGGCTTCGATGGCTGCCCGTAGTCGTGCGCGTTCCTGCTCATCCATAGGGGGATAGTACGCCGATCGCTAGACTGCCCCACGTGAGCGCCAATCCTGACTTTACGCACCTCCACGTCCACAGCGAGTTCAGCCTGCTCGACGGCATGAGCAACCTGGAGGCGCTGATGGAGGAGACGAAGCGCCTCGGGATGGACTCCATCGCCCTCACCGACCACGGCGCGCTCTACGGCTCGGTCCAGTTCGTCCAGGCGGCAAAGCAGTTTGGGATTAAGCCGATCATCGGCGTCGAGACGTACGTCGCCCGCCGTGGGATGCGCGACAAAGAGGGAAAAGCCGACCAGCAGCCGTTCCACCTCATTGCCCTCGCGACCAGCGGAACGGGCTATCGCAACCTCTGCCGGATCGTGACCGACGCCCACCTTGATGGGCTCTACTACAAGCCACGTACCGACCACGAGCATCTTGCGCGGCACGCTGAGGGCCTCGTCGGACTCTCGGGATGCTTGAACGGCGAGATCGCACGTGCGCTGGAGGTGGATGACTGGGAGCATGCGCGTGCCCTCGCGGGAAAGTACGGCGAAATCTTCGGGAAGGGTCGCTTCTTCCTCGAGGTGCAGGATCACGGCCTCCCCGAACAGCGTCGTCTGAACGAGCAGCTCTTCCGCCTCGCGCCAGAGGTTGGCCTCCCGCTCGTGCTCACGAACGACTTGCACTACGTACGCGCCGATCAGCGCGATGCGCACGACGTGCTCCTCTGCATCGGTACGGCGAGCAACCTCGAGACACCAGGACGCATGAAGTTTGGCTCCGGCGATTTCTACTTGAAGTCACCAGAGCAGATGGCGGCGCTCTTCCCTGACCGGCCCGAGCTCCTCAAAAACACACGGCTCATCGCGGAGATGGTGGACTTCAACCTAGAACTCGGCACAACGCGCGTCCCGGACATTGAGGTGCCGGCGGGAGAGAACGTCGAAAGCTGGCTGACGAAAGAGGCCGAACGAGGGCTTGTGCGCCGGTTCGGCACGCCGAGCGACGCGGCGCGCGCGCGCCTCGCCTACGAGCTCGATGTGATCATCAAGATGGGCTACGCAGCCTACTTCCTTATCGTTGCGGACTTCGTGCGATTTGCGCGAGAGCAAGGGATTGCCACCACCTGCCGAGGCAGCGCACCGGGCTCCATTGTGACCTATGCGCTTGGTATTACCCCCGTGGATCCGTTGCACTATGAGCTGCCATTTGAGCGGTTCTTGAACCAAGACCGCGTCACCATGCCAGATATTGATATTGACTTTGAAGATGGTCGCCGCGACGAGGTTATTCGCTACGTCTCACAGAAATATGGCGAAGACCGCGTCGCTCAGATCATCACCTTCGGCACGATGGCTGCACGCGCCTCGATCCGCGACGTTGGGCGTGTGCTTGGCAAGAGCTACAGCGAGGTTGACCGCATCGCGAAGTCCGTTCCTGCGCAACTGAACATCAGCCTGGCCCAGGCACGAAAGTCTCCAGAGTTTGCGGCGTACGCCGATGGCACGGAGTACAGCCAACTCATCGGCCTCGCCGAGCAGCTGGAAGGGGTTGTGCGAAACGCCTCAACCCACGCGGCCGGCGTGGTGATCAGTCGCGAGCCTCTGACCGAGATCATGGCCCTGCAGCGTGCGACGAACTCCGAAGGGGTGATGACGCAGATCGAGATGCACGGGGTGGAGGCGCTCGGCCTACTGAAGTTTGACTTCCTCGGCCTGGCAAACCTCACAATTCTCCGCACGGCGGTTGATCGCATTCGAGAGACGCGCAGTATTGAGATCGATCTCGACAAGATCCCCCTTGATGACGCGAAGACGTTCGCCTTGCTTGCCTCAGGCGAGACGACCGGAATCTTCCAGCTTGAGTCGCCCGGCATGCGCCGCTATATCAAGGAGCTGCGACCAACGAGCGTCTATGACCTTGCCGCCATGGTCGCCCTCTATCGGCCGGGTCCAATGGCGAACATTCCGACCTACATCCGTCGCAAGCACGGTCAGGAGGCGGTGACCTATCTGCATCCGCTGCTGGAGCCGTTCCTCAAGCGCACCTACGGCGTCTTCGTCTACCAAGAGGACATCATGGCCGCAGCCTCCGCACTTGGCGGATTCTCAGGCCCGAAGGCTGACACCCTGGGGTACGCGGTACGCAAGAAGAAAGAGGATGTCCTCGCCGGACTGAAGCAGGAGTTCATCTCGAGCGCAGCCGAGCGCGGGGTTGCCCGCGCCACGATCGACAAGGTGTTCGAGGCCTTCGAGCCGTTTGCAAACTACGGATTCAACAAGGCCCATGCGACCTGCTACGGCTTGATCGCCTATCAGACTGCGTATCTCAAGGCGAATTACACCGTCGAGTACATGACGAGTGTGCTGAACGCCTTCCGCAGCAAAGAGGAGAAGGTTGCCGCGGCGATCGCAGAGTGCCGCCGCCTCGGCATTCCGGTACTCCCTCCAGATGTCGACTTCTCGAATCTCGACTTCGAGCCAGAGGGAGAGGCGATCCGCTTCGGCCTCTTGGGGATCAAGAATGTCGGCGCTACTGCCGCCGAGTCGATCGTTGCGGCGCGTGAAGCGGGGGAGCAGGCGGCCTCGCTGCAGGAGTTCTGCGAGCGAATTGACCTGCGCCTTGCGAACAAGCGCGTCCTTGAAGCGTTGGCGAAGGTTGGCGCGCTCCGCCGCTTCGGTCATCCGGCGCAGATCCTGCTCGCTCTCGACGACGCGATCTCCGGCGGCTCCAGTGCGCAGCGCGAGCGTGCGGCGGGTCAGGTTGGTCTCTTTGATGCAATGCCTGAGCTCGCTGGAGCGGGGATCCCCGCACTCCCACACGTCACGGAAGCCTCAACACGCGAACGGCTGCGATGGGAGCGCGAGCTGATGGGCGTCTATCTCAGTGATCACCCAATGAACGCTCTTGCGCCAGCGATGCAGCCGTATGTGGGTACCTTCGTTGGTGACTTCAGTGATGAGTCGTACCGCGATGAGACGGCAACGCTTGGCGCGATTGTCTTAAGCATTCGCCAGATGGTGACAAAGAAGGGCGCCTCCATGGCAATCGTCACCGTGGAAGATCTCACCGGGAGCATGGAGGTCGTGGTCTTCCCGCAGGTGTGGGAGTCCACAAAGAGCTCCTGGATTGAAGGCGAGGGGATCCTCATCGCCGGTCGAACCGAGCAGCGCGGTGAAGAGTGGTCTGTTTTGGTTGAGTCGGTTGTTCCGTGGGAGGAGGCGTCGCGCCTCAGCGCGGAGGCCGTCCGCTCCAAGCTCACTGTTTCGAGTGGGGGGCGACGCTACGCAAAGCGCTCAGTCGCACCGCTCCCGAATGGTGGGATTCCTGCGGGCATGGTTCCAGAAGGGATCGAAATGGGCGCACCGCTCATGCCCGAGCGCGCACCGGTCGACCTTGATGCCACTGCGCCCGCTGAGCCGCCTCCCGCCGAGCCACTCGCTGGC
>Ga0114975_10002373_pt1 | contig 12898 bp, 20 predicted proteins | sample S_130626_EF_Meta_FD_87031 | JGI IMG/M metagenome (GOLD analysis project Ga0114975, IMG submission 87031) | Freshwater microbial communities from Lake Simoncouche, Canada to study carbon cycling - S_130626_EF_MetaG | ecosystem: Environmental > Aquatic > Freshwater > Lake | place: Lake...
CAGATTACAAAACCTATATGGATATCTTAGGTTTGAGAAACATTGGTAAACATCTATGGAGAGCTGCTATCAAAGAATTCCATTCTATTGTAGAAATGTACAAGAAAGATTGGAAAGATCTTGATGCACTAGTTGTACCACAAACGTTTATTGATAGCAAAAAGAAGATTAAAGTTAAGATAGGTGCTACTCCTGGTGTAAGAAGACAAAAACTTAAAGGTGAAATCACTGGTAAGCAAGCATCTGCTCTTGAGAGAGATGTACAAGGTCAGAATTCTAAGTTTGTTCCTACAGTTTATCAGCTAGAGAATGCTCATAAGCTTCCATGCTTACATGTTTATGGTGGTCAGAATGATAAAGATAGACTTGATCATTTATATGGTGCATTTAATAAGTGTATTCATAGTATTAAGTTCATCATGTTCTCTGAGAGAGAACTTGCTAACTTAGAGAAGATAGAATTACATAATTGGATAAAACTTGATAAATTTATGAAAGGGATTAACAAACCATTTAAGAGAATTGTAACAGCTCATCTTATTGGAAAGCTAAAAGATAAGTATAAGCCTGTATTTAGTAAAAGTCAGCATATGGAAAAGATTTCTAAAGATCTGTTTGATAAGATAGAACTTCTTGATAAGTATGAGGTTGATTATAATCCAGGATATATGGCTGGAGATACAGAAAGAATTATCTTTGGTACACTTTTACAAATAGCTGAGCCTAATAATCTGTTTGATGGTGAAATCTATCCTATTTATCAAGAGGTTAAAACAATCCTTGACAAGTTCCCATTCATCAAATCTGTATTTGATGTAATGAGAACATGGGGAGATACTGATCCTTTACATCAAGTGGTTATTGATCTTTTGAAATACAACAAGCATAAGGTTAATTTAGACCGTTACACTGTTAAACTTACAGAAGACAAACCTCTGGAAGAAGAATTAACAGAAGAGACTATAGATGAACTACAAGACTAATACTCTAAAGGTATCAAGCAGGGTGAAAGGCCCTGCTATTTTATTTATTTTAAACATTTTAAAAACAAAAAAAACATGAACAATTTCAGCATGGACTGGTTCAAACAAGAACTAGCAAAATTACAAATCGAAGAACAAAGAATTAAGAATGAGATGATGAGACTTGAATTGGAGAAACAAAAAGAAGAATTGGAAGAAGATGATTATGATGAGTGTGACTGTTGTGATGATGATTGGGATGAGAATGGTGAATACAAGTGGGATGGTACACAAGATTTTTCTCATCTTGATGATGAAGAGGAAGAAGAATATGTTCCATATGTAAAGCCTTACATGCATCTTAAGATGGTGAATGATGTATTGACTATTGTATTGAATGATGGTCAGATCATTAGCAAACCAAATGCTACACAGGATGATTTTAAAGCAGCACAGAATGCTAGTAGTGAAGCAGACTTATTCACACTTGTTATGTCTCAGCAAGTGAAAGAAGATAAGATGAAGAGAGATGCTGAGGTTGCTAGAATGAAATCTTTACAGAAAGGATTAGATGCATTGAAGAGTTTTAGTGATTTTGTGGTAGATGATTACACAGTTTACATTAAAGGAATCAGCAGAAGTCTTCCTCAAATCATTGTAGAAGAGTTCTTAGCTATTATTGGTGCTTATTCTGAAATGGGAATCTCTAATGAAGAAATAGAGAAATCTCTACCATATAATGAAAGCTATCAAGCACTTAAGAGATTCTTTATGTGGTGTTGCTTAAATCCAAGAGCAGAAGTAGCTCATGAGTTATATCGTTTCTTGAAAGAGAATAGCTTTAGAATCACTAAACAGGGATTCTTTGTTGCTCTTAGAAATGTAGTTAGCTTATGTGATGATACAGCTCTTGTAGATTTTGTAAGTAATTCTTACAATAAGATTAAGGCTATCTGGAAGAAAGATCCTGGTCAGATGAATGTATGGAAAGATTCTAATGATTATTTATTCTTACAGAATCTTGAATATACAGGTGGAGAAGATATGTTCTTTGTAGGTAATCTTACATCTTTGTATTTAGAACTTCCAGAGATGAAGAACAATCGTTATACAGATGCATGGACTAAAACATTTGACATTCGTGTTGGTGTTCCTGTAAACATGCCTATTAGTGATTGTAACTGGAGTACACAAGATTGTGCTGCTGCAGGTCTTCATTTTACTGCTGATCATATCAACTATGTAGGATGTGGTGATACATCTATGTTAATCCTAATCAATCCTATGAAGGTTGTAGGTATTGGTGAACACAAGGGTAGATGTTATGAATATCTTCCTCTTATGACTGTTCCTACAGAAGAATCTACAACTATTCTTCATGATCTAAACTTTGATACATTAGAGTTGGATGATCAGTATGCTGTTCGTGAGTTAGAATCTCTATCTGAAAGAGCACAAGCAGGATTTGTTGCAGAATCTAGAAAATATGACTTTAACATTCCTAATGTTTCTATTGCAGAGATTAAAGGAATAGCTGCTTCACTTGAAGAAATGAAAGGTGAAATAGCTGATAGAGTTAAATCTATTAATTAATAAATTAGGAATATACCCCATTTATTCATATATTTGGGGTATATTTTTATTATTATGGCAACAAAGAAAAAAGCTGCAAGGAAAAAGGTTGATAAACCTAGGAATGCAGGTACGATGAGTGAATCAGCTTTCTGGTCCTTCATTAGAAGTGGACTTAGACAAAAAAGCAGATTTTGGAAACCAATTACACAATGCAAGATGAAATCTCGTAGGGCTTATAAAGGTCCATTAAAGAGACAAAAGTTTGAATATCAATGTGCAGAATGTAGTAAATGGTTCCCAGAGAAGAAAATAAATGTAGATCATATTCACCCAGCAGGAACTTTAAGATGTGCTAATGATCTTCCAGGGTTTGTTGAAAGACTATTCTGTGAGATAGATAATCTTCAGGTGTTGTGTGAAGCATGTCACAATGTTAAAACTCAAAATGAAAAAAATGGAAGATGAAAAACAATTGAAAGTCTCTATTAATAAAGAGGCTTCATTCACAGAGATTTGGTATGAGGGATTTATTGAGCTCAATGGAGAAGAACATAAATTCTGGCTTATACATCCAAAGGGATTAGATCCTTATGGTAATGAGTATGAGGTAGATGTTAGATGGTTTTTCCAGAGAGTACCTAGAGAGGTAAGAGCAATGGTCCCATATATTATTGACGCATTTAAACAAAAAATATGAATATATCAGGAAAATCAAAAACAGAAGCAACTTACAGGGCTGTAAATCTAGACAGCAGTTCTAGTCTTAAAGAATTCTCCTTAGACAGAAAGAAGTATTACAGAAAGTATATACTGGGAGAAAAGATTGAAGATGCAGATAATAAAGCTGCTACAATTGGTAGAGTGGTAGAAACACTCCTACTAGAACCACATGAGTTTGATGGTAGATTCTATCTATCTTCTTGTACAACAGCTCCTACAGGGTTGATGTTATTATTTGTTGATGCATTGTATAAATTTACAGCTGAAGCAACAGATGAAGATGGTCAGATTACTAGAGACTTTGAAGACATTGCAAAGGATGCATATGTAGAATCTGGATTCAAGATAGCATTTGATAAGGTGTTAGGTAAGTTTATTGGAACAGATAATGAGATCTATTATAAAGAGATCAGAGAGGTAAGAAGTAAAGGACTAACTGTTCTAACAGCTCAGGATGTAACAAATGCTGAGAAGATTGTAGAAGAGCTTAGAACAAACTTTGCCACTAAGGACATTGTAAATCTTATTAATAGTGCTCGTTATACTATTCATAATCAATTTCAAGTAGAAGGTTATGAAGTGGATGGACATATGTTTAAGAGTATGATGGATAAGGTGATTATTGATCATGAGAATAAATCAATCCAAGTGTATGATCTTAAGTGTACCTGGTCTGTAGAAAACTTCTATGAAGAATACTATCTCTATCGTAGATCTTATATTCAAGCCTATCTATATTGGAAAGCTGCACTATCTTTAACAAAAGAAGAAGAGTTTGAAGAATATTTTGTACATCCTCCTAAGTTTATAGTTTGTGATAGCACAAATTATATGAATCCTTTGGTGTATGAACTTTCTAAAGATGATCTATTAGATGCTGTAGAAGGTTTTGAACATAAGGGAAGAACATATCCAGGAGTTGCAAAGATTCTTAAAGATCTTAAATGGGCTATTGAGAATGATATATGGAATATCAACAGGGAAAATTATTTATCTAATGGAATTGTAAACATAAAAGGAGGAAATTAATGGAGATAAAGAAGACAATTACAAGTATATTTATGGTCCCAACCTTAGGGATAAATAAGGAATTATTGAAGAGCAATGGGTTTATAAATGGATATTCTAAAGATGGTTCCAGAGATGTACAATATCAGGGCTCTGTCTATCTCCTATTCAAGCCTGCTAAACTAGATGCATTTCGTGAGTTTCTAGATGGTGAATATGAAAGAACAAAAACTATCATTGATGATTATGATTATAATGATGGATATGTTGTTGTTGTATATGAACTAAATAAGAAATTCAAGAAAGACTTTGCTCTTGTTAAAGAAGGATTGTATTCCAAAACATCTCAACAATTTCAAGAATTATTTCCAAAGGTTGTTAAGATTAAACACAACGGATTACATAGAGATGAAATATCTTTGCAATATCGTGTTTTCAATAAGACAGAAGATCTTAAACAATATTGGGAAGATAAGCTTGCTGTAGTGTTTGATGATAATATGGAAGTTTGGGATGGATTTGATTATGATAATGAAACTCTTAACCTTGATAAAATTAAAGAAAATGTATAACGAAGATCTATTAAAGAAACTACTTGTTGATTTTGGGGAAGCCCAAACAATACAGTATTGCAGAATGGAAGCTGCAAAGAATGCCTATCTCTTTGAAGAATGTATTAAGAATAAGACAAATGAGGAATGTAAGGAATATGATTTTGAGAGAGACTGGTGGCATAGTGCATATGAAAAATTAAATAACAATTTAAAATCTAGTTAGTTATGGACATGAACCAATTATTAGAAGACCATCCTAAAACAGCCATTGTTATAAAACAATGGTTTTTGAATAAGATGTTAGATAGTATTGATGATGAAACAATTCCAGAAGAATTTAAAGAATTTGCTAGACAGCAGGGAATTGATAATGATAAAGTGGCAAAGATGTTAGAAGGTGCTCCTAGATCTATGTTTGATGTGTTTGATAATCATAAAGTTTATGTGGAAACTTTACATGAAACTACAGGATTCTGGTGGAAGATTAAAGACACTAAAGATCATGTTCGCTTAGCATCAGACCCCTATCCTACTAGAAAAGAAGCTGATTCAGAAGCTGTTATTGAAGCATTTAAACTATTGGAGGTAAAATTATGAGAGATCAAGTAGTAGAAAATGTAGTGAATAAATATTACGAAAGAAGTGCTATAGGTGCTAAAAAGTATGGAACTACATTATATGAGAATAACAAAGATAACTATCTTCAACATCTTCAAGAGGAACTTATGGATGCAACTCTCTATCTTCAGAAACTTATGGATCTGAAAGAAGAGTTAACTATTTTAGTTAAGATGTATCCTAATGATTCTGAACTTGGAAAAGCAATAAGAAACTTAGTTATCTAATATTTTTAAAAAGTTTGGTTTATAAGGGATGCATTTCGTATATTTGCATCCCTTATTTTTTAACTATTAAAAACAAAAACATTTATGGATTTAGGCTTAGAAGCGTTAAGTGAGTTAACGGTGTTCAGTAAGTATGCAAAATACAATCCTGAACTAAAAAGAAGAGAAACTTGGAATGAGATAGTAGATCGTTACCAAGGAATGATGATTAAAAAGTATCCTAGTCTTGAGGATGCTATTATTAAGAGTGCTGAGTTTATAAGACAAAAGAAGGTCTTACCATCAATGAGAGCATTACAGTTTGCAGGTCCTGCAGCTGAGGTGAACAATGCTAGAATTTACAACTGTTGTTTCCTACCTATGGATGATTATAGATCATTCTCTGAAACAATGTTCTTGCTATTAGGAGGAACAGGTGTAGGATATAGTGTACAGAAACATCATGTTGAACAATTACCAGCTATTGTTAAACCAGGGAAGAAGAAAACATACCTTATAGAAGATTCTATTATGGGATGGGCTGATGCTGTTAAAGTGTTATTTAAAGCATATATGGAAGGTAAGTTTCTTCCTATTTATGACTTTAGAGCTATTAGACACAAAGGTGCTAGACTTGTAACTGCTGGTGGTAAAGCTCCTGGTCCTGAGCCTCTTAAATTATGTCTCACACATGTACAAGCTATTCTTGATAGAAAGCAGGAGGGAGAAAAGTTAACACCATTAGAATGTCATGATATTCTATGTCACATTGCTAATTCTGTATTAGCTGGTGGTATTAGAAGATCAGCAATGATTGCTTTGTTCAGTCATGATGATGAAGAAATGATTACATGTAAGTATGGTAATTGGTGGGAAACTAATGAGCAAAGAGGAAGAGCAAATAACTCTGCTGTATTACAAAGAGGAGAAATCTTAGCTACAGAATTCTTTGATCTCTGGAAGAGAATAGAAGCTTCTGGATCTGGTGAACCTGGTATCTATTGGACTAACAATAAAGATTGGGGAACTAATCCTTGTTGTGAAATAGGCCTTAGACCATATCAATTTTGTAATCTATGTGAGGTGAATGTTAGTGATATAACTTCTCAAGAAGATCTTAATGATAGAGTGGTGGTAGCATCATTCTTTGGTACATTACAAGCAGGATTTACAGATTTTCATTATCTTAGACCTATATGGAAACAAACTACAGATAAGGATGCTCTATTAGGAATTGGTATGACAGGTATTGGTTCAGGAGAAATTCTTAAAGCTGATCTTACAATAGCTGCTAATACAGCTAAAGTGGTAAATTCTATAATCTCTGGACAAATAGGAACTAATGAAGCAGCTCGTATCACTTGTATTAAACCATCAGGTACAACAAGTTGTGTACTTGGTACAGCTAGTGGTATTCATGCATGGCATAATCCATTTTATTTAAGAACTATTAGGTTTAATAAGAATGAAGATGTAGCTTTGTATATGCAAGTGAATCATCCTGAGATGTGTGAAGATGATGTGCTTAGACCAAAGGATACACTTTGTGTAAGAATCCCTATCAAAGCACCAGAGGGCTCGATCTTTAGAACAGAAACTGCTATTGACACTCTTGAACGTGTTAAGAAGTTTGCTACAGAATGGGTGTTACCAGGTCACATTAAAGGAGACAATACACATAATGTATCTGCTACAATTTCTGTTAAAGCTGATGAGTGGGATATAGTGGGAGAGTGGATGTGGAATCATAGACAATCATACAATGGTTTGTCAGTTTTGCCTTATTGGGATCATACTTATTCACAAGCTCCTTTTGAGGATATTACAGAAGAAGAATATAATAAAAGAATTGCTACATTGCATTCTATAGATCTCACTAAGGTGACAGAGATAGATGATAATGTAGAATTTGGCCAAACTGCAGCATGTGCTGGTGGAGCTTGTGCCATAGAATAATATTTGTTTTGTTTTTCGTTTTTGATGATTAATGATTAGCCCTGATATTTCTATATTGGGGCTTTATTTTTTTGTCAAAACGAAATAAATTTATTATCTTTACAGACTAAAATCAATCAATTATGGCAAAAGCAAAAGAAGTCCCAACAGAGGGCAAAAGTAAGTTCCAGGAAGCTCTGGAGAAACTTAACAAAACTTATGGTGTAGGTACTGTTCTAACATTAGACAGTAAAACAAACGGTGATTATGATGTAATATCTACAGGCTCAATTGGGTTTGATCATGTTACATTAGGTACTGGTGGATTTGTAAAAGGTAAGATGTATGAACTAATGGGTTGGGAAGGTTCAGGTAAATCAACAATTTGTGGTCATGCTGTAGCAGAGTGTCAAAAGAAAGGAGGCACAGTTCTGTATATAGATGGTGAGCATGCAGTTGATAAGAACTATTTTGAGGCCATTGGTGTAGACACAACTAAGATGTTAATTGCTCAACCATCATGTGGTGAGGAAGGTTTTAACATTGCTATGGAAATGATTGAGACTGGAACTATTGATCTTGTGATTATAGATTCAGATTCAAGTCTTATTCCTAAGAAAGTCTTAGATGGTGAGGTGGGTGATTCATCTATTGGTAAGAAGGCTTTACTTAATAGTAATGCCTATCCTAAATTAAAAGGTGCACTATCTCAACACAATGTTTGTGTTATTGTTATTTCTCAGTACAGGGAGAAGATTGGTGTTATGTTTGGTAATCCTACTACCACTCAAGGTGGTCATGCTCTTAAATTCTATTCAGATGTTCGTATAGAGGTGTCTAAATCTCTTGCTAAAGAAGGTGATGTAACTTATGGTAATATCACTAAGGTGAAGGCTATTAAGAACAAGATGAGTCCTCCATATAAGCTATCTCAGTTTGAGATTGTTTATGGGCTAGGTATTGATAAATTAGGAGAATTGATGGAGCTAATTAACGAACATGAGATTGGTAGGAAATATGGTAAAACTATGACCATTGGAGAGACTAAGTATAACCTAGATGAATTTAAGGAACTTCTTATGGATAATAAGGAATTCCAAGACTCAATTAAGGAACAAATATTAAACAAAATTAATAACACTGAAATTAAAGAAGAAGATGCTACAAGTGAAATTTAAAAAACTTCATGCAGATGCTAAGCTCCCTATTAAGGGGAGCTCTTCTGCTGCTTGCTTTGATGTATATGCTACATCAGTAGAATTAGATGACAATAGAGTGGCTACATATAAGCTAGGATTTTCTACAGAGATTCCTGAAGGTTGGAGAGGTGTAGTTGTTCCAAGGAGCAATATATCTAAGCATCCCTGGGTGTTAGCCAACTCTATAGGAATTATAGATTCTGACTATAGAGGAGAATGGATGGTAAAGTTTAAATGTGTAAGCAACTTTCTAGAAGCTGTACCTTATGGTGCTGGTGATAGAATTGCACAGATATATTTTGAAAAGAATGAAGATGTTCAATTTATAGAAGTGGAAGAACTAGACCAAACAGAAAGAGGTACAGGAGGATTTGGATCTACAGGTATTTCTAACTTAACAACAAACATATCAGATGGGAAAATTAATATTACAGCTTGATGATGATGATCTTAACATCTTCAAGAAGCAATACATCAATCTAGTTGATCTTCATGATGAGATAGAAAAACTCTTTGAAGAGGGAAAGAAACTTGATAAGCGTAAGAAGAAGATCTACCAAGCCTGGAAAGAAAAGATTAACTTCCTAATTGATATGTACAATGCTAGAGCAACATTTAAAACCTATAACAAAGTGAAATAATGAAATGTAAAACCTGTGGTAAGAATTCTGAGAGTGAATATTGCTTTCAGCACAAGCCCAGGAAATCTCTTGCTAAGACAAAAATGTTGACTAAAATCAACAAAAATGTAAAAAATGTAGAGAATAAACGGAATATTTCCGATATGAATGCATTTTTCTTACAGGTTTGGAATGGTAGAAAAGAACATAAATGTGAAAACTGTGGAAAGTGGCTTGGTAATGAGCCACTTTCTTACATGTTTGATCATCTCTTAGAGAAGAGTAAATTTCCTGAGCTCAAATATGAAGAAGAAAACATTATGTTAGTGTGTTTAGAATGTCATGATAATAAGACCAGAGGATTTCTAACTGATTTAGTTAGAGTAAAAATTGAAGAAGTTAGGAAGAAGTTTGGAAACTTACTATCTTTGTAAAAATGTTAACATGAAAGAACCAAATAGAGAGCGTAAACAAGACATTAAGTATAAAATTACACTTAATGAGGAACAGAAAGAGGTTAAGAGGCTTATTTTAGAGAATCAAGTGGTTGTTATCACTGGTAGAGCTGGTTGTGGTAAGAGTCTTGTGAGTGCACAATGTGCTCTTGATTTCTTATTTAAGAAGCAGGTGGAACAAATCCTTGTAACTAGAGCTGCTGTAGAAGTTGGTCATTCCCTAGGTTTCCTACCTGGTTCACTAAATGAGAAGTTTGATCCCTATTTAGAAGCTTTCCAAGAAAACCTAATTAAATGCTATGATAAAGTTAAAGTGGAAGAACTCATTACATCAAAGAAAGTTAATGCCCTCCCAGTTCAATTCATTAGAGGTAAAACTATTGATGATATCCTTGTGGTTGAAGAAGCTCAGAATCTTACAAAAGCTGAAATGTTGGCTATCCTTACTAGGCTTGGGAAAAACGGTAAGATTATAATTAATGGAGATAATGAACAGAAGGATATAAAAGATGGGGTTAATGGACTTAGCTATGTTATAGAACTCTCTAAGAAGATTCCAGAGATAAAATATTTAAAACTTAAACATAACCACAGGAGTGATCTTGTTGGTAAAATTCTAGAGCATGAGTATGGAAAGTAAAAAGAAAAAGAAAGACAAAAAATTAGCAAAGAAGATTGCAAAGAAAGTTGTAGATGAGATTGGAAAATCTCTTGTAAGAGGTTTTGAGCGTATAGGAGAACCTATTGCTAAAAAGAGTGGACTTATTTAATAATTAAAACAAACCAATATGAATCAATTTTTCTACACTCGTAAAGAGTTAGTATCTGGTACACCAGAGAATCCTGAATTTAAAGAATACAGGGACAGTTTTAACATCAATAAGGTGGTGAGAAGTCTTACTACAGATGATGGCAGACTATTAGTTTTAATAGATGACATTCATGAGAGATCAATAGATGTTAAAGACATTGATCTTAAAACTAATAAGATGAAAGGGTATAAGAGACAAAGAGATACCTTTCAGTCTGAAATCTATTTAGATCCTGCTGATGCAGAAAGATTTGTTAAACTAACATCCATCTAAAGGTATGAATAAAAAGATTGGAATAGTAATACTTGCTACAAACTCTTATTTTGTATTAGGTGTTAGACTTATAAAAAAGTTTGCACATTATTATAAAGGAAGTGCAGATATTAAATTCTACTTTTTTTCTGATGAAGATCCTGTTTTATATCTTCCAAAAGATATTAATGTAGAATATCATCATAGTAAAAGTAATAGTTGGCTTGATGGAACAAACTCAAAATTTATAAACATTATGAGTTTAGAAAATTGTGATAGAGACTATTTAGTTTATTTTGATGCTGATACAGATATAAATAAAGATTTTACAGAAGATTGGTTTATAGGAGAAACTATAGGACTTGAACATTTTGGTAATAATACATGGATGAAAGAAGTAAAAGGATATGACAGAAATTCACAATCAAAAGCATACATTCCATATAATACAACTTTACCACAAATGTATTATCATGGATGTTTGTTTGGAGGAAGAAAAGATAAGATTATAAAAATTTGTAAAATCCTTAGAGAATGGCAGTTAGAAGATAAGAAGATTCCATATGAACCTGGTGTAAATGATGAGAGTTATATCAATGCTTATTTTCATTATAATCCTCCTACACATGTTGTACATGTAAAAGACTATGAGTTTATTGTTAGTGATAAAGGTTCTATAGAAGGAACAAGAAATGTAAATTTAGATGTTTCTAATATAAAGGAAGTAATGAAAAACAATAGAGAGAGATATATAGATATAGAAAATGGTGTAGCTATTGTTAAATAATCTTATTAATCAAATAAAAAAGCCCCTATAAACTAGGGGCTTTCTTTTTGTAAAAAACTTCTTCTAAGCGTGCAGATCTTATGGGATGCAGAAGAAGCATATTATTTTGACAATCTCTTTTGCTTCATTGGTTGCATAGGAGCTGTTCTGATTGCTTTGTCATCCATAGATTTAACCTTAGAAAAGGGTTTATCTTTTCTAGGAATACCTACCTTAGGAGCTTTTCTTGGTGCTCCTGATTTTTTAGCTTTACCAGCAGTCATACTATTTGCAGCCATATGCACATTTTTTAGTCTTTCCTCCCATCTTCATTTTCTTCTTAACAGATCCACCTTTCTTCAATCCTACTCTATTTGGATTTTTCATTCTTGATTCTACTGCTTTTCTTCCAACTACTTGTTCATAACTTTTTCCACTTTTTACATCAGTTTTAATTGATGGAAATTCTTTTTTTCCTGCTGCATAACCAGTAGTATCTACTGAAGCATTATAATTAAGCTTTGGACCATTCTTACCAAAAGTAGAAGTAGAATATGTACTTTTTAATGGTGGATTACTTGGATTTCCTTCAGATTTAACTCTTTCAAGTTTCTTTTTAGAACCAATAACAGTGCTACCAGTCTGAGCCTTCTTAACTTTCATTCCTTTTTTAGCAATAACACCACGTCCTTTAAGGATATCAGCCTTAGTGATTTTACCATCCTTATTTAAGTCTGGGAATGAACCACCTTTTTTCATCATTGGTTTAATTCCACCACCCATCTGCATTTTTTTAGCAGGTTTTTTTATTGTAGCCATGATTTATTTTTTTAAAGTGTCAATAATAGATGTTGTATCAATAACTTTCACACTATCAACTTTTACAGTGTCAATAGAAACAGATGTTGAATCTTCTGTAATATTAGCTTCTGTTGTTGAATGACATGCTGTAAATAATGCTACTACAGCTGTAGCTAAGATCAATTTTTTCATTTTTTATTTTTATTTGGTTAACATTTCCATTTTCTTAAAGCTAAAGCTTTTCTTGTAGGCTTACCATTAGGCTTTTTCATAGGTCCTTTAACACCGCTCATTCTAGCACAAAATGATCTTTTTCTAGGACCACCTTCAGGTTGTGGGGCTTTTAAATGACCTCCTGTTTCTCTATTATAAGAATCTCTACCTTTTTGATTAAGACCACCAGAAGGATTCTTTC
>Ga0114975_10002374_pt1 | contig 12898 bp, 17 predicted proteins | sample S_130626_EF_Meta_FD_87031 | JGI IMG/M metagenome (GOLD analysis project Ga0114975, IMG submission 87031) | Freshwater microbial communities from Lake Simoncouche, Canada to study carbon cycling - S_130626_EF_MetaG | ecosystem: Environmental > Aquatic > Freshwater > Lake | place: Lake...
CTTCCAATTCTACTTCTTCTCCTAGTCTATCACCGTATTCAGGATTAATCATTAGAATCGCACCTTCTTCTGGTTCAGGCATTTTAGTTGCTTCAAAATCGCATACCTGAAAATCAATTAAGTCTTCTACGCCAGCAACAGATGCATTGATTTTAGCAACCTTAATGGCATCTCTGCTGATATCAGATGCAATAATGACTAAATTAGGCAAGTGCCTTACTTGTTCTTCTATAATCGTTCTTTCTTGCTCGTATACCTTTTTATCATAACCAATGATGTGCATGAAAGCATAATTATTTCTAAATAAACCAGGTGCTCTTTTAGTAGCAATCAATGCGGCTTCAATCGCCAAGGTGCCAGAACCACACATAGGATTTACAAAGGCACCAAACTTGTTCCACTTGGTAGATAAAATTGTGGCTGCTGCCAATGCTTCTAACATCGGTGCTTTACCTGGTAATTTTCGGTAACCATGACGGGCTAAAGAATCTCCCGATGTATCTAAGAATATTTCTGCTTCATCATTTTTCCAAAATAAATACACCACCGCTCCAGATAATTCTGAACCTGTAGATGGACGCTTTCCACTCACTTCACGCATTCTATCTACAATGGCATCTTTCACACGCAGGTTGGCAAATAAATTGGTAGAGATGGTGTCATTAAATACATTGCTAATGACCGAAAAATAACCATCGGGTTGAATCATTGTTTCCCAAGGGATGGTCACTAAGTTTTTATGCAATTCATCAGGATCATTACAAATAAATGATTTTAATGAATACATTACCTGACTTGCGCAACGCAGGTTTAAATTCAAACGGATACAATCGTTCACCGTACCTGTTAATTCTACACCAGTTTGAAAAACCCTGTCCACATCAAAACCCAAACCAATCACTTCTGACCTTAAAGCAGGAGCCAACCATTTATTACAGGTGATGATGATTTTATTACGGGTGGTGAATGCTTGCATAATATAAAAATAGTTCAAAAATAACGAAAGGCCTTAAAGCAAAAATCCTCAACAATCTAGAGGATATGTTGAGGATTCTTTGTGGGAGCACACGGGCTCGAACCGCGGACCCTCTCGGTGTAAACGAGATGCTCTAAACCAACTGAGCTATGCTCCCTAAGGGGTGCAAAAATAAGGGGGTATTTTCAATTTCCCAAAAAAAAGATAAATTAATTTAATTGTACGGCTGGAAGCCTATTGGACTGGCTATCGTATACGAAAAGCTCCACGATTTCCATGCTCCAGTATTTATGTAAGGGCGATGCTTTCAATACCTCTTCTACATCCACCTTTGTATTAGCATTGACGACAATCCAAGATTGCTGTGTCTCCATACTTACTGTGTAAGTTTCTATAACACCTTTATTCAATAGATAATTGATATAAGTTCTATGCGGAGGCACCAAAGACATAAACTCCTCGTCCATGTCAAAAGATATGATTGCTTGATACTTATTCATCAAATCTAAATTACAAAATATCTTGAATTTACAATTACATCTATCGTTCTTTTTCTTATAAATTTAATTGTGTCTAAACTGTCTAATCTCATGTCTATTTTAATTCAACAAAACTGATCCTTCCACCAGCACCAGCTAAGTATGCACCTCTTTTTGAAGGATGTTTTTTGACAATATGAAAAGAAGCATCGCTAATTTTTTCCCAAGAAACTCCTTTATTATTTGAAAGATCTACCCCAGAAGTACCACAAGTAATCAACCGATCATTGTCAATAAATTCAACCGATGATTTATACCCATTCGGATTTGATAATTCTATTTGTTTCCAAGTACGTTTTTTATCTGACAAATTTTTATTTTTTGGAGCTTTCAATAAATCATAGCCAACTATATTTTGTGTTACTAATTTATCATTTGAAAAATCACCTCCCACAATAATTATTCTACTTCCATTTGGTGCGATGGCAATACTATTTGCACCAGTAGAATTAGTTCCTTGAAGCAATGGCAAAGCTTCTGCTACACCATTTTCCCATAGTCTACTACTTAAGCCTCCTGTTACAAAAACTAATTCTTTTCCAATATGAATTAAATTTGAATTACTAGAAGCAAAAAAAGCTTCTCCATTCTTTAAGTTTGATTTAAAAAAATCATTGGGCATTTTATCCCATGAAGCACCTTTATTGCTTGTGGTTAAAATAAATAAATGTCCATCAATTGGATCTCCAATCACCGTTCCATGATTTGAATCACTAAAATTTAAAGCGTCTAAAAACATGGATGTATCAGTATTTTCATACACTTTATCCCAAGAAGCCCCACCATCAATTGTCTTTAATATAATGGCTGGAGCAGCCACTGCAACAATGATCGCTTCTTGATCGTTCCATGCATGCATGGCTCTAAAATCTCTTTTTTCATATCCTTTTACTTGAGTCCATTCAAAATTGAGTCCCTCATTGGTAGATTTTGCAACCATCCCTTTGGATCCACTTGCCCAAATCACTTTTGTAGAAGGGACAGACATTGCTCTTATACTTACCCCTTTTTGTGCAGTTAATTCCTTGATTTGATATTGCGCATTCAAGCTTGAACAGATGAATAAAGCACAGATAAAAAAGATTTTAGAAATAGACATGGTTTTATGATTTTTGCAAGATAAAGATACAATATGATACCTTATTGGATGAGTAGAACTGAACTAATGTTGGGACAAGAAAATGTAAGCGCCTTGATGGGTAAAAATGTATTAATTATTGGCCTTGGTGGTGTCGGAGGTATTTGTGCCGAAATGATTGCAAGGGCTGGAGTTGGTAAAATGACCATTGTAGATAATGACAATATTGACCTAAGTAATATCAATAGACAAATCCCAGCTTTACATTCTACAGCCGGACAGTCTAAGGCGAAAGTGCTTGGCGCAAGATTAAAAGACATCAATCCTGAACTAGATTTAACCATTTTAGAAATATTCATTAAGGAAGATTTGACTAGAGATTTATTAGATAGTACAAAATGGGATTATGTGGTGGATTGTATTGATACCTTGTCTGCTAAAACCTTCTTAATTAAAGGATGCATCGATCGAAATTTACCCATCGTAAGTTCGATGGGAGCAGGTGGTAAAGTAGATCCTAGTCAAATCAAAGTCACTGATATCTCAAAAACCTATATCTGTAATCTTGCAAAATATGTGCGAAAAAGATTACAATCTATGGGCATTAAAAAAGGCTTAAAAGTAGTTTTTAGCCCTGAGAAAGCAGATCAGGATAAAATCATCGTGACCGAAAAAGCTTTCCCAAAGAAATCAATCATTGGCACATTGAGCTATATGCCTGCCATTTTTGGCTGTACTGTGGCGAGCGTGGTGATTCGAGATTTGATGGTAAAGGATTGATCTAGACCAATTTGAGTCAAATTTTCTTTGAAAAACGCTCAAATTATCTTTATTTTGCAACCCCAAGGCAATGTTTTTGCACTGGAAGTAGGGTTCGGTAGCTCAGCTGGATAGAGCGTCATCCTTCTAAGATGAGGGCCATTGGTTCGAATCCAATCCGAATCACAGTTTTATTACGAAAAACACATAAATGTTTCTAAACCAACGCGTTTAGGAACATTTTTGCTTTCCGGCTACTCCGAAATTCAATTTAAATTCTGTTTATTTTTAGCAACTAATTTAGCAGGTCTATTTCCTAAGTGTTATTCATTTTTTCTATTCCAGACTTCCTCCTATTCATTTTTATTAAAACAGCTAAACCCATCACTTTTCAGCTAAAAGCAAATATTTATTATAAAATATAAGTTATGATCAGATTAAATTATTACCAACTATTATCAAAAGGCAATAAAAAAGATAGAGGCCCAATATATCTTAAAGTAAAAGGCTTAGATAAAAGACTAAATCTATCAGTTGGAATAGTAATTAATACTAAAGATTGGGATAAAAAGAAAGAAAGGGTAAAACCTCAGCATCCTCAGGCTTATTTCTATAATACTAAGATAGAATCTTTAGAAAAGCAAATATGGAGTTATTTAGAAAAGCATACTAAAGATGGAAATGAAATTAATACTACACTTCTTAAAGATTATTTAAATGGCAAAGAGACTCCTAAGGATTCAATTTTAAGCACCTTTGATCAATTTATAGACCAGCATAACCAAAGCTTAGCTAATGGCACTATTAAGCATTATAAGTCAGTTAAAAACAAACTATCAAAATTTATGACATCACAATTAGGTATTAAGGATACTACGTTAGATCAATTAACTTTTAATTACATCTCTAAGTTTAAGATATACATTGAGGATGAATTTAAAAATCATACAAATACTTCAAATAGAGAAATAATCAGAATTAAGACAGTAATTAATTGGGCTATCAAAATGGATTGGATTAAGGATAACCCATTCAAAAACTATAAAGGCAAAACAGTACCAACAGTTAAAAGCATTTTAAATTTTGAAGACTTAAGATTAATAGAAGAATATGAATCCAAAAGTGAACCTACTAATTTAGTTAAAGATTTATTCCTATTTATGTCATATACTGGACTATCCTATGGCGATTTAAATGCTTTAACTAAAAATGATATACAACTATCAATAAATGGCAATAAGATCATTAAAATAAGCAGAAAGAAGACCAGAGAGTATTGTATGATACCATTGATCTCTAAAGCAGAAGCTATAATAAACAAATACAACAATCATCCTAAAGTACTTAACTCAATATTCGCATTACCAGTAATTTCTAATCAAAAGATCAATCAATACTTATTAGAAATACAGAAAGAGCTTATAATAACTAAAAAGATGACCTGTCACGTTGCCAGACATAGTTTTGCTACAAATGCACTCGAAATGGGTGTCCCAATAGAAACTGTTTCTAAAGCATTAGGCCATTCATCTATCAAAACCACTCAGATATACGCCAAAGTCACAGAAACTAAGCTAAATCAGGACTTTAAGCTATTTGAGAATGGTATTAATAATAACAACCAAACCCTAACCAAAGCAATCTAAATCACAATGGAGATCGTAACTAAAGAAATGTTCGAAGATTTTAAAAATGAACTTAAAGGACAATTAATTGAACTTAAAAACGCAGTTGAAAACAAAAAGATTAAAAAGATAATGAAGAATAAAGAACTTAAAGAATATTTGGGTGTCTCTTATTCAACATTAGATAAAATGAGAGCAAATAATGTTATACCCTACAAAAAAATTATGGGGAATTATTACTACTCATTTGATGATATAAACGGAGTTTTGCAATTTAAATTTTAAAGAAAAAAATTATTAAATAGTTAAATGGATAAATAGTTAAAAAGCCCTAATGGCTCGAACATAGAACGTGCCGTCCTTATTGGTGACGTCCTGAAAGCCAGAGTAGAAATTCTGGAAACACGCGGAGTTACCGCCATACTCCGTAGAACACCAATAGTATTCATCAGCAAAACCTCCTATTTTATCCTTATTAAGATATAAAGTATTTAATTCTTCTTTTGAAGGTAGTCTCCATCCGCTACCTAAATTCTCACAGGCTTTTTTTGCATCTTCCCAATTCATACTATTTGGAAAATCTTTTTCAGCAACTTCTATATTTTCAATTTTAATTGTATTTCCAATAATGGTGTTATTCGATTCTCCAATTTTATCAATAATATTATTTGAAAAATTTTCAGAAAAATAAACTTTACCTAAAATACCAAACCCAACAACTTTTTCTTTTTCATCATTATCTAAAAATTTGGACTTAGTTAATGAAAATAAAAGATAGTTTTCCCTTTTAATCATCTTATCAATTAATGCCATACCAATAGTTTGACCTAATTGTTCACCTAATTTTTGAAATGCATTTCCATCAGAATTATTATTCTCAAAAGCTGCTGATACCTTTTCCTTAACTGCTTCTTTATGTTCTGCAGTAGAAGGATTAGTTAACATTAATACAATTACAAAAAGGCTTATTACGATAAATGTTATTTGACTTTGTTTCATATTAATTTTTAATTATTCTTACAGCTCTTACATAAACTGGGTTGGAAGTATCGGCGGGAAACTGATTACCACTGGAAAAACTCTGGACCCACATTTTATTGAGTTCGTCCTCAGTAGAACTCCAATATGAGATATTCGAAAAAACTCCAATTTTATCTTTATTTTGAAATAAAATATTCAATTCATCTTTTGTAGGCAATCGCCATCCACTGCCTAACTTCTCACATTCCTTTTTTGCATCAACCCAATTCAATGTAAGTGGAAAATCTTTTTCAGTAACTTCTAAATTATCCAATTTTATTATGTTTCCTATAACATCATTATTATTGATATTGGAACTATTCAATTTGCTATCAACATTCAACTGTATTAATTTTTCTAATAAAATATTAGTATTAGTTTGAAGATCATTTGCATTTTTTTGCAAATCAATTCTTTCATTAATCTTATAATACCAACAAAATAGTTCTCTTCCAATAAGAAATATAACAACTATAACTATAATAACGATGATTCCATATTCCATAAACTAATATTTAAGTAATTAAAAATATAATAAATAACAAAAATGATATAAATAAAATTAAAGTCAACAACAGCAAACGATTACCTGTTATAGTATCTTTTGATTTTTTTTTATATAAAAGATAAATTAACCCAACAAATAATAATATTGAAATTAACAAACTCATTTTAAAAAATTAATTTATTTGATTCGCACTTTCTAAGCATATTGATGATGTATGATTCATCTTTTTTAATAAATAATCGTTTTAGATATATTTTCTTTTAACTCTTTAATATTATTAAAATTATACTTACCTACTATTAATTGAAGATTTGTTTCGCTTAATTCTATTCCAATTAATTCCAACTTCTTAGCTATAATTAATACATCTTCTAATTTCTCAAATTGGTTATTTTTAATTGCTTCGGTCAATTGTTCATTATTGTTTATTTCAATTTCTTCTTTTATTTCATTTTTAACTAAAAAATCATTCTCCAAAATATTACCTTTTTTTTCTAAAATTTTTTTTAATAATTCATTAGTTTCAGTTTGTAATGTAATCCTTTCATTAATCTTATAATACCAACATATAATTTCTCTACATAATAAAAACAATATAATAACAACTACAATCCAAATAATAATGAATTCCATAAAAATAAATTTAAATTAAAAAATAATAATTTTCAAATAGTTAAAAAGCCCTAACGGCCCTAACATAGAAAGGGTTATGCTCTCTGTCGTTGAATTGACTGCCATTATCAAAATCCTGGTTCGCCCTGTAGACTCCGTCGTAAACATCAGAACTCCAATAGTAGGAATACTCTATAGTCGTAAAACCCCCAATTTTATCTTTATTTTGATATAAGATATTTAACTCATCTTTTGTGGGTAACCTCCATCCATTTCCTAAAGATTCACAGGCATCTTTTGCACTTTGCCAATTCATTTTATTTGGAAAATCTTTTTCAGCAACTTCTATGTTTCCAATTTTATAAGTATTTCCAATAATAGGGTTAATCGGTGATTCAGCTTTACTCGATGATTGAGTATTAGCTGTGTCAATGATTGCTACTGCACTATCTGTATGTGATTCTGTAGATGTTCCTCCACAACCATAAATTGAAAGTGATAAGATTAATGGAATGATTTTTTTCATAATTTTTATTTTTTAGTTTTAACTGCTCTAACATATAATTTGACATCTTTTTTATATTCTTCCATTTTCCCATCCCCAAAATACCATCCCCAGGCATACTCATTATCATTTTGTACTGAACTCCAGTAACTACTACTTATAAATCCACCAATATTATCTTTATTTTGAAATAATAAATTTAGTTCATCATTAGTAGGCAATCGCCAACCTTTCCCTAAATTAGAACAGGCATTTTTTGCACTTTGCCAATTCATTTCATTTGGAAAATCTTTTTCAGCAACTTCTAAACTTCCAATTTCTTTGGTTTGACTAATAACACTTTCGCTTTTAACTGATTCCGATTTTAATGAATTTCTGACAGCACGCACTTTTATTATACTAACTTTATTTCGACTACTTTGAGCTCCATCATTCATAGCTGTATACCACGCATCATTCATCCCATCCTGAAATGAACTCCAATACAATTCATCAGATGAAATACCAATTTTACTTTTATTACGATACAATACAATTAATTCATCATTAGATGGAAGTCTCCAGCCATCACCTAAATTAGAACAGGCATTTTTTGCACTTTGCCAATTCATTTCATTTGGAAAATCACTTTGTGCAATTTCTAAACTTCCAATTTTTATTGGAATCCCAATTATTTTATTATTTGGTGAAACTTCATTTACCATTACTGCAGCAGAATCTGTTATAGCTTCAGTGGCAGGACCTTTGCAACTATAAAGTGAAAGAAGTAAAATTAATGTGATAATATTTCTCATAAATCATTTTTTAATTTCTGTAATATAGGATCAACATAGGTCTCAAATGCATTTTCTTCATCAATATCCACATCATCAATTGAAGTTGAAACAAATCTAAATCCATCTTCATCTATTACAAATACTCCAACTTCTATATAATTTTGTTCCCAATACTCACCATCTATAATCTCCACATTTGGATCAAATTCACATAAAATCCTATGTAAATTCTTTATTGCAATATCAGGTAAATGATTACCAGACTCTAAAGAAACTGTATCGTTATCAACATCTACAAAATTGGCCCATTTTGCTCCAGTATCCATATCCTCCCCTAATACTTCTGCAAAAGATTCAGCATCAGTAATTTTTTTATTAATTAAACTTAGTTGATTTAAAGCCTTTTTATTTGCTTTTACTCTAAAAACTGTAGTAACTAAATTTGACATATAATTATTGAATTTGGAAATCTTAATAAATTAGTATTATCAATACAATATAATACTTATTTTTAATATAAATTAATACATTTTGCTTCTGGCACCCTACAATTAATTATAGAATGCCAGAAAATGCAATAATGTATTACAACGGGTTAAGCTTCAGACTCTTCTAAATTAAGAAGGTTTAATAAACTATCTTTAAGATAAGAAAGATTTAAAGCTTTATCATTATCAACTATAAAATTATAAGCAATCTCAAATGGATTGATATAAATAGAGTTATTGATATTTATTAAAGACTGATATATATCATCTTTAACCATCCATTCAGCGTTAAGTTCTTCAACTAAACACTGTCCAATAAACAATCCATAAATTTTTGATTGTTTTTGAGGATCTTTATTGGATTTTGAGAAATGAAACGTTTGTTCAATTTCGTGTCCAATTAAGTCAATAGAATCAAATGTGAAGTCTAATTTAAATTGATTCTTTAGTTCTGTGATTTTGGCATAAAATGCTCTTAAATTTGTCATAATGTTTATTTTTTTATGATTTAATTAATATGTCATAATCTATGTCTGTAGATAATGACTTTGTGATATAATATCCAACTTTAAGATGTCCGTCCTCGTTTAGGAAGTTGGAAGTAGAACTTACTAAGTCTATTTTAAATCTTCCGTAGCTTCTAAATTTGCCTCTTAATTGCTTTAGTGCTTTGTTGATGTCATTGCACTGTGCTAAGAAGTGAGAATGCACGTTAAAATTGGATTCAATTGGCTCTGATACAAAGAACATTTGATTAATGGTCTGTATAGAGTTAAAAGTGGTCTCCATTAGTCTTCTGTTTTGTTTAGAAGACATTGGACGTAGGTACGTTGTAGTACCGTAGATGTGCCATTGTTGAGACGCTATGAAGCGTCCCCAATGCAATTGATCTGCTTTGGTCATTTGTTTGGGTTTTTGATTAATAATAATAGGTTGATGTATTTGCATAAGTTTGGCTGTTAAGGCTGTTTGCCTAATTTTAAGGGTTGCTTAAATAATGTGATTTAGGGGTGTTTGGGGAAGCTTTTAAGTATTGCTATATGATTATATAGTTTTATGGTAATGGCTTAAATATGAGCTTCTGTGTGTATTTGGGTTACGTTAATATAATAGCTATTAGAGTATTAATAAGAAGGACTGTAATAGTTAAAATAAAGGGCATAGGTTTAGTATGTTGTAATGGTTTATTGATTATATCGTTATTTGTATGTTTTAAGTGTATATATGCTGTATTGCTATTGTTGTGTTGTTTAGTGTGTCTATTGTAGTATTATATAATTTATGTGCTATGGTGTTAATAAGTTGATATAGCTGGCTTACCAGAGCAATTAATATGTTTATTATTAATTACTAAGTAGAAGCTAATATTAATAGCTATTATTTTATAATATTATTATATAATGTAATATATAAGTGGTTTATATAGTATGCATTATTATCAAATTATCTATATATAAGATACATTAAATAATTGAGAATTCCAAATATTTTAGTCAATATTTGTAAAAATAGTTTATTGTGCATCAATATGTTATAAGTAGTTGATTATCAATAAAATAATGAATTTTAAGTCAAAATCCAAAGAAAGGGTTAAATGTAGGCAGGAGAGTATAATAAAGCCGGGTGAGACCATATGTATTCGTCTGTTGAAGTCCCCGGGGGGCGGACTTTAAAGTGTATATATGGATATATGATATAATAATAGCATAAGACATTGCCTGCTTATTTATTGTAAAATATAAACAACGAAATGGCAAATAGTATAAAAAATGAAAAGGCTAAGTATAATAGAAATGATATAAAAAGTTGGATTCAATTTGGGATTCAAAATGGCTACATTAATCAATTTAAGAAAGATCAAATTCTGAAATGGGTTGAATTACTGTTAAAGCACGAAATAGTAAATAAAGAATTTTTTAGCAAAAACGAAAATCGAATTCGGTAATCGTATACATTTATGCTATAAAGGCATCAAATGGGGCAACTGAAAATTATAGAACTAAACGAAACGTATACTGGTATTAGGTTTCAGGATTTCGAAAAGATCCAATCCGAATCACAAAGCCTCTCACGAAAGTGAGAGGCTTTTTTAATACGAGTAGCGTCAAGAGCTCGCTCTTGTAAGCATGCGAGTATTAAAAAAGCCAAAAGAATGCGAAGCATTTTTTTGAAAGGCTTTGGGTAAGATACCTTAAAAAGATCACCGACCAAAGGGAGGTAATCCTTTGATGAACCTCCTATTTTCCAGTTTCTATTGACTTTCTCTTAAATCGATACCTCCAATAAAAAGCGACCAATAAAACAAGCCCACATAGTTCCATGAATACTTTCTCTGCATCAATAAAGTCAACAGCTCTATCTTTTAATAAGGGATCCATCACAATTGCATGCACAATGAATAGCACGGAAGTTAGATAAGAAATAACATGGATATTTTTCCAAAGACTAAATCCCAAAGCTTTTCGAATTGGATTTTGTGAGGTAATAATCACTATCAATAAAGCAATTAAAGAACTATATCCCAGCCAAACAAAAATGGGCTGATGTGTATTGGAAGCTGGCCATAGAATACTTGAATAACTAAAACCAGAAGCTGGATCAAGAGGTAGAATAATGATATGCAAAAACACAATGAACAAAACCGCATAACTTGTATATTCATGCAAGTCGACCATTTTTAAAATTTGATATTTTTTAGGAATCTTCTTCCAGATGGGTAGTTTTCTATAATTGGTGCTCATTAAAATACCCATACAAATATTCAGGGTCAATACAACTGCTGCAATCATACCTAACACGCCAGAAATTTCAATTGTTTCCATAATGATATAAATTTAGTACATTAATTATATAACTTGAAATATTTGAGACAAACACTATTCTCCTCTCAACATTAAATTTTCATACATCAAAGACAAATTAAATGCATAAGAATAGTAATCAAATCGAACAATATTAGAACGGTTCACAACTCTTTTAAATGGATTATTTAAAACCGAAGCAATATTGGCGACAAAATAGGGATAATTATTCGCCATCAATGAAGTTTCATTCACACTCAATGGCAAATCCATCTTCCCTCCTAATCTTAAAACAGTTGTATTTAATAATAATTGCTCTAAAGGAAATCTAGCCTGTTTCGACAATTCAATAGCTTGTTTCAATAGCATAGGTTTCAAAGCCAACAATGCAGGAAAATCGCTATAATAAGCCAACCTAGCAACATGATATAAAATGGTTGCACTATTTGCATAGTGTTGAGAAACATATTTAGGATCTGTGATATGTTTATTTACTTTTACTAAATCTACGATTAAATCAAGGCTTGCAGAATCTGTTGCATTCAAAGGAATTTTCGCCTTCGTATGCATTAATAAAACATTTGTGAGCACAGACAAGTCCACGTCCTTAGGCATTTTTGATCCAAGCCAAGTACTATACACAGGTCTATTTTTAAATTCCTTGTAAAAACTTTTATTAGCTTTGATTAAGCCAACTCTATAGTCACTAAATTTTGATTGCATTGCTTTAGATATAGAATCATTGGCACCTAAAGCCAATAAAGTAATGGCACCATCATCAATGTCATCTGCTAAAGCAGCCTTTTTATTGAATAAATTCAACCAACCGCCATTTGGAAAAATTTGAGGCGGATTCCTTGGCCAAAAATTATAGGTCAACTGATTATTTTGATTTTTAAAACGTTCTATATACTTGATCGCATTTGATTTCGTTTTTTCTAGTATTGACAATTCATTGGGATGCATCTGCAAAGAGAATTGTCCAATATTGAATAAAACAAGCGCAGTAAAAAAAACATTGTCTTCCTGTTTAAGTTTTGAACTAAAATTATATTTTCTGTAAGAAGGAAAAGATCCATTTAAAACATCAGTTGAATCTTTGAATTGTAAATTGGAAATTAAATTTAAAATAGCAATTCTCCGATTAAGAATAGAATCACTTACTACAGAAGCAGCATGAAGATTGAATGAAAAAACAAATAATACAATGC
>Ga0114975_10002375_pt1 | contig 12897 bp, 16 predicted proteins | sample S_130626_EF_Meta_FD_87031 | JGI IMG/M metagenome (GOLD analysis project Ga0114975, IMG submission 87031) | Freshwater microbial communities from Lake Simoncouche, Canada to study carbon cycling - S_130626_EF_MetaG | ecosystem: Environmental > Aquatic > Freshwater > Lake | place: Lake...
TATTTACAAATGGTTCAGGAAGTCTTGGAGTAATAGTAAGTTCCTCTACAGGAGCTACTTTTACTAGTGCAATTACTTTTACTGGACCAGGAGTATCTGTATCAGGTAGTACTGTAACTATTTCAGGAGGAACAGGAGGAAGTGGAACTGTAAGTAGTATTGGTATGACTGTACCTTCAGCATTTAGTGTTTCTCCAAGTAGTATTACTACATCAGGAACATTTGCTATAACAGGTGCAGGTACAACAAATGACTATGTAAGAGGTGATGGTAGTTTAGCTACATTCCCTTCTGTAGGTACAGGAACTGTTACATCTGTAGCAACTATAGGTTTAATATCAGGTGGACCTATTACTACTACAGGTACTATTACTACTTCTATGAACACCAGCAAATTAGTTGGTAGAAGTAGTGCAGGTATGGGTATAATGGAAGAAATTACTATAGGGAGTGGCTTAACTCTTTCTGGAAGTACATTAAGCAATTCAGCAACATATACTTCTCCTCTTATTAGTAAAGGGGATGTATTTGTTAGAAATGCTTCTGGTGATACAAGACTCCCTGTAGGATTAGATACTCAAGTACTAGTAGCTGATAGTACAACTACAACAGGATTAAAATGGACAGCTCAATCTGCTGCTACACCAACAGGTTATTATTTAGCAATATCAGATTCTACTACACAAGATAATCCAACAGCTAATACTCCAAGAGCAGTAAAGTTTAATACTACAGATTTAGCTAATGGGTTTTCTTTACAAACACAAACTGCTGTATTTACAGGAACTATAAATAATGGTGGTGTTGGTGCAGGAACTATATTAAATGTTACAGGTATATCAGGAACATTAAAAATAGGAATGGTGTTAACAGGTGGTAGTATAACTGCTGGAACATTTATTTCTGCATTTTTAACTGGTACAGGAGGAGCAGGAACTTATGAAGTTTCAGTTTCTCAACTTAGAACATCTGCTACATATACAGGAACAATGACTTCTCAGATTGTTGTTGCTAATACAGGAATTTATAATTTACAGTTCTCTTCTCAATTAAAAAAGACTGATTCAGGTGAAGATGATGTAAATTTTTGGCTAAGAAAAAATGGAACTGATTTTCCATATAGTGCAGGTAATTTATCTTTACAAGGTAATGGTCCTGCGTATATGATTGCTGCATGGAATTATGTTATTCAATTAGTAGCAGGGGATATTATAGAACTATATTGGGCAAGTCCTGACGCTAATATGTCTATATACTCTGAACCTATTCAGACAAGTCCATATCCACATCCTGCTATACAATCTACTATACTTACTATTACACAACAAAGTGGTATAATGGCAGGCACTGGCATTACTGCAATTAATTCATTAACAGGAGCAGCTCAAACATTAATAACAGGAAATACAGGATCTAGTTTTAATATAGCATCTACAGGTACTTCTCATACATTTAATCTTCCTACAGCAACATCTGCTGTAACAGGAGTATTATCTTCTACAGACTGGACAACTTTTAATAATAAGGCTAATACAGCTTTAAGTAACTTAGCTTCTGTAAGTATTAATACTTCTTTACTTGCTCAAGCAAATGTAGACTTAGGTTCTACAGCAAATCCTTTTAGAGATTTATATTTAGATGGTGCAGGAACTTATGGAACAAACTATTTTAAATTAACTGGAACACCTACTTCTACAAGAGTAGTAACATTACCTGATTTAGCTTCTTATACATTAGCTCAAATAACTAATGCTCAAACTTTTACAGGTTTACAAACATTTAATAATGGTGTATCTGTTGCAACAGGACAAACTTATCAATTAAGTGGTTCTAATTTATTATACGCCAACCCTTCTACATCCACTAAAACTCTTATATTAGGATTATCTGCAGGAAATACTTCTATTACAGGTAATGATATAGTAGCAGTTGGATATAATGCAGGTAATGCTTTAACTTCAGCAATATATACAACTTTAGTTGGTTCTGAAGCAGGTGCATTTTTAACATCAGCTCCTGGTAATACTTTTATAGGTTATCATGCTGGTTATAATAGTATTGGTACAGTAGGACAAAATACTTATATTGGAGGAAGGGCAGGAGAAGGAGATACTACTACTAAAACACATAATAATAATGTTGGTATAGGATATCAAACATTGGCTGCTATTTCAACAGGAATTCAAAATACTGTAGTTGGAACCAATTGTGCTATAGCTATGAAAACAGGTCAAAGTAATACATTTATAGGATATAATGTTGCTCCTAACGTAACAACAGGAGCTAATATAGCTAATAATACGGGTGTTGGTATGAATGCATTTGCTGCTTTAACAGATGGTTTTTATAACACTGTTGTTGGAAGAAATGGAGGGCAAACATTAACTACTGGTAGTTATAATACATTATTAGGAGCATTTACAGAAACTATAGCAACTAGCCAACATTCTATATGTATTGGTATGTATGCTAAATCAACAGTATCAAATCAATGTGTAATTGGAGCAGATGGTGCTACTTCAGGCATTGGTGTTATAAATAATATCTTTTTAGGTAGAGGTGTTTCTGCAGCTTCTGCAAATACAGGTGCTTTAACTATGCAAACTACAGGGATATCTGCAGGTATAACTGATACTAGTGCTAGTCAATCCGTTTTTATAATAGCTGGTGCTAAAGGTACTGGTACTGGTGCAGGTGGAAATCTACAATTCTCAACTTCTTATAGTTCTTCTACAAGTTCTACTCAAAATTCATTAGTAGATAGAGAAATTATTGTAGCTCAAGGTAAAGCTTTAACTAGTGCTTCTGCAATATCTTTATTTGAAGTAGCTTTACCTACTCTTAAAATGACAGGAGGAATTATTGAATATACTATTCAATGTACAAATGGTACAGATTTGCAAAGTTTAACAAATATTGTAACATATACTGGTATAAATAAAGCTGGAACAGTAACTTCTAATATTACTGCAAATGCTTCAAATGAATCTAAAATTTTAAGTGCTGGAACATTAACTAGTACATTATCAATAGTTAATGGTACTAACAAAATAACAATTCAGTTAACTGCTACAACATCTTTAACTCCATCAGGAACCAATTCATTTGTAGTTTACTATAGAGTAAAAAATAATTCTGAACAATCTATAACAATATTATAAAATGATAACCGTTAATAAACAAATTATACTTGCTAATAGCCTAAACTATGAAATTGAGTACATTACTCAAAGAAGAGAAAATGGCCTTTGGTCAGCAGAAATAGGATGGAAAGTTTTAAATGAAAAAGGTGAAATGGTAGAAAGATATACTCAAAATAAAAACCATTCAGAATATAATACTTGGTTTGCAAAGTATACTTCTGGAATTTATTTAATTGAAGATTTATCTAATGAACTTGGTATAACTACTGCAGTTAGTCCAAGTTTAGAAGATGAATTCACTAACTAATTTAAAATATAAAATTAACTTCAATGAAGACTTTTCTATTGGCAATACCTCTTTCTTTTTTAAATTCTAAGTTTGCATTCTTACCTCCTTCATATTTATTAATAATAATCTTTTGTTTAATTATATTAGATTTTATAACGGGAGTATTAAAATCTGTTGTAAATAATGTTCCTAGAACATCTAAAAAGTATAGAGAAACATATGCTAAATACATACAGTATATGGGAGCAATATTAATGTCATTCTTATTATCATTCTTAATACAAGAATCTCCTCAATTAAAAGAAATACAGTTCTTTACTGAAATAGCAAATAATGTAATATTATTTGGAATAATTACAATAGAAGCATTATCAATATTAGAAAACTTAGTAGCAGTTGATAATAAAAGTCCCTTTTCAAGATACATAATCAACCCTTTATATAGACTATTGACATTTGAATTAAAAAATCTATTTAAAAAAATACCAAATGATAATGAAGCAAACCTTAATTCTTAGTGTAATTGTTTTAATTCTTCTTACAGGAGTGTGTTTTTCTTATTTAAATTTAAATAACAAATACAAAAACTCTTTAAGTCTAGTAGAAGATAAAGAAAATACTATTAATTATTGGAAAGGAAAAGACAGTGTAAATCATGCTACTATTGAAATATTAAAAATAGAAAAAGGTAATCAAAAAATAGCATTTGATAAATTAGCTAAATCATTAAATGTAAAACCCAAAGATATTAATTCAAATACAAATGTTACTACGATAGTTCGTATTCCTATTTATTTGCATGACACTACTAAAATCAATTCAAAGTATATCCAAATACAAAAAGATACTAATTATCTTTATGTAAGTCTGGAAGATACAATGAACATAACCAATTACAGTAAAAGAAAACATTGGTATTCATTAACTAAATCTACATTTGTAGATGTATCCAATGTAAATCCCTTTATCCATATTAACAAGATAAAGTCTTACGAAGTAACTTCCGCAAAACCATCTATAATTATAGGGCCTTATTTAGGAATTGGTTACAGTCCCTTAAGTAATACTATATATCCTTCTGTAGGAATATCAGCAATGTTTTATCCTTTTACTTATAAAATATATTAACCATGCCTAAACTTACCCCTAAAGAGTTCGTTAATTTATATAGCCCATATGCTAAACAAGTAGAATTAGAACAAGGAATTCCATATAAAGCTATCTTGGTAAGATGTGCAATTGAAACTGGATGGGCAGGTTCTGTAAAAAATAATAACTTTTTTGGTATAAAGGACACTGATGGCATAAATGGAAATGAAGCACTAGTAGATACATATGAAGATATGTCAACTCCTAATGCTAAATTCCCAGTTATAAAATCCATTAAACAGATATCTTCTAAAGTATGGAGATACTTCATAAAAGATTACTTTAGAAAATACGCTACTCCATATGAATCTTTCTTGGATTTTGCGTTATTCTTAAAAAGAAACTCTAGATATAGTTCTTGTTTAACTATAAAAGACCCTATTACTTTTTCAACATGCATATGTATTAAAGGATATGCAACTGATGTAAATTCAGTATCTTTATCTTCAGACGTAGCTAAGATTATAGTTAGTTTAACTAAATAGCTTTTAGAAAGTTTTCGTAATACTCTTTTGCAACTTCCTCTGATTTTATATACAATGACTCATTTAATTGTACAACATATCCTCCTGCGTTATTAGCCCAATAGGTATGAATAAAAGATTTTCGATAATCTTTAAATGTATATCCTTTTAAATGTAAACTTTTAAACCAAGGAATCCCTGAGTCCATCCCAAGAACTCCGAAAAATGGAGTATCTCCATTAGGATATGTTTCTCTATTGCTTAATTCTTTATTAATTAAACAAGCCCATTCATTTAATCTACATTCTGGTAAAGGTTTTGGATTAATTTTATCTATATTGTTAATATTAGTTCTAATATGAGGTAATTTTAAACTTATAACTTCATCATATGTAGGATTCCATTCATAAAATTTTTCTCCACTGCATAAATTTGCTTCTTTTGCAGGACAATTCCAACACTGTCCTATTTCTCCTATACCTATAGAATCACCAATCTCCTGTAACATATTTCCTATAATATCTTCAGTATACAGAACATCATTATGAGTTATAAAAATATATTTTTTATCACTTTTTTCAAATCCATATTGATGTCTTACTGATAATCTATCCTCTTCTGAATTATTATCTACTGAAGTTTTAAAAAAAATATATTGAGAAGGTGTATATTTTATAACATTATCAAAATGTTCAAATATCCAATCAACATTTTCATTATAAGGTTGTGATTTTTCTACAATTGCATAAATTTTATCTATAATATATCCACTATGTTTCATTAAACTTTTTAATGTACATAATGTTTGCCAAGGCTTACCATATATATTTATACAAACGTCAATTTTATTCATTTTTAATTAATATATTGTTTTATAAATTAATATTTTTATTAACTAAATAGCTTTTCTAATCTTTTCTATTGTTCCATAGCGCATAATTAACTTTTCTAAAGTACTTATGCTAGAACTTCTTATTATATTTTTACTATTAGAATTATTCCATAATTCTTTAACATTATCACGAGTGGTAGATAACCATTCTCCTGTATATGTATTATACACAAATACCCAATTTTCTAAGTTTTCTTTCATGTTATTTTCTTTCATAGCCCTCTTCTGTATGAGAGCAGGTTATTTTATTAATACAATAGCTTTTTAAATTATTTTTTCTTATTAATTCATTACTTCTTTCCCATAAATCTCCATCAGAAGGTAATCCAACAGAACCTATTTCATTAAAAATATCACGATATTTTAATGGTATTGTTTTAAAATTCATACATACAGAAGAATGGATTAGTCCAGCATAAGTTGGTAAGAATTCAAATATTTCAAGATCACTTTGAACTGATGGTAATATATTATTTGGATTTAAATAAATAGATTTAGTACACATCCAATCAACATTTTTTTCAGTTATGCATTTATTTACTAGCTCCAAATGATTTGGTAACCATTCATCATCATGATCTAGATGACAAATGTAATTGTTATTTTCTTCTAATGATTTATCTATTCCATGATTTACTGCATTAACTCCACCATAGGACCATAACGCCCATCCTTTACCATATACATCTCTTTCTTTAGCTACTGGTAAATTTTCAAAATATATCTTATCTTGGTCATAATCTTTACAAATATCTAAAAACTCTTCATTATCTTCGTATTTATCTCCAATAAGATAAACTTTAAAATCTTGATAAGTTTGATTAAATATACAATTTAATGCACGCTTTAAATAAAAAGGTGTACCCCCATCTTCTCTTTGATATGTAGATATAACAATTGCTAATTTCATTATTTTAATTTTTTTATTATAAAACAATTACCATCAGTTAATTCTTTAGGTCTAGCCTCAAAAATATTTGGTAATGTTCCTATTATTTCATAGTCTAAATTATTTTTTACAATATCATCAACAGATTTTTTAACTTCAGGACTAAATTGAAAATCATTATAATCATCAAATATTATATATCCACCATTTTTAACTAAAGGTGAGTATATTTCAAAATCCATCTTAACTCCGTTATAACTGTGATCGCCATCAATAAATAAAACATCAATCTCACTAATATTTTTTTTAAGATTTAATAATGTTTCATTTGATGTTGAATCACCCTGAATATAAACATAATTATTTTTTTCACTATTAAAATTATTAAAATTTAATTTTGGAATTTCTGGAGATATTGGATATCCTAAATCAATACTAATTATGTTTGTATTTTTTCTTTGTGAAACTAAACAAGCAGATCCTCCTGCATAACATCCAATCTCAACATAATTTAAATAATAATCATCAGGATATGTTTTTATAATATCATATAAAATATGATAATGGTGATGAAAAGTTTGACCCTCCATTTCTGATGATATTTTTTCAATAAGGTCTAATGATAATTTAGATGATGTCATTTTAATAGTTGTTTAGATGGAGTTCCAATATATATACCTGAATAGTTTATATTTTTTGTAACTCCTGAATTCATTCCTATAATAACATCATCACATATTTCTATTTTTTCTTTAATTGATGAGTTAGTTCCAAAATAAACTCTAGTTCCTATTTTACAATTTCCAGAAATTTTTGTACCAGGTGCTGTAGTAAAATAATCTCCAATTTCACAATCGTGTCCAATTGTTGTTTGAAGATTTATATGTGCATGTTTACCTATTTTAATATTTGTTGTTAAAATAGATCCTGCACATATGATACTACCTTCTCCAATTATTATATTAGGATCTAGTATTTGAACTGAAGGATGTATATAAGTAAAGTACTTGGTTTCTTTTGGTAAACGCTGAACTATATCAAACCTATCTTTAGGATTTCCTATAGCAACAACAACTTTATATTCCTCAGCATTAAAATTAGATAAAGGTAAACATAAATGTAAATCATTATAATATTCATCATCAACAAAAAATACAGTATTTGTTTTTTCTGCTAATGTTAAACTATAATAAACTTCTCTAGCAAATCCACCCGCTCCAATTATTGCTTTTTTCATTAGTTTGTTTTATTTTTTATGAACTGTAATTGTGCACATTTAAATGATAATCGGTATAGTCATTAGTAAAATAATTATATACTTTATCTTTATAAAAACCAGATATATAAGTTAGAATAATATTACCTTGCATGTTTTCAAGATGTTCATTATAATAAATATCTGACAAAAATTTATAGTCTGAATGCATTACATTCCATCCTATATATTTTGCAGAAACAACGCTTAAATTATCAATATCAATTCCTTTTTTGGTTAATTCATTTACATATTTATTAGTACAAGATTTAATATTTTCATGATTATAAGACCATCTATCTTGTTTTAATGATTCTGAACATTCTGAAATTATATTATCTCTATTACCTGTATAATGTCCTGAAGTAACAAATAAAACAAATTTTTCAGAACATTTATTTACAAATTCATTATATTGATTAAAAATTTTAACGATATTACTATCACAAATAAAAATATATCTAGCATCTAAAATTTCAGGAACTACCTTTATTGGATATGCGTTTATGTAAGCAACTGATTTTCTTCTTTCAAATTTATCATCAATATTAATAAACATTTCTATTTTTTTTACAATATCCCAACCTAAATTATTTGCTTCATTTACATTTTTATCATTATCAGTAATATATACCGTTTTTAAATGTTTGGGTAAATTTAATGGTGGTGGTATTACTTTTTCATAATCATATAAATTTTTAACTAAAAAATAATCATTCATTTTGTGTAAATTTTAAATTTAGATAAATCTGGATATGGTAGTTCTAAATTTTCATTGTGTTTTTTACTACCATCCATATTATAAAATTGATTTATTAATAACATGCCTCTAGCAGCTAATTCTGGCATCATATAGAAATTCCACCCAATTACTGGATTTATATCAAAATCATCATTATGATAAGAACATTCATCACGACCACTAAATCTAGCTTTTTTAAACCATTTATATGCTTCTAAATCATTAGTTAGTATTGCACCACCTTTACTTAATTTAAAGTGTTTATATGGGCCAGTAAAAGAAATACACATATGAGTCCCATGTTTATACATATCTGCAGTAAAGCTTAATGCTGAATCCCAAACATTACTTCCTTCTAAATTATATGCACCTTTAAGAGTTGTTCCTTCTACAGATTTAAATTTTACTTTTAAACCTGCATGAATAATTTCACATGGAACTGATGGATATGTTCTAGATGGAATTGTTATTTCATTAGTTTTAATATTACCTTTTACATGATGTTCATAATATAATGCTAAAAAAAGAGCATTACTTTGATTATCAACCGCAATTACATAAGGCGCAGTAGTATAATCACTTAATGCTTTTTCAAAATCTTCTGTTATTTTATGTACACCGTTAGCCATAGTTTTAATTGTTTATTCGTCTTGTCCCATTATATTTTAATTTTAGCTAAATTAATTACTTTAAGGTAAGAATTAGATTCTAAATATGCAGACCATAATCTTTCTAATATAAAAGTATGGAATGTATAATAATCTAATCCAGTTGCTTCTTTTAGTTTATCAGGAGTTAAACCTGCTTTATTTGGACCACAGTACTGTGCATCTTTCCAAGCCAAGTACTTATACTTTGTTTCTAATAATTCAATAGCGGGCTTTAAAATCTTTTCTAAAAATTCTTGATATACTTCCCATTTAGCAATTACAAAATTACTATAGATAGTATACTTAGGTTCTGCTACAGTTAAATTTAAATCATCACATATTAATTTAAAAAGTTCAAAGAACCCTGGATGATACTCTTCAGTAAATTGATAGTATCTTTTATCTAATTGAATAAATCCAAGACAAACAGTATAAACATCGTAGTTTTTATATGACTTAAAAAGAAAATCTAACTTCTTTTTAAAGAACATAGTCTTTTCAGGAAACTTCCAAGAAAATATTCCTATATAATCATGTCTTTCAGTATTAGAAAGAATGTCTATAATAGGATTATACTCAAATAAGTAAGACTTTTGTGCTATGGAATTTACTTTATTAAAGTAAATATCAAATTCACATTTTTGTGATTGCTCTTCTTTATAAATGACGTTGTATATTTTATAGTCCATGTTCAAATAAGTTTTCTCTTGCTTCAATAATTGGTTTAAAAGGATATGTTTCAATAACTTTGTTACAGTTATTCTGAATATAAGTACGTAAATCCTTCATATCTACAAGTTTACGCAACCATTTATAATAAGACATTTCATCATCCATTAACATTACAGAAGGATCCATTAGTTTATCTCTATATAATTTACTTCCTAGTACTATTGCACCTTTACAAGCTGTTTCTAATACTTTTAACTCAGACTTAGCTCTATTTTGTTCAGTGTCTACTAAAGGAGACAATACAATATCAGCTTCATTATATAGGTACATGTAAGTATGAATATCTCTTGTTCTGAATATCTTACCTCTCTTTTGAAAAACATCAAATATCTCAAGCCATAGTTTCTTAGAATACTCATTTAAATCATTGTATCCACATACAACAAACTCACAGTTATCTGTAATCTTTTTATCAGCCAATACTCTTTTCATTTCATTCTTTAATAGTTTCCAATCAGGATGATGACTAATTGACCCAATAAAACCTACTCTGATTTTATCTCGTTGTTTAGTAGGTTCAATGTTAAATTGATCTTCTCCATAAGGAAGTCTATTAGGAATTACTATAACATTATCGTTATATTCTAAAAGTTTACTTTTTAGATATTCTGTAGTACAGATTATGTAATCAGAAACTATAATAAGATTTTTTAAAATAGGTATGTAGTTATTAATATCACGATAACTAGGATGTCCACTTGAAACACCCCAGTGATCGTCAATATCCATAACTATTTTAAAGTTATATTTTTTTTGTAAGATAGCTAAAGAAAAAGAATGGTTTGGTAATGACCAATGAAAATAAAGAATATCAATATCCTTTACTTCATCATCCACAAGGAATCCCTTATTTAAAGGTCTTTCTATGATTTCAAACTTCTCCTTATTCATATAAGAAATAGGAATCTGAATGCGGTGGTAATTACTTCCAACAGCATCAGTTACTGCTAGTATTTTTATTTTTTTCATCCCACAAAGATAATATATTTTATAATTATATTTATTTTTCTTTGCCTAATTGTCCAAATATAAAATCAAAAGCCATATTTACCATTTCTTTATCATCAGATTTTAACATATTATATAAATCTTCAGAAGCACTTGCATACATTTTAGATATATCTACATCTTTTCTATTTTGAAAAGTTTTAGTACTATAATTAAAATAAATTATTTCTACATTATATAATCTATGACTACGACTATGATTCTTATATATTAAAATCCGTAAAGGACTTTCACCACCATCATAATATCTAATCATAAATTCTTTTCTTAATCAAAGAAGAATCCATAGTTATTTTATATTTCATACTTAAGAACCTTTTAAATACTTCTAAACTAACGCTTTTCTTTTTTCTTACTATATCAAGATATAGTCCTTTTATTAAATCTGTCATGTTGTTTTGTTTTTTAATTGATAATAAATAAACATTGCATTAAGTGCTACTGCTGATAAATGGTCTAATTCTACATTTTCATCAGTGTAATTACCTTTCATTACTTCCATTGTATGTCTTAATAAAGCATCTTTTAAACTCTGAATATCAATGGGATTCTTCCAATTTTCAAATTTATACTTATGTTTATTCTTACCTACTCTAGTCATTTGAGCTTGTAAAAACTCCCAATCATACTCTACATGTTGTTTACCTTCTGATTCTTTTTTACCGTTTTCCATAATTTTTAGTTTGCGTAAATTAATTCTCCTGTTATAACATCGTATATTTTCATTGCTCAAAAATAATAAAAAAGGAGCAATATTGTTAGTATTGCTCCTTGATTTAGTTTAGTTTATAAATTATTTCACCTCGCAACCATCTGCGCCACAGGCAATTTCTCCTTTTTGATTTGTAGCATCATCCATTTCTACTACTTGAGATAGGTCAATATTATGCAAATGTTTTACCATTTCTTCATATTTCTCTTTAGTACAATCTTCAAAAGGGGCCTGTATATAACTTCCATTATCATAAGGTAGTACAGATAATCCATTGTAATGGTCCTTATTATCCCACATCCAATTACCTACAGAAGTCCATTCTTCAGGTTTAATAGAAATAGTAGCAGATACATTATGAGAATTACTACCTGTTCTATGTCCAGGTTTAATCCATTCTGTATGTACTTTCTTAACTCTTTCTAATAAATCTAAAGGAGATTCAGTTCTGATAATAGCATTCTCAGGTGCTTTTTGAGGTACAGATATAATAGCTGTATCATGTGGTCTAAAGTAATCATCTTCTAATAACTCAGGATGATTAATAGCTAAGTAAGTATAAATAGCTTCATTTTTACCTACTCTAAGTCTTCTAATATAATAATCATTATGCCAAGCATGAATACCTGATGATGTACCTAATGTTAGACTTGTAGTCCCTGCAGGTTTAACTGTTGTAGTTCTAGCAGATTTATTAATACCAATTAATAAAGCAACTCTTTCATTCTCTTCTTTAACTATTTTAGCAGATTCTTTCATATTATATTTCAATATTTCACCACTACCAATACCCGTCATTGAAATACCAATCAAAGCTTCCTTTTCAGTGGTTTTTCTCCAAATATCTCTTAGGTAATGAAAGTCTGTATAACCTGCTTGTAAAGTTCCTATAAAGCTAGCTGCTTTTACTCTTGTATTTAAATCTTCTTGAGAAGTAATGTCTGAAACATTTACTTCACATAAGTTACAAAA
>Ga0114975_10002376_pt1 | contig 12897 bp, 27 predicted proteins | sample S_130626_EF_Meta_FD_87031 | JGI IMG/M metagenome (GOLD analysis project Ga0114975, IMG submission 87031) | Freshwater microbial communities from Lake Simoncouche, Canada to study carbon cycling - S_130626_EF_MetaG | ecosystem: Environmental > Aquatic > Freshwater > Lake | place: Lake...
AATTTCGCTCACTTATAGATTTCTTTGGTTTTCTATACATGATAATTCGATCGTGTATAGATTTCTTTGGTTTTCTATACATGATAATTCGATCGTGTATAGAAAAGCGCAGAAATGTGTTAGTTATGGCGAACAACTTAAAATTCTCTTGGAAGTCTGGACTGAATTAAGACTAGGCGATTAGACGCTGAAAAACGGGGTAGTTTCTAATTTAGTCGCTCCGACCAACCGATTATTAATTCAAAAACAAAAAAAATGAGCTACGACATATCAACTGGCGAAATCCGAGTAAGAACAGAATTTAATCCTTTAAAAACTGAAAATGTTGATTTGATTAAGCAAAAAACAGCAGAGTTAATCAATCTAGTTGAAAGTCTCGATGAAAATAGAGGTGGTTCAAAATCTGGAGTGGGCAGATTAAAAAGTTTATCAATGACAGCTTATGAAGAAGCTGCTATGTGGGCAGTAAAAGCGGCAACAGCTTAAGGTGGAAAAACAATTCTGCAAAGAATAGTTGGGCGTAATGATTAAGTAAGTCCAACTTTAAACAATGTAATCGCGTTGGTAATGACGCTAGAGATATTGCCAGTTAGCCTTCTGTAAAAAGGTAATTTCTCTTGACTCTTAGAAATAGGGGTTGAGAGTGTTAGAATGGGGGTCGTAATCCGCTAACTAATGCAAGACTACTTCCCCCAAACAGATTTGGATTTAATGCTAATAACCGATAAACATTAGCACTATTCGGAAATATTCGGTCAATATTTCCGAGTCCAAACTTAACTCAGACAAGAATAGGTTGCAGCCTAGACTTGCTGAATGTCTCTTTTAGGCTTTTAAAGCCCATAATCTATTTTCTTTGCTGAAAATAAATCTTGACTCTTAGAAATATGGGTTGAGAGTGGTGAAAATAATTTAATGTCAAACATGCAATGAATCAAAATCAAATCGAAGACTTAATCAACGAAGAAACAAAGAGGCTAGTTGGCTATATTATGCCAATTCTTGAGTCGATGCAAGCTAGTGTCGATCAAAAAACCTCAGTCAAAAAAATACTTTATTCTTTTAAGAATAATATTTGTGCAATGTTAAATAATGGAATGTCAAACAATGAAAAATCAATTAAATCTTAGAAAATATCAGCAAGAAGCCGTCAATTCAGCTTTAAGCAATCAGAATGGGATTTTAGTATTGCCTACGGGATCAGGTAAAAGTCTTGTTATAGCTGGAATATGCAAAGAAATCAAAGAGCCAATTTTAATTTTACAGCCTTCCAAGGAAATCTTAGAGCAAAATTTTGAAAAAATAAGAGCCTTTACCAACGAAGATATTGGAATTTATTCGGCAAGTAAAAATAAAAAAGAGATTCATAGAATAACTTTGGCGACAATCGGTTCAGTTAAAGATTTGGAACAATTCCGCCAATTCAAAATTTTAATCATTGACGAAAGTCATTTAGTGGATTCAAAAGCTGGCAGATATTGCGATTTTATAGAAGAGATGGGCTTTAGAAAAATAATTGGATTGACCGCCACGCCTTACCGATTGAAAGCTTGGAGAGAAGGATTCTCTTGGCAATTTTTACACAGAACAAGACCTAAAATTTTTGAAAAGATTCTGTATGTTTACCAAATCAAGCAAGCTTTTGATGACGGTTTTTTATGCCCAATTTCTTATTTTAAATATGAATATGATTTGACGCAATTAGCTGAAACAAATCTTGATTATCGCGAGGATTCGGTTGTTCAGTATAACCAAAAAATCAACATTTATGAAACAATAATCAATATTGTTAAAACCAACACAACTCGCAAACATTTTTTAATTTTTGCAACAACTATTGATGAAGCTGGCTATATTTGCGAACTTCTTTTAAGAGAAGGATTGAGTGGCTATTATGTTTCAAGTAAAAATTCAAAAAAAGAAAGAGAAGAAATTTTAAGCGATTTTAAAAGCGGCAAGGTGTCTTTTGTTGTAAATGTCGGAGTTTTAACTACAGGCTTTGATTTTCCCGCCTTAGATTGCATCATTTTAGCAAGGCCAACCAAATCATTAGCTTTATTTTATCAGATGGTAGGACGCGGAGTAAGACCAGCCCCAAATAAAGAAAAATGTGATGTTTTTGATTTATGTGGAAATTGGGGAACTTTCGGTAATTTGATGACTTACGAAATAGAGGGTGAAGGAGCGCAAACAGGGCTAAAAAATAGTGATGGCTGGCTGATTAAGCCTTTTATCAAACAAGCTTTCAAGGGTGGAGAATGGGAAATCCCATTTGGCAAATACAAAGGAAGCCCAATCAACCAAGTGCCTAGCGATTACTTGCAATACTGCTTAGATAATTTCGAGAATTTCTTTTATAAAGAGCAATTTGAAAAAGCTTTAAATTTAAGAAAAAATAGTTTGACAATTCTGATAAAATAAAACTTAAAATTATTAACAATGACTAAAGAAATTAGAGATAGCTTTATAATGTATCGCAGTTTTATTGAAGCGGCTAGGGATTTACCGAAAGATCAAAGGGTTGATTTATACGATGCAATTTTTGACTTAGCTTTGGATAGTGCAGAAAACAAGTTAAGTGGTTTATCAGCGACAATTTTTAAAGTTATAAAACCAAATATTTTAGCTAACACAAAAAGGTATAAAGATGGGAAAAAAGGTGGAAGAAAGTCAACAAAAAAAACCACTGGTTCTTTAGAAAATGAAACCACTGGTTCTTTAGAAAATGAAACCACTGGTTCTGAAAATAAAAAACCAGTGGGGGGTGAAGAAAAAGAACCTAATAAGGATAATAATTATAATAAGAATGAAAAATCAGAAATAATAATTCCAAATTTTGTCGACCAAATTTTGTTTGATGAATTTTTGCAACAAAGAAAAAAAGATAAAAACCCAATTGAGGGTTTGGCATTAAAATTAACTTTGGAAGATTTGGCAAAATGGGAAACTGAGAAAATTGGGAATGCAAACTTGGCAATCAGAAACGCAATCAAAGGGGGATGGAAGAGTTTAATAAAACCATCTTCTGAAAATAAAAACTTTGAAAATCAAAAATCTGATTACCAAAAATGGAAGGAGTCAAATGGAAGATAATATTTTTAACATCGAGGCTGAACAGGCTATCCTCGGAACGATTATTCTAAACAATGAATATCTAAAAAGAGTCGAAGACATACTTGAATCAAAACATTTTTACGAAACAGCTCATCAAGCTATTTATGATAGAATACTTTCTTTCAAAAAAGATAATATCTGTGGCAATCAAGTTACATTAAAAGTTTTTTGCAATTCAGAACCTTTGGTAAAAGCAGTTGGTGGAGCATCTTATCTCTCTGAACTTTTGGGCTCAGCGTCAGCAATTATTGACATAAGAGATTATGCTAATCTAGTAGTAGATTATTGGAAGCAAAGAGATTTGCTGGATGCCGTCCAAGTAACCAAAGGAAAATCATATCAAGAAATCAGCACTGAAATCAAGAAAAGACTTGATGAGCATGAGTTAAACAATGAGTCCGACCTAAGAACTATTCACGACGTATCTTTGCAAATGCTTGAAGAAGAACAAGAGGTTTTGACTTTTGGCATTTTTTCGCTTGATAGATTTTTAGGGGGAATTGATGCGGGTAATTTGATAATTCTAGCTGGAAGGCCTTCAATGGGGAAGACGACTTATAGTGTAAATTTAGCCATGGCGGCTTCTCTGAAATATATCACTATTTTCTTTACTTTTGAGGTCAAAGATAAAGCGATTGCCCGAAAAGTTGTGGGTAATTTGAGATCATATACTGCAAGCCAGCTAAAGCAGCAAAGGCTCAACAAAGATGAAATTCAGAATGTTTTTAATGATGGTTTTTTTCGAGATACCAAATTGTTACTTAGTGATAAACCAAGACAAACAACATCTAAAATTAGGTCAAAAATAATAAAAGCGGTTAAAAAGGGCTTAAAGATGGTTTTTATAGATTATCTTGGAATGATACCTTGCGACAAAAAAACATGGTCTAAAGCTAACGAGGTTGAAATTGTGGTCAACGAACTGAAGGCAATGGCTCTTGAATTTAACATTGCGATAATTCTTTTGTGTCAACTTAATCGGAGCCTTGAAGGCAGAGCTAGCCATAAGCCAGTTTTATCGGACCTGAGAGATTCTGGTGCGATTGAACAAACGGCAGATATTGTTATGTTTATTCATCGAGAAGAATATTACTTATCAAAAGCCAAGCCATTTAAGAGAGATGAAATTCAGGAGTGGGAAAGAGATATGGCAGAAGTAAGAGGTAAATCTCAAATCATTGTCGCTAAAAATAGGGACGGCGAAACTGGTGAAGTAGAGATGCTTTTTGACGGCAAATTTAGTAGATTCACCGAGATTGATAATAATAATTTTTAAGGGAGAAATAAATGATGCACATTAAAGACATCCTAATTGCACAATCAAAAGAAAACGCAACTAAGAGAAAGTTCTATACTAACAACATGGACATCTTCTTAAAATACTTTGACAGCAAAGAGCAATACAAAGCTTTGATACTAACTGGGAATTTTAGGAAAATTGATGAAATTATTAAATCGAATAAGGAGTAAGAAATGCCTAATTCTAAATTTGTTGAAAAATGCAAGAACTGCGGCAATAAAATATTATATAGCTTAAAATTTAACAGCGGTGATCCGAAATATTATCCCGATAAATTCCAGTGCGTGAATGAAAAAAAGCATCAAATAAAATCAAAAAATGAGGCAATTAAATCATGGGTCAAATTATAAGCACTAAAGCAAATATGAAAACCAGAATCTTAGAAATGATTAATTGGCTTATCAACTTCGACCAATTGCTTCTAAATGAAACACTATCAAAAGATTTTCTTGACAAGGAAAATGCAGAACTACTCCGCAAAAATATCAATTCTTTGAAAGACATTTTTTCCGAATCCGATCAAATTATTTTTGATGAATTATCTGACGAAATAAAGATCTGCAAAGAGATTGGAAGCAAGCTAGGCCTATCTCTAAAGGATATTTAAAAAATATTAAAATAATTGGTTGCATATTAAGAAAGTAACGTTTACCATACGTTGGCAATATTAACTAAATTAAAAAATATGAAATTAACTCCAGATAAAAAAGATTATTTACAAGACATTCAAAGCATGGTCGATAATTCAAAAGGCGATTTATCGGCAGAAGACTTTATTGAGCTTGCAAATGAAGCCATTGAGATTTTACAAAAAAAGATTGAGTTGGTTGAAGAAAGCCAAAAAGTTGAGGAACTAGTGGATAGTTTTGGTGGTGCTGATTGCACTTTAAGACAATTGAAGGGGGAATAATGTCAAATATGAGCTATTGCCGTTTCGAGAACACTTACGGCGATTTAAGTGATTGCGTTGATGCTTTAGAAGAAAGCGGATTAGAAGACCTATCTGATCGTGAAAAAAAATTTGCAGAAAAAATTAAAGATTTGTGCAAAGAATATTTAGAATTAACTGAAACTCAGGAGGAAAATGCCGAAATTTAAAGTGTGCGTCATTAAGATTGAAGAATACTTCGAGATATTAGAAGTTGAAGCTGAGAATGATTTGGAAGCCAAGAGAAACGCTATTATGCAGGTAAAAGATGATAATAGTGAATTTTGTTGGGTTGAATCAGAAAGACCGAGATTCAAGGCTGAGGTGGTTCATGGATGAATTTAACTGGGAAGAATATTATTACTATTACGCAAGTCAAAATAACAAATAAACGAGGAAATAAAAATGAGTTTAATCAAAAAACCAAACGAATTAACACAAACTAAAATTAAACTAAAGGGTCTTGTGTATGGTCAGCCCGGAGTTGGCAAAACAAGTTTGGCACTATCTGCACCAAAACCACTTTTAATTGATTTTGACAATGGTTTGAGACGTGTTGCCAAGCAATATCAGACCGACAGCGTTCAAATTGAAAGCTACCAAAACTTATTGGATATTTTAACCAAAGAAAATATTTCTGACTACGAAACTATTGTGATTGATACACTTGGCAAAATGATTGACAGAATTGGTGACTGGTTAGCTGCTTCTAATCCAAAAGTAAAGCAAGCTGATGGTCAGCTTTCAATGAAAGGATGGGGAAATGTTAAAGGTGAATTTCAAAGACTTTTGAAACTTTTGGAAAGCAAAAATAAATCAGCAATTTTTATCGCTCACGAGAAAGAGGAAAAAGTTGGTGATGATGTTATGAAACGCCCCGATGTCGCTGGCTCTTCTGGCAAAGATATTGTGAAAGAACTTGATTTTATGGGCTATATGTCAATCAAAAACGGCAAAAGAACAATCGACCTTGCGCCAAATGAAGCTTATTACGCTAAAAACTCACTTGGTCTTGATTCATTCTTAGAATATAAGCCCCTTGCTGGCATTAATAACTTCCTTTCAGAAGCTATTTTTGACGCTTATCAAGAAAAACTTAAAAAAGATGAAGAGTTGGCAAAAGACTACGATGTTTTAATTGAAGAGTTAAAAATCAAAATTGCTAACATCAAAGACTTGGAGCAATTAAACAGCTATTACTCCGTAATTTACAACAAACATGACAAACTTTGGTCTTCTTACCAAATGGAAGCGGCTTTCTTAAAAGCTAAAGTTGAAGAACTTGGTTGTGAGTTTGATGCTAAGGCTAAGGAGTTTAAGGTTATGGGTAAAAAAGAGGAGGTAAAAGATGAGAAATAACGCACAAGAACAAATTAAATTTGTCAGAGGTAGTATGAAATTGTTAGTAGTTCTATTTACAGATGAGTCTTGCTCTAAAATGTTGCTCGAGAATTTGACGCATGAAAAATTTAATTATTATTTAACGGCTAATAATAAATTTATTGGTGTTAGCGAAGATGATGTGGTTGAGGAATTAAATATGAAGTTAGAACAAGCAATCGAAATACAAAGCCCAGTAGATGGAATGTTAAAGAATATTGATGGAATTATTACATTGGGGATTGCCTTATGACTAGATACTTACTGACGCCTTCACTTTTAAATTCGTACGCCTACTACATCCAAGACGAATGGAAAAGCCCTGCGGATAGCAGGGCTGATTTCCTTAAAACTTTGAGTAGAGAAAAGTTTGAGCCAAATGAGGCTATGCAGAAGGGGATTGATTTCGAGGATGCGATAAATTTCTATTCGCAAGATCGTTCTCATCTTAGCGAAGAAACTTGTAAATTACCTTGCTCGAACACAATTTTTGATTTAGCTAATATTGTAAAAGGCGGATTCTGGCAACAATCAGTCAAAAAAGAAATCAAAGTTGGCAACCAAGAGTTCCTACTTTATGGACGGACTGATGTCATCAAGCGAGACACTATTTACGACATCAAGTTTACTGGCAATTACGAGTTAGGCAAATTTTTAGACTCAAGCCAGCACTTGATTTATCTTTATTGCTCTGACCTACCAAACTTCTCTTACCTCATCTCTGACGGCAAGGAATGGTGGAAAGAGGACTACCAAAATCACGAAGGAGTTGAAGACCAGATCAAAAGCAAGATTGCTGATTTTATGAGTTATCTTGAGAATGATCCAGAGGCTAAAGAAATGTTTTTTAACAAATGGGGGAGTAAATGAAAGCAAAAGAACTAATAGCAAAGCTACAAGAGTTTGATGGCGAGTTAGAAATCGTTATCGAAACTTGTTGTGAAAAGCAATATGCAGATAATGTCAGATCGGATAAAACCGAATTGATTATCTCAGCGTAGAACACCACCAAAAACCCAAATTATTAACAATTAAAAACTAAAAATATGAACATCAATGATTTAATACTCGGACAAGCAAAAGAATTAGTAAATTTATTCGGAGGAGGGGCTGAATCTAACAAGTCACATCCTTTCGAAATCGGTAAGAATTATTTCATTCGTACAGTCACAATGACACATGTTGGAAAACTTGAAGCTGTTTACGATGATACTTTTGTTCTATCCAATGCAAGCTGGGTGGCTGATTGTGGAAGATTAAGCGATGCTATGCAATCTGGCTTAGAAGCAATTTCAGCTTCTGAAATCGAACCTTTTGTAAATAATCTTATTGTTGGGCGGGGAGCTTTAATTGATATGACTATTTACAATTTTGCTTTACCAACTAAGCAAAAATAATTCTATGAATCAGGCAATTTTATTTTCAGGGTGGTCTGGGTCTAGGTCTAGGTCTTGGTCTTGGTTTGGGTCTAGGTCTAGGTCTAGGTCTGGGTCTAGGTCTAGGTCTAGGTCTTGGTCTGGGTCTTGGTCTTGGTCTTGGTCTGGGTCTGGGTCTGGGTCTTGGTCTGGGTCTAGGTCTTGGTCTGGGTCTAGGTCTAGGTCTTGGTCTGGGTCTTGGTCTTGGTCTAGGTCTTGGTCTGGGTCTTGGTCTGGGTCTGGGTCTGGGTCTGGGTCTGGGTCTTGGTCTTGGTCTAGGTCTTGGTCTGGGTCTGGGTCTGGGTCTTGGTCTGTGTCTATGTCTAGGTCTGGGTTTTAAATTATGAAAACCACCCTAAACTTCTCCAAATCTCAAACTCCCCTGCAAATTCACAACGAGCTAAGCAGGGTGAGTTACGATTACATACAATTGATTAAAATAAGAGGCAAACAATGAAAGTAAAAGAACTAATAGAGCAACTAAACCAATTAGCTAAAGAAAGACCAGAGACTTTGGAGATGAATATCACTTTAGACCAAACAATTGACTATGAAGGAGCCGCCGACATGTCAAAGATTACCATTGAGAAAGGATGGGCTGACATAGAAATTATCATTTTTGGGTAAATATGAGAAATTCAGATAAAGAGGCGATACTTATTGTAATTTTTGTCTTGACGGCGTTTAGCGTGCTTTGCTTAGGTTTTTGGCATAGTAATTTGAGATCTGACGCACCACATCATAAAAAAGAGGAAATAAAATGAAAATCCCTTTCCTACAATCCAACAAGCCAAACTGGTCTAAATTGCAGGTCGAGCTTTCTGACGCAATTATGAAATATCTTGCTGGTGGGAAGGATTTTGAAGTTAGCTTCGATCTAATCAAAGAAAGTAAAACAAATAAGCAATTGCGCGGGATTTATCGTTTAATTCGTTTATTTGCTTTGCGGCTAATCGAGAAGCAAGGGAATTTCATTACCGATAAGACAGCTAAGGAGCTTTTTAAATATCAATTTGGAATAACCAGATTAGCTAATTATGACGAGGCTTTCAGAGAGGCTTTGAAAACGAGAAGGGAGAAAGAACTTTTAGGGCAGAAAATGCTTTTGAAGGACTTTAACTTTCTTGTCGAGAAGCTTCAGCAAACTTTTGAAGTCCCTAAATCTTTTACTCTTTTGACTAAAGAGGAGGGGGTGGAGCTTCTAAACAAAGTGCAAGAAGAGTTTGTGATAAATAGAGGCTGGCATGAGATGGTTCTTTTGCCAGATGAGGAAAGAGCTTTTAATGAATTTTTTAAAATAAAGGAGAGATAAATGGGTTATAAATTAAAGCCAAAAAAATTACAAATAGGTAAAAATTATTTTCTAGTTGATTATGAAAATGATATAATAGTTGAAGGGATGTTTTTTAATCACGATCTTTATAATGGGAATGAAAGTTATGATTTTATGCACTCAATCACTATTGATGCCGATGGCGTAAAAGTAGATGACAAAAAAATTTATCTAATTTTAAAAGATGGCGTTTTAAAAGAAAATGTTGGTGATCAATTCGTTAGTGCTTGGGTAGAAAATCCAATATTTTCGACTAGAGAAGAAGCAGAAACTAAGAAAAAGAAATACATTTTGGCTTCATTGAAAGCAGTTAGAAAATTGATCTTGGAAGAGCTAAAAGAAAACACCAATCAAATAAAAAAAATAATTAAGGAGTAAAAAATGATAGTAAGCGAACTAATAAAAGAACTGCAAGAATTTGATGGGGAAATGGAAGTTTTGACAACTAGATCTTGTGGGTCGGAGACATTATATGAATGTCATAGGATTGAAGGAGTTAGAGAGACAGAGGTTGAAAGAAAATTTAATGAAGATGAAGAAGGATATGTTGAAGATACTGATGTATGCGAAGTTAAAGGTAAAACAACCTATGCTGTTATTTTACATGGTTTTGGTTGCCAAAAACAAAGAACCAAAAAATTAAAAAAATTTAAAAGAAAATAAAAAATGGATTACACACAAAAACCAAGACTAACAATCTTTACCAACAAATACGCAGGATCACCAATCAAAAGAAAAGACGGAACTTTTGTGACTGACTCAAAAGGAAATCCCATCAAGCAAGGTAATTTTAATGGCAAAATCAATTTGCCAGAAGGATTGCCCGCTGGTGATTATGAAGTTTCGATTTACAAAGCAATTTCTAAAACTGGCGATGAATACATGTCAGGAACGATCAAAAAGGCCTATGTAAAACAAGATAAGCCTATTGATGCACATTCTCAAGACAAAGGGAATGCTTATGCGCCCGAGTCTGATTATAATGAAGATTCAGATGACGGATTTCCTCCATTTTAAAATAACAAGGAAGAGTAGTTCAGTTGGTTAGAACAAGGCTCTCATAAAGCCTATGTCGCTGGTTCAAATCCAGCCTCTTCCACCAAATTAAAATAACATGAGTAATATTTTCTTTATCGCCGATTTACATTTCGGCCACAAAAAAATTATAAAATTTGAAAAAGACCATCGTCCCTTCGCGACTATTGAAGAGCATGATGAAGAGCTTGTGCGCCGATGGAATGAGAGAGTTTCCAAGAAAGATTCCGTCTGGGTTTTAGGTGATTTTTGTTTCGGAAAACAAAGCTTAGAAATTGCAGGAAGATTAAACGGTACAAAGCGTTTAGTTATGGGAAACCACGATCTTTACCCAGCGGCTGATTATCTAAAATATTTTACACAAGTTTGTGGAGTTGTGGAATTTAAAGGCATGATTTTGAACCATATTCCAGTTCACGACAGCCAGTTCCCGCGCTATTCTCATAATATTCACGGACATCTTCATTCAAAAAAAGTAATGAAGAACAATACAGTCATATTTCAGACAACATTTATTCAAGGACTGAGAGGAAGCGCCAAAGAAACTTTTGATATTCCTCAGATTATAGATTCGCGCTACATCAATGTTTCAGCAGAGCAGATTGATTTGACGCCAATTGCGCTTGAAGAACTAGCAATTTTATCTAATAAAATAAATTAAACATGAAAAAAGAAATAACAGAAATTTACAAAGACAGCCTCGGCCAGAAAATCACAGTCATCTTTCTTTCATCTAATGTTAGAATTAAGATTGAAGGAAAAAGGGTCGAGGAAATAATAACAAAACAGTCTTTTGAATCGAGACGTAAAAAATGGGAGCAGATAGGATGAACAAAGCACTGAAAGACTGGCAGAAAGCAACTAATAAACTTGCTCAAGAATTCTGCGATAAATACTTCGATGAGACCAAAGATTGGCGTTGGATAGGAGAGGATATTGGAGGAGTTCTTGAGGTTGCCGATTATTATTTCGGACTTGGTAGGATTGTGGATGCTTTAGAAATAAACTGCTCCTACGAGCTTCTAATCCAGTTCTATGATTATGAATTGGACTGTTATCGTGATGAATCGTTGCCGAAATACAATTTCAAAACTTGGGTAAGATATTTTGCGGGGTTTGCTTATGGCAAGTAAAAAGCAGAAATTTGTTGATTTAAAAGAACTTGACAATTTAGTTTTTAAAGAATGGCGCAACAGGATCAATCTTCTTTTTAATAAAGATATTCCAAAAATTCCAAATACCGCAGATGAGTTAATTATTTATCGAATGGCACAAGTTAACGAAAGTGAAATACAGCAACATTTTCACAAAGAAGCAAATGCTTTGGCATGTGAACTGAAAGCTAAAAATAAATTTAACGAACTTGAATTTGTACAGATAGATAATGGAGACACCGCTGGAGGAAAATTAACTGAAATTCAAAGAATGGTTCTTTACAAAAGGAAAAGAGCCGAAGGAAGCAAAAAAGGCTTTCCCGATATTATGATTCCTCACTATTCCGCAAAACTTAATTATCGCGACGTTGTTTATTGCGAAGTCAAAAAAATTGGCGCACCAAGCGAGATTCATTTAACAGAAGAGCAATTAAGCTGGTTTATAAAACTTAACTCAATGGGCTTTAAATCCTACATCACCAATAATCCGATATTCTTTAAAGAAACCATTTTAAAAGAAATTAAAGATTTCATGTAATAAACTATTGACATCTAAAATGGCCAACGTACAAATAACGTTGTAATCTAATTAATACTAACAATGACTACGGAAAGAAAACAAAATAGAATCACGATTAACATTAAGAGCGAGAAGCTTTACCGAAAAATCATGGCTTATAAGTCTGAAGAGAAAATTAATTTTTCAGAAGTTTTCTGTAAGGCTTTAAAGTTAATGATGAATAAGAAAAGTAATTAAATATTTTCTCGCGTCAGATTGCAGGAATTTTGGGCATCGTATAGGTGTCGCAGTCTGGCGTGAAAAGCTATTTAGCTTAAAGTGGTAATTATTAATTCAGAAAATGGAAATTTTATGACAGAAAAAAATATTATTTGGAAAGAAATTGACGGCGTTAAATGGTGTTACGACGAAAAAAATAATCGCTGCTCGGTTAAATATTGGGGATCGGAAGAAAGAGCTTTGGAAAAATTGCAGAGTTTAAAAGACTGCTCTAACTGCTCTAACTGCTCTGACTGCTCTGACTGCTCTTACTGCTCTTACTGCTCTAACTGCTCTAACTGCTTTTACTGCTCTAACTGCTCTAACTGCTCTGACTGCTCTGACTGCTCTAACTGCTCTGACTGCTCTAACTGCTCTGACTGCTCTAGCTGCTCTAGCTGCTCTGACTGCTCTAACTGCTCTGACTGCTCTAGCTGCTCTAGCTGCTCTGACTGCTCTA
>Ga0114975_10002377_pt1 | contig 12891 bp, 14 predicted proteins | sample S_130626_EF_Meta_FD_87031 | JGI IMG/M metagenome (GOLD analysis project Ga0114975, IMG submission 87031) | Freshwater microbial communities from Lake Simoncouche, Canada to study carbon cycling - S_130626_EF_MetaG | ecosystem: Environmental > Aquatic > Freshwater > Lake | place: Lake...
CAGTCACAACTTTGGTCGTAACGATTTGGTAGGTACTGGACCAAGTCCAAGAAAATACGAATGGCACGACATTCATAGCATGGCCGGCAGTGGTGCGGCTGGTGCTGGCATGAGACTGGACCAATGGGGCGCTAACTGTCAGTGGGTAACCTCTGGCCCATATCCAAATTGGCATGTACAAATTCACAATTCAGGCGAAGGTGCTGGCACTGGTGGTATATCGTTCTACTGCTGTGAAATGAGCAGTTTGGGCATGTGCTGTAACAAAAATGGAGTTGACGCATGTGGCACGGTGAACTGGACTTTGTTGTGCTGTCTTGGCACAAGCGGAAGGATTTGCTGTGCTGATAAATTAGCTGATCAATTGTTTCCATACATACTATCATGTGCTGGAACATTGGGCGGTGCTGGTGGTAGCAATATCTGTAACATGGGTACCAAAGCTGGCAAAGGCGGCGGCGCTGGAGTTTACAGAAGCTATTTGACATGTGTGTGTTGGGGCGGCAGTTACAACAACTGCAACGGTGGATCAACACCGCTGGCATTCCCACCCTGCGACTTGGACTGGCGTGTGAACACTGCTGGAACAGGTATGGCAATCATATATTGGAAAGATTAAGGAGATTTAAATGAGTAACGGAAAAATTTGGGCTAAGATAGTTGATAACGAAATCATGCAGACACACGATTGCCACCCTGGCGAATTGTGGCACATTGACATGATTGAACAAAACGAACTGACTGGCCATTGGGAAGAAGTTCCTGAACAGGTAAATGTTGGTTGGAAATTCAAGAACAATGAATGGATTTCAGGCGGACAATGGATGGAGGAATTTCTCGAGGAAAATCCAATTCCTCCACCAGGCCCGCCCATTGGTCGTATTGATCACACTGTGATTGTGGATAATCAAACACACAAAGCAAAGGTAAACTTTGACATACACGTTGGTGGCATATACACCAGCTTCTTTGTGGAAGTTGACGGCGTCAAGTATGAAAATTTAACTGAAACTGAAAAAATTGACTTTACCTTGGAATTTGACATGCTGGATGAAGCTCGCGAAATCCCAGTTAGAATCACCACAACGGGTCCTGGCGGCATTCACGTTGAAGAAATTGGCGACGACGAATCTGAACGCAAGTTAATTATTCCAGAAAAATGGGTACCACCTTTCATGAAGGCTTTGGCTGCTCAAGGCAACTTGCCATAATTAATATTTGATCGAGTAATGCAACAAAAAGGGCTTTTCAAAAGCCCTTTTTTATTATAGTTTACAATTGATATTGAAACTGATAATAGTTCTATCAGAGCCAGAATTGTTAGGCACAGACGAATGATTCAAATAACCTGGCCACAGTAGCAACTGTCCAGGAATTGGTTGGAATGAATACTGCATTCTGCCTCGGAATTTAACACCATGTGGCTCATGATTCAACGAATACTCTTTGGGATCGTCAAACAGAATTCTAGCTTCGTTATCCGGGCCTTCAACATAGTACACACCACTCCAGTGTGCTGTGCCATGATTATGCCTGTCAACAAACGCACCTTGGGGATATATTGATGCCCACGAATTTTCATACTGCCATACATCATTGTAACCCAATTGAATTAGAAATTCATTAATAACAGTTTCTATAGTTTTAAAAAAATTGTTGAAATCTGGATTTTTTAAAAGGTCTTTGCTTTCGTCGTTGAATGTTGAATATCCTTTTTCAGGCTGGCCCGGAGCCTCTAAATTGTCACGCCACTTTTCACTTAGTACACGTTTGACCGGCATGGTGTCAAATACATTATTGATTTTATTCGATAAATCAATATTATCAATTTGAGGAATATGTGCTTCCAACACAGGCACAGAGAATAAATTTAATATTTTTCGCATACTGTACTTATTTCACATTTGCAAGTTATTGATTAAAACCGAGTGTAAATACAGAATGAAAAAACTTACAGAATTACCCTTAATATTTGTTCAATATCCAAGTGGTGCTGGCGGTTGGTTTTTGACAGCGTTATTACAATACAGTTTTGATCAATCATCAGGATTTTATTTTGATGAATTTGGATCAGGACATGCCAATCAGCATGTGCGTATGACCAACAACTGGTACGATGAAATTGTGATGTCTCCCATAGGCATGGCCATCATACACGATGACGAGCATGAAACCTATACTAAAACGGAACGCATTGAATTTTTAAGAACCACTGTTGCGGCATCAGAAAATACTAATTTAGAAATCCCGCAATTTATTTGTTTGCATTGTGTGGATATCAATATTTTCCTAGAAGCATTTCCCAACAGCAAATGTGTGCAAATCAATATTACAGACGACGATTTACTTGCGTGTACAGTGTTGTTTCTTAAAAAACGTTTTGATTTAGAAAAATTTAAATTGTTTTGCAGTCAATTTCCTGAATACACAGATGACCCTAAAATTGGATTCGAAAAACTACAAGCTCAAACATACTGCACAGAAGATTTGGAATACTTCAAATGGGCTACTCCGTATGTGATGTCGTTGGCAAAAAACATTGATAACAATCCCGAGTTTGATGACAGATTGTTTGAAATTATGTTTGCCGACTATTGGACAGATGAAGTTGACGCGGTGCTCAGGGCCTTGTTGGCTTTTGTAAACAGCACCCCATCACAAACAGTATTTGATGCTTTGAATTTATATTTAATCAAATATCGATTTCAACAACCAACTTTTACTGGACTATACAGATATGAATAATTTTCTTAATTGTGCAAAAAAACTAATACTTGTAAAAGACATGAGCAAAGACATTGACTTTGACTTGATTGATAAGCAATTTAATTTGTTAGAATTTAGACAAAACATAACAAACGATATCAGCTCAGATTTGAATCTATTTGATAACACCATGTTTAGCAATATTAAACAAATACTGGAACAAGAATGCGAAGGATTTTTAAGAAATGCATACGGAGTTACTGAGTTTGAAAATTTAATCATGACGCAATCTTGGGGAAATATAACTAAATCAGGTGATTCTCACCACATGCATTTGCATCCATTCAGTATAGTTAGTGCTGTGCTGTTTCTTGACGACAATCCTAACAATTATAATCTGCATTTAGGAGCACACGTTGAACAGATTCCTCACTATATAGAACAGCCCACATACCATGTTCCGTTGAGTACACTGGTAAAATCAATAGGCATTGATACAACCACCACAAATTTGAAAAATCATTTGGTATTATTTTTATCAAGTACCAGTCATTTTGTAAAAGCAGTTGACGGTGACATGCCCAGGCGAAGTATTTCATTTAACACATTCTGGAAAGGCATAACTGGGCCGCAAGAACATGCGTTAGGATCTTACACTTTTTAACTATGAACATACTGGTTCTAACACCCGATAGAGTAGGATCTAGCCTATTACAAAAATACATCACAACCACTATGCAGATGTATGATTACGGAAAGCCTGTTATTAATTTGCACGAGCTCACTAATGGCATTGAAAAATATCACAGTGCAACATACAATCAAGATGTGGTTGGTAAACCTGATCCCAACATTTGGGGCAGTGCAAACACTTGGGGATATCATCAAACTTTGGAAGAAGTTGTGCAATTAGTTGACAGTGTGGATCATTACAAAGTCAGTAGGCTTGCACTTTATCATTTGATAAACAGAAAAGATAAACTGGAAGATCTTCTTAGTTTTTACCAGTATATTAATGATAATTTTTATATCATAAGTGCAAGACGCGAGAATTTATTTGAACACGCACTCAGCTGGTGCATAGTGGCATTTACAAAAGAACTAAACATTTACGATCATCAAGAAAAGATCAAACTGTTTCAAACATTATACAAGAAAAAAATTACAATTGATCAAACAGTGTTTGAAAATTATCTTGACAAATATCTCACATATTTAGAATGGGTAGACAGTCATTTTAGAGTTAATTCCTTTTTTAACTATGACAAGGATGTGCATAATCTTGAAAAATATGTCAATGGGTTGGACATATTTCCAGACAACCAACCAATAAAATCATGGAAAGAACATTACGGGATTTCGTGGAATGACTGGAACAGTTGTCATTATTTGATCAGTGACACCAGTGGATTCTCAAAAAGTATCTCGCACGATGCACCTATTCAATTATTAGAAGGTCCAGAAAATAAATCTCTGCCAACAACCGCAATGAATATTGAAAAACTTATGTCACGAACCAGTTTAAGCACCGTACACCAAGAATTCTTAAAAGACAATATTCAAAATTATGTTAAAACTTATGCAGATATTGGCAAGCTAGTTATAAATCGCACACTGATACATGGTATGCCAATCAAGTTGCAAACTTTGGCAGAAAAAGCTATACTAGTAAAAAACTTCGAAGAGTGCATTGATACTTACAACAATTGGAGTATCAAACATTCTCGAAAACATCAAGTATCACTGACTGATCTGGGTGTTACTGCATTGGACGAAATTAAAGCATGGTACAGAGCAAATTGATAAATTTGGATGAAATAATACTAACACGCACTGTCAACGAGTTTACCACTACATTGGGCATTGATAGTTTTGCACATTGCCAAGATCGAGATCACTATAATTCATACACCAAGTTCATTGTGTACAAATTCAACAAGCTAGGTTATAGAGACGAAGAATGGCCTGAGAATATTGACAATTGTGTGTGGGCTATTGGAGATAGTTTTACAGTGGGCATTGGACAGCCCTTTGAAGAAACATGGCCACAATTAGTGCAAACTAAATTGCAGACAAGGGTAATTAATATCAGCATGAACGGAGCAAGTGCAACGTGGATTGCTCGCCGCGCAAAATTTATTATAGATAATTTTAATCCAAAAACTATATTGATACAATGGAGTTATGTGCATCGACGAGAAGATCCTGATGCATCTAAACTTGATGAAGATCGCGCCTTGCCAGTAGACCCATTAGACGTTGCTGATTTTGAAAATTTAACTGCAAATATCATGCTGGTGGAATCAATTAAATTGTCCACTGTTGTGGTACACTCATTTGTTCCAAAGTTTTTTGATAGCAAAACAGACACCAAAAAAGCAACTGTGTTATACAGTAAGTTAGATGCAGATAGCATATTATATTTTGTGCCGCCTTCTCAAGTAGATTTTGCAAGGGATGGTTATCATTATGATATTATCACATCTATGCAATATGCAGACTCTTATATAAATTTATTATGACAAAAATATTATATGCAAACGGTGATAGCTTTGTGGCAGGCATGGAGTGTTTAGGCGATGGTGATAGAAGTCCTGAAAATAAAGAATATGCATTTCCAAAACATTTAGCTGTTGCATTGGGATCTGAGCAGTATATCAATAACGCTTATAGTGGCGCAACTAACGATTTTATTTTTAGACAGACTATATTTGACTTGCAAGAATTGGAAAAAAAAGGTACTGACCCAGCGGAGGTGTTTGTACTTGTGGGATTTACCAGTCTACATAGAATTGAATTGGATGGCCAGCGGTTATTTGAAGGGTATACTGATATCGCTGGCCATCCAATAACTCGCATCAAAGAAACGCTTCCAGCTCCGCCAGTTGAATACACAGATTACGGCACCACATTTATAACTGCGAATAATGTTATTTTAGCAAAAAATCAACAAGGAAAAATCGTCAACGTAGCAACCAATGTGTACCCTTTTTGTGTAAAGTATCTGTGGACCAACCCCGTACAACAGTTAAGTCAACAATCACGAGTTTATGCATTACATACTTTATTAAAATTAAAAGGTTATAAACATGTGATTTTAAATACCTGTTCCGACGAGGTAGAATTCCCACCAGGCCCTAATTTTTTTATTACTCCTGATTTTAGATCTTTTTATGAATATGCAATTAATTTCTACCCAAGAGAGCGCCGCAATCACAATCATTTTAGCCCACTGCCGCATGAAATGTATGCTAAGGAATTAATTAAACACATCAAGGATAACATACTATGAAAAAACTGTTATATGCTAACGGAGATAGTATGTTGTTTGGCATGGAATGTCTTGACCACGCTTCTAAACTTGAAGCAAACAAACAACTGGCATTTCCAAAACACGTTAGTGATGCACTTGGATGCAATGAATACATCAATAATTCATATAACGGTGCAACCAACGAATTCATATTTAATACCACACTGGCTGATTTAGTAAAATTAGAACAAAGCGGCCACAATCCAACCGATGTATTTGTAATGATTGGTATAACAGCATTACACAGGCATGAAATAGACGGCCAAGGCTGGTTTGGAATGGATGCCCACATGATAAAAACATTGGAAAAAATGCAAAAGCAAGACTTCTTAGGATACCCGGTTGAATTCAACAAGTATGGCATCATGTTTGTCCAGCCTGGCTTAGAAGTTGAGATGGTGCTACAGGGTAAAGACTACAGTCTACAAAAAGATATAGTTCCGTTCCTAACAACTTATTTGTGGACTGAGACGGTATTGTTAGCAAGCCAAGAAGCAAGGATTATTGCACTACATGAAATTTTAAAATTAAAAGGTTACGACCACATATTTGTCAATTCGGTCTGCCCGCTGGAACGTACTAAACACGTGGATTTGTCCTGTAAGAATTTTTACAAATTGGATCAGCACGGACATGCATTTTGGGAATATGCAGTTACCAAATATGGCGATAGTGAACGTAGACAGTATAATCATTTTACACCAGTGCCTCACGAGTCATTTGGTAAAGAATTGGTTGACTATATAGTCAAGAATATACTATAATAAAAGGTGCTACTATAAATATCACACAAAAACAAATAGGATCTAGGATGAAAAAAGTTATCTTTGTCAACGGTGGAGCAGGCCGAGTTATCAGCAGTTTGCCTGCATTAGAAGAATTGGATCGCCGTGGCGAGTTGGCTGGCATTGTATGCGAAGGCGGTATGGAAGTATTTCTTGGGCACCCTACACTACAAGACAAGGCGTTTGATGTTAATCAAAAGGGAATTTTTGAAGATTTAATCAAAGATAACATATGCATTAGCCCGGAGCCTTATAGAGACCATGAGTATTATAATCAACGTAGTAGTTTACAACAAAGTTTCTACTACGAAATTGTGGGCGAACGCATGGCCAAGAATGTCAAGCCAACCTTTGTTCTAAACAAAAACGAAGAAATGGCCGCTCTAAACATTATTAGCCAAGTTAAACAGCAACATCAAAAAGAAAAAACCATTGTAATTCAACCATTTGGTCGTAGCAGTCAAATGGGTGCAGGCGTGGTATATGATCAAAGCAGTAGAAGTCTCGAGCAATCCACATTTATTGAACTGGTAGGTGAATTGAGCAAAGACTACAACATGATTTACATGGGCGAACACAAGTTAAATGTTGTGAACTTGCCATTGTTTCAACCACCTGAGCAAATTCCAATGCGTGTGTGGGCCGCAATTATTGAAGAATCTGACTATTTTATTGGTTGCGATAGCGTAGGGCAACACATTGCCTATGCATTTGACAAACCAGGAACTGTTGTTTTAGGTAGTACCTTTGCAGTCAACGTGTCATTCCCCGATCACTTTAACATCATAGAAAAGAAAGACTCAGTAAAACGATACAGCCCTATCAGGATTGCCGGATTTGCCAGCGAAGAGGCTGACAGATTAAATGACACTCTTATGGATTTCAGCAAGGAAGAATTAAAATCCATTATTGCTAACATCAAAAAACATATTGAAAAAACAACAAAATAAGGACACAACACATGTGGTTATTGGCAATTAATGTAGGGCACAACGGTGCCACAGCATTGTATAAAGATAGTGAACTTATCTATTATATCGAAGAAGATAGACTTAGTCGTATGAAGTACGATGGTAATCCATATCTTGGATTGGAAAAAGCATACGATTATACAGACAAAGTTGATTTTTTAATTTTGTGTGCTACAAATAATCAATTTAGTACAGTGCCGTGGACCGGCGAAGACATTTATACTTGCTATGTTAGAAAGAAACAACCAGGCCACAAATTTGAAACAGTAAAACTAGGTGATGAGCATCATTTAACTCATGCTGCCACGGCATTCTATAACAGTGGATTTACTGATGCAGCCGCATTGGTGATTGACGGTGCAGGTAGTGGTTTTGAATTTCCAGATCTAGAGCAGTTGAAATTCAATTCATGGGAAGTTGAATCAATTTGGACATTTGGCTATCCTGCCGAAACAACAAAACACTTAGTTTATTACGGTACAAATAGTGTTGATAGTTTTACATTAACTGACAACGACACAATTGTTGAAGTTTCGGATGCACACGGACTTACTAAAAGCTATGAAGCAGTGACTCAATACTTGGGGTTCCATCCAATCGAAGCTGGTAAGACCATGGGCATAGCACCTTATGGAAAACCCAACAACACGATTAAGTTACACGAAGGCAGATTTAGTAATAGAACATTTATTAAACCTAAGTTTCCAGCAGGCAATGTGTTGCGTTGCGATATGTATCCTGAATTGCAAGAACACGAAGGTGACATCAGCTGGCATAGCGATCCTGATTTGATCGATGATTACAGAAAAGATCTTGCATACGCAGTACAAAAATCCACAGAAGACCGTGTTAAACAATTGATTAGAAAAACAATTGAGTTAACTGGCAAGAAGCAGATTGTTATGGCTGGCGGGTATGTGTTAAACTGCGTTGCAAATTACGAGTTACTTAAAGAATTTCCTGATGTGGAATTCTATCACGAGCCAGTTGCACATGATGGCGGCAATGTAATGGGTGCTTGTCAGTATGTTTACCGCAAAGTATCTGACGATTCAACACCTAATCCAACCACAAGTTTATATCTTGGGCCTGATCACAGTAAAGAATATGCTGATGATATTCCTGAAGGTTTTACTAGCCAAGACATAACAGCGGCAGAAGTGGCAAAACTAATTGCTGAACAAAACATTGTTTGTTTGTATCAAGGCCGCAGTGAAGCTGGGCCACGTGCATTGGGCAATCGCAGTATCTTGTTTGATCCAACAGTTGCCAACGGCAAGGATCTAGTTAATGAGGTCAAACATCGTGAATGGTTCCGCCCATTTGCAGGTTCTTGTCTAGCTGAAAGTGTGCATGAATGGTTCGATTTGGCAGGCCGCGCTGAAAGCCCCAGCATGATGTATGCTGTGGATGTGGTAGAAAACAAACGAGATATTATTCCAGCAATTACACATGTGGATGGCACTTGTCGTATACAAACTGTGACCAAAGAACAAAATCCACACTACTATGATGTTATCAGTGAATTCAATAAGATCAAAGGTGTTCCTATATTGTTTAACACCAGTTTTAATCTTGCTGGAGACCCACTGGTTGAAACTGTTGCGCAAGCATACGATACATTGAGTAGATCTGAAATGAAGTATTTGTGGTTACCTGAAATAGGTAAGTTGATTACCAAGTCATAAAAAAAGAGCTCCAAGAGCTCTTTTTTTTATAATTGCTTGGCAAAGTCCAACAGCGTATCAAATTCTTGTATTTTTATTTGATTAGTAAGTTCAAATGCTTTGTTTTTTGTTTGTTTACTAAGGCTAGTGATTAAAATAGGAGTAGCTTTAATTTTGTTTGCGGCTTTTACATCATTTATATCTGCACCTATGTAAATAGTTTCGTTCCACTTGACAGAATTTTCTGCCGTCGCACGTTCAAACATTCCAGGATTTGGTTTAACATATGGGTCTGATTTATCAATGCCAGGTGCATAGTAGTTATTTACAACTCGTCCACCAGTAGACACTACAAATTCTCTAAAAGAACTTAGAATATTTTCAAAATCTTGTATTTCTAAATTTTTAGTTCTACTAGCTGGTTGCCCTTGAATCACTAAAAAATCATAGCCTTTTTGAGTTAATATGCCAATAGCATCAGGAACTCCGTCTGCTACATTAAGCTGGTTTCCAGGAGTAAACGGAGTTGAATTATCAAAAATTACCCCAAATAAAGTTAGCCCAATAATTTTTCGATTGCCCTGCAACTTCCAAATTTCTTTAAAATACTCTGAATAACGACCCATATTTAACTCCTTAGATATAGTAATTTAGCAGTTTTTAAGATGCTGATCAATAATCCTGACTATGAATAAATACACTGTAACAGCGAGACTCTATGAATTTTTCTGATTTTTTTATAAAGGGTTTAAGAAACACTCTTAAACTTAGAAACGGCGCAAACTTTTCCTTTAAAGGACAAGAAATCCGTGTGCCTAACCCCACGATAGTGGATCAGTGGATGACTGGCGAGTTCTCAACAGCATCTTATGAGATAGTGATTGAACGTGGAGTCAACGATGTTGAACACGTGAACTTATTAGTTAGTGCCCGTGTGAACGAAGTATCTGTTATGAGTTATGGCCGACTTAACTTGGGAATAGATTTAGTAAAATTCACAGCAACTTCTGACAATTCACGAGTCACACTTACCGCAACACCATACTACGAACCAGACGGAGTTACTGCATTATCGGGTATCAAGTTGACATTTAAAGCAACATATTCTGAAAGAATAAATCCTGTTGGAATTCCCACAGTATCTGGTGATGCTACTAATCTTGGCGGCGAATCTGGTGTAATACGAAACTGGACCAATTCTAATTTGCCCAACGGGTTCTTAGAACTTAATGACGCAGGCTCTATTGTGGTAAGTGCCGTAAACTCAATTGTGGTTCCAGGACAAAGCACACTGACATCAGATTTTTTGTTTTCAAAAATGAATTTTGCCAACACAGACGGCTCGTTGACTATTACCACAAACAGTACTTCTAATACGCTTACTCTTAACTTAACAAGTCTTACTGATTTATCAGTAACTAATACTTTTAATATTAACCCCACAACCGGCGGCAATATTGGCAACACACACATTGGTAATATTATCAATCGCCCAGGAACTTTCACACAATTGTCAGCCACAGGCACAGTTACTATGTCTGACGGCAATCAACAAATTACCATGAGTCCAACAGGCACAGGTACTGTGACTGTTAATCCTGCAACAACTGGCACGATTAATAATGTACAAATTGGATTGGTAACTCCTCGATCTGGTACATTTAGTAGTTTGTCAGCCAACGGTCACGTCACTTTGATGCAAGAAAATCAAACAGTGGCTATTAGTCCAACTGGCACTGGCACTGTGACAGTAAATCCGTTTGTGGTTGGGGCAATGCATAATGTAACTGTTGGATTAGCAACACCTGCGGCCGCACAATTTACCACTATCACATTGGAATCAACGTCGACTCAAGGTGATTACTTAATAAGAATGAGTCAATTAAAATCTATATTACTTGGAGCATCGGCATGAACGGATACACCTACTTGGCAGTAGCTGGGCAACCAACTATTGGCATTAACTCAACAAACAACACACTTACTATTCAGCCAGCGGGCGGTATTTCTGTTACCACAAACGCAACAACAAACACAGTAACTCTTAACACCAGCGGATCTATTGCAGATTTAACTGTGACCAATTCATTAACAGCAATCCCCACGGTGACTGGCGCAATTAATAATGTTGTTATTGGTGCCACTGCGCCAGCGGCAGGAACATTTAATGGATTAACAGCACTGTCAACAGTGACTTTCAGTCCAAGCAATGCCAGTATTACTATCAGTCCAACTGGCACTGGTACACTAATAGTTAATCCAACAGTAACTGGAAATATCAATAATGTTGCTGTGGGAGCAACAACTCCAGCGGCAGGAACATTTACTATTTTGTCTTCAACAGGCAACGTGTCGTTCAACGGCAACAATGCCAATATTACTATCAGTCCAACCGGAACTGGCGTTGTAACAATTAATCCAACACAAACTGGCAGCATGAATAATGTTAGTATTGGGCTTGGCATACCGTTAGCAGGAAGATTTACCACAGTTAGAATGACAACACAACCGGGTGGTACGCAAAGTGCAGTAACCGTTGGATATGCAACGGCATTGGCCGCTGCCTACGGCATGATAATGAGTTAATGAGAAATTTATGAGCACTGTTTACGAATTATTTAGATCAGCAAGCGGATACACAAGCCCGTATTTTGTTGTAGATTCTACTGGAAATCTAATAACGCAGACTATAACAGTTACTGGATCTCGCCTTGAATTAACACCAAACTCTTACATAGGGTCATCAGGCGATTTACTGTTAAGTCGCACAACATTAGGCTCGAGTGTTGTTAATATTTTAGGAACACTGACTGGATTAACAGTTGCAGGTACTGTGAGTTTGGCAGGTGTAGGAAATGTAACACTCAGCCCTACGGGTACAGTAACACTCAGCCCTACCGGCACAGTTACTATGAGTCCCAGTGTTACTGGCAATATCAATAACATAAACATAGGCCCCACAACAGCGGCTACTGGTAGATTCAGCACATTGTCAGTTACCGCAAGTGCCACAATCAATCCCAGCGGTACAGTGACCGTCAGCCCAACTGGTGCAGTGACTATTAGCCCAGCTGGCGCAGTTACCGTGGGCACAGCCGGTGTTGCTACTAATTTAACAGGGCATGTCAGTGCCGCAACGGCTAATCAAACTATAACATTCAGTCCAACTGGTACTGGAACTGTCACAGTCAACCCTGCCACTACAGGTGCGATAGATAATGTGGCAATTGGCGCAACAACAGCATCAACAGGCAGATTCACTTCTGCATCAGCAACTGCTCCTGACGAAAAGTGGAATTCTAACACAGCGCAGTTGGCTACAAAAAGATACGTGGAAAACAGCATAATGTTTGCTTATTTTACAGGACGCTAAAATGTTCAGGTTACAGTATGAACCCTACATTTCAGCTAAATAAACTTAATACATTGGAGATAGTATAAATGGCTAA
>Ga0114975_10002378_pt1 | contig 12886 bp, 14 predicted proteins | sample S_130626_EF_Meta_FD_87031 | JGI IMG/M metagenome (GOLD analysis project Ga0114975, IMG submission 87031) | Freshwater microbial communities from Lake Simoncouche, Canada to study carbon cycling - S_130626_EF_MetaG | ecosystem: Environmental > Aquatic > Freshwater > Lake | place: Lake...
TCAATTTCTTTTTCTTCCATCATACCCATACCATCCTCAGTTGCGTCAGGGTCTTGAACCACCTTTAATGTATCGTCTTCGGTCATTTCAGTAGCAATTACATTACCCTCTGCATCTGTTTTAACATTTACATTACCAATGTCGGCACCTGTACTTTTTGCAATATTTTGAGGAACCATAATTGTTTTAACTTGTTTAGTTGTGGTTGTAACTTGTTCTTGTAATTTACTAAACAATACATCAATATGACTATCAGTCATTTTATTTAGAGTAGAGGCTTTAATACCCTCTTTTACTAGTTTCAATTTTTTTTGATTAGTGTTCATATTCGATTTTCTTTTCAAATTCTAATACGATATCTCTCTCGTATAATTTATCTTTGACTGATTGTTCAGTTTCTCCAAACTTAAAAACCAATCTTCTTTGACGTGTGAAATCAACGTCTTCACTTTCGTTTTCCCAACATAATGCGATTATATCATCCATTGAATCTATCATCGAAAAATAGTCAGAGTTTTGAATTACTGACATTGTGATTTGGTCATTCTTCAAAACTCCTACTTTTTTAATGTGTTCTATGTCCGGTGGGAGTGGATAACCATTTGATGGTTTTGATTCCCAAGCTTCTCCCCAAACGTCTTCTGAACTATCCGAGAAAATAAATTCATATATGTTATCACCTTTATAATTAGGACCTAATTCATTAACATATATTAAATAACTCATTAGATTATCTGACCTTTTGTATTAACTCTTAATTGTCTGTCATTCATTTCAAATACCAAGTTTTGTCTGTTTGTTTTACCAATCAATTTAGCGTTTGGATATTTTTCCATTAATTTTCTAGCACCAACTTCTTGAGAGATACTTTCAGACAATTGTTTTATTTTATTAATTTTAGCTTTTTTATTTTCAGTTACTAATTTAGATTGTCTTTTTTTAGATTCTAATAATTGTTGCTCTTTAGCATCCAATTTAAAATAACCTTCTATAATTTTATCTACTTTTGATTCAGTGAAGATTCCTTCAATCATATCTTCAAGACGACCTGAATGTTCCTCATCAATATCTGGATGATTTAAACTTCTACGTTTTGGATGTCTTGGTTTAAAATCAAAATCTTTTTCTAAATCAATTTCACTAAATTCATCATCGTCAAAATCACTAAATCTTGATTTCATTTCAAAATCATCAAATTCTTCACCCATTTCTCCTTCAGGAGCAACCGGTTCTTCTTCACCACTAAAATCAGGTTCTTCATCATCCATTTCGTCCGGATTAAAATCACCCATACCTTCTTCTTCATTTCCTTCTATCTTATCAACAATTTCTTCTTTATCTTCCTCGTCCATAGAGTCCAAATCTAATGCCGACAAAATCGAGTTGATTACATATTTTGAATCTTGTGAAGTCATTTCTTGTTGACCTTCTTCCGTTTCTTGGAACGCTCTTAATTTTTGAGCTAATTTACCCGTTAATTTTTGAATAGATTTTAACGTAACTTCTTCGTTATCGTCATCTTCCATATCCGTATCTAAATCCATATCCTCAGGTTCCATCGCCGGTTCTTCTTCAGGTGCAGGAGCCGGAGCGGGTGCCGGAGCCGGAGCGGGAGCCGGAGCAGGTGCCGGAGCGGGAGCGGGAGCGGGAGCTGTTTGTTCTGATGTTTCACCACCATTCATTTTTAAAATATACTTAGTTGCCTCGTCAGCACTTTCGTAAAATAAATTAACGTTTTTTTCGTTACCTTCATTAACGTTAACCTCTTTAGCAATTAAATTTAATCGTTTTAACGCTTGAGAATATGATGAATAATATTTTCTATTCTTCATAGGCTCTAAATAATCAAAATCATTTGTTGATTCTGTTAAATTACATTTGATAATGTAACCACTTTTTTCTTTGTCGATTTTATAAGTTCTACCGTTAGCCAAAACTTTAGTATATTCTGTAGATTTATCTTCATTAATCGGCATTGGAATATTCTCTTTATATCTGGCGATTTCCATAATACGTTGGATTTTGTCCATTCCTTGTAGTTTTTCGCTACCAACCGGTCTTAAATTGTTTCCCATTTTATGTGTTTTTGTTTGGAATTATTTTATATATAAATATGTTCAGAATTAAAAATGTTATAATTCTGAGGGGTTTATTGTTAATTATATTGATTTTTCTTTTAAAGAAAGTTTTTTATCTTGATATTCATTTTGAAAATCAAATAGTTTTTGAATATATCCGTTTCGTCTTAAAACTTTGAAAACTAAATTTTCGTCCGACATTTCTCCACCATCTTCTAATCCTGCGGTTCTATATTTTTTTAATTTGTCTTTTACTTTATTAATACTATCTACCCCGGATTCCAATGATTTATCTTTTGAATCGTCAATAACCTCATCAATAATTTTCATCCAATGTTCAGATTTAGTTTTAATTAACGTGGTGTCTATTTCAACATTTTCTTTTTTAGGTTCGGTAATCCATTCATTAAATAAGACAGAATACTCTCCACTACTAAAATGTGCTTCAGATTCATCTTGTACATAAAGTTCCACATCATACTCATAAATTTTAATATTGTGTTTGTCGTTAAATAAGGTTTTTTTTAATTTAAAGAGTTCTTCATATAAAGGAAGTTCTTTTTCTGAGAATTGACCGAAGTCGGCAATTAAGTGTAAATCCACATCAGAATACTTTGACCAATTGTAGTTTGCCAATGAACCGGTCATAACTACATCAGAGATAATAACATCAACACCTAAGAATTCTATAAACTCATAAGCAATTTCTAATAGACGTTCTCTAACCTTAGGAACCATAACTTCAACCTGACCTTTTGGGTCAGACATAAATCGTTCATTAGGTAATTCCCAAATCTTAGGATTCAGTTCGTCCTGTAAATGAAAGCTAGATAATATACTTTTTAGATTACTCATTAACTATAAATACTTAAATATCTATAATTGTTAAAGTTTTTTATGAGTGTAAGTTTTAACTATTTTTGATGAGAAGAATTTCCCCTGTGATTCAGCCATTCTGAACTGAGTATATACTTGGTGGGGAACCTCATCATACTCATATTTGTGACCATTATTAAACTCTACTACTAATTTTTTAGTTTCAGTGTCGTATTCTGTTTTTTTAACATTTGACGATTGGATTTCATTAATAATCTTCGTCCCTAAAATTGTTTCTTTTAATATCGCCATTTTTTAAAGGTATTTCTAAATCTATATTTTTTAGTTTACTATGAAGATAATCAGTAAACTCTTCATTGTCAATATCACCAAAATAGGATTTTAACTCACTTCTCAACTCATTAACTAAATTGGATATTTTTTGATAATAATTCATAATGTCCTGTGGATAATATGGTGGTTTTTCCAAATCTTTTACTGTCCATCCTTCTCTATTAAATGCGTGACGAAGTTTTCTATACACACGAGATAATTCTGATTCCGGGTGAATCGTATCCATATATTGTTTCCAAGCTGATTTTTGTTCCATAACAATAAATATAAATCAAATTTGTTTTGTCCATTCAATTATTTGTATTACTTTTGTCCCAATCATTTGAAAAAGTGAAAATAATCCTTATACTTAAATAAAACAATTAATTATGATAGAATCTATGGATGGTGGAAGTAATGGTGGTAATAAATCAGTTAAGACCGATTCATCAACACCTGTATTAGACAATTTTAGTAGAGATTTAATAAAACTTGCTGAAGAGGGTAAACTTGACCCGGTAATTGGTAGAGAAAGAGAAATCACACGAATTGCCCAAATCCTTTCACGTAGAAAGAAAAATAACCCAATAATCATCGGAGAACCTGGTTGTGGTAAAACCGCAATCGTCGAAGGTCTTGCCATTATGATTTATAACGGGGAATGTCCAAGAAACTTAATGGACAAACGTATCGTATCCTTAGATATGACATCAATTGTTGCCGGAACCAAATACCGTGGACAATTTGAAGAAAGAATGAAAGTTATTATTGAAGAACTTCAGAATGCTCCAAACATCATTGTATTCATTGACGAAATCCACACTATAGTTGGAGCGGGTAATTCATCAGGTTCAATGGACGCATCAAATATCTTTAAACCGGCACTTGCCCGTGGAGAGATTCAATGTGTTGGAGCAACCACATTAGATGAATATAGAAAAAACTTTGAGAAAGACGGAGCGTTAGAAAGACGTTTTCAAAAAGTTGTAGTGGATGCCGCAACCAAAGAAGAAACTCTAATTATCCTTAAAAATGTGAAAAACAAATATGAGGATTATCATAAGGTAACTTATACGGATGAGGTATTGTCTGTATGTGTTGATTTGGCGGACCGATACATCACCGATAGAGAATTCCCGGATAAAGGATTTGATATTATTGATGAAGTTGGTGCAAGAAGTCAAGTAGAGGTTAAAACGCCCGAATCAATCGAGAAGTTAAAACAACAAGCTGCCGACATCAAACAAGAGAAGGTAAATGTTGTTAAACAACAACGATATGAGGAGGCGGCAAACCTACGTGATAAAGAGAAACGTATCTTAACCAAACTTGACGCTGAAAAGAAAAAGTTTGAAGATGAACTTCTTACACATAAGAAAGTTATCACCCTTGATTTGGTTTATGAGGTAGTTTCCAATATGACCAAAATTCCGGTAACCAAATTAAATGCTGACGAAACCAAACTATTATCCGAGATGGAGGCAAACCTATCCGATAAAGTTATTGGACAATCTGAAGCAGTTTCAAAGATTGCAAAATCAATCCGTAGAAACAGAATTGGTATTAAGGACCCAAACAAACCAATCGGTTCATTCATCTTCCTTGGTTCAACAGGTGTTGGTAAAACATACTTGGCAAAACAACTAGCAAAACAAATGTTTGGTAGTGAAGATAATATGATTCGTGTGGATATGTCCGAATACCAAGAAAAACACACCATTTCAAGATTGATTGGAGCACCTCCGGGATACGTTGGATACGATGAAGGTGGTCAATTAACCGAACAAGTGAAAAACAAACCTTATTCTGTAATTCTATTTGATGAGATTGAGAAAGCTAACAAAGACATCTTCTCAACACTTCTTCAAGTATTAGACGATGGTCATCTTACCGATGGTATGGGGAGAAAGATTAACTTCAAAAATTGTGTCATCATTATGACCTCTAATGTTGGAGCTAAAAAATTACAAGATTTTGGTTCAGGTGTTGGATTCAAAACGGGAACAAGTACTTACGCTGATGAAGAATACAAACGTGATACACTTAAAAAAGAACTTAAAAAATTCTTTACTCCGGAATTCTTAAACAGAATTGATGAGGTAGTTATCTTTAATTCTTTGGTTAAAGAAGACGTTAAAAAAATTGTGAAATTGGAATTAGACAAACTATCTAACAGATTAGTTGGACTGAAATACGACATCACATTTGATGATTCAATTTTAGACCTAATATCAGAAGTTGGATTCGATGAAACCTACGGGGCAAGACCAATCAAAAGAGCTATCCAAGATAAGATTGAGGATTTTGTATCCGAAGAGATTATCAAAGGAAATATGGTGGAGGGGGTCCCATACACCCTTATCTCCGTAGAGAAAGAAGTGGTGGTTAAACCGGAAGAGGTGAAAAAGAGTAGAAAGAAAAAAGAGGACAAATAGTCCTCTTTTTTTTATAAATCTAAAAATTGGTCAATAACAAACTTTCTAAAATCATCTATAGTTTTAAAATCACATAATTTTTTTACAAAATTAAATGGTTCTTTTGGTACCGGAGAATTAATTTCAGCCTGAGGTATTTTATCTAATTTAATTGTGTTTTTTAACATCATAATTGTAATAACATACTTTTTAATGTTGTGTGCCATTTTTGGTGATGGTTTACCTTCCAAAATTATTTGTCCGGAATTTTGGTCAACAACTCTAAATTTAAATTTGGTTAATAAATCAACAATCTGAGTTGAAGTCACACAATTTTGTGTTTGCTCTAAAATAGTATTTTTTTTCCCTGAGTGCATTTCAAGAATTCTACTTTTTTCATTCTGAGAAATATCATTAAATAAATGTTTCATAATAATCTTTTATCATAAATATAACAAAATAAAAAAAAACATTTATTTATGTCGTTTAACCAATTAATATACTTATCTTTGTACTCTAAAACTTTAATAAAAATGAAAAAAACTATCGTAATTCTATTCGTCCTATTTCTTTGTGTTTCCTTTGTTAGTTACAACTCTTTAAAAAATGTATTCTTAAATGACTCACAAACAAATGAAAAAGTTACAGTAACTAAAATTGACCTATCCAAGAAATTTAAAATTAACGGTTATGTTAATATGATAAAATTAACAAAAAATAGTTTATCATACAAAGTAACCAATAAAGGACATCGTAATTATGATTTTTATATAAACGCAAATTATTTTACAATCAATAATACACCGGTAGGTGAAGTTAAAATTGATGGTAAAACCATACAACATAAAAATAAAAATGGGGGGTTCTTCACCTCTAACGGTAAATCCCCATCATTCTATTTTAAGAAAAGACCTAATAGAGTTTTGTATTCTTCTCAAACACATACACCAATCATTAGAAATGGTGTACCAAATTATAGAATTTTTAATCAAAAATGGGCAAGATATAAATTACCGAGATTAATCATTGGTGAAAATAAAAATAAAGATATCATTGTATTACACACAATCGATAATTCAAGATGTTCTGTTAATGATTTTTATAAAATTGCAAAAAGCCAAGGATTAATTAACGCGTTGATGTTTGATGGAGGTGCGTCAATTGAAGTGGGGGTTAATTATAAAAATGTTGACTATAAATATCAAATAGTGAGTGATATAAATCGAAAATTAGGTAACGTTCCTACACCATCAGTATTTATTGTTGGTGATTTTAATTAAAAACAATTGGCCTTTCTTATATATGTCGCAACTTCTTCAACATAACCAATACCGCTGTGATGTTTACCACCTAAATTTGGAATAAAGTTAGGTATAACACTTGATTTATTAACGGTTAATTCTCCTGGAAATTTTTTTAAGTTCAAGTCACTTACTGACTTCAATAAATTAGAATCTGTAAAATTAGTAGATTTTTCACTATCAAAAGGTTTGTGTTTTGTTTTATAACAAGGGGCGGCATATAAAGGATGATTTGTTGTACAATAAGGATATATAGTTTTTTCTTCAGGCATATTATGACTCATAATTGCCATATCCAAAGCGTGATTACCTGTACCGTTTATCCCATTTTTAGTAAGTCCATATTTTGCAAGAATTGCGTTTACTGATGGTTGTGGTTTCAAACCATTAGATAAAGCTTTTTTATAACGGAGGTTCAAACCATATAATGTTCCTAAACCTTGAGAAATCCCATTAAAGGACAAATTATAATCACCAACAATTTTATCTAAACCATATCTTTTCCAAGTTTCTGGTGTAAATTGTGCGTAACCTAAACTTTGAGACGCATTTTTTCCATAATTCCTTTTAAGATACCAATCAACTAATGATGACAAACCGATTCCTCTTAAAATTTCGGACCCATCATCAGTATTTGTTGAAAAATTTCCAAAATCGGTTTCTCTTCCCATTATACCAATACTTGCTTTAGTTAATAAAATTAAATCTTTATAGTCCAACTTGAGTTTTCCCATCAACTCGTTCTTATTGGCCAACACATAATTAACAAAAGTGTCTATTTTATCCGGAACACAAGTATAATTGGTAATTGGTTTATTTGCCTTCCTCATCAATTCTTTATTGTAAGGTGTGTCAAATTTCTCATCCGGTTGTTCTTCCAACACTCGTTTGACAATATTAATTAAATCCGATTCAGTTAATTTTATAATTTTCATCATATTAGGCTCTTTTTACCCAGGCAATTCTTGAGCCACCTTTTAAGTTATTATATGGGTCAGCCCAAACTTGACCACCAATATTATGGAATACAATTGGGACCCCATTGTCTATAGCCCCTACAATGCCTACGTGAGTATTCATACCCCAACCAATACCTTTTTTTATGGTTTCCCCATTAACTGTCATACCTACCATATTTTTTCTAAAAAATCTTTTACCAGCTTCGTAAAAAGCCTCTTCGTGATGTTTTGACCCAGGATAGAAAAGTCCAACAACATCATTTAATTTTAAAGAAACTCTCGGAGTTTTAGGTACTATACTACTCACTAATTTTGCAACTTCACTACTATACGTATTACCTTTACCCTTACTATCACTATTAATATCTTTCCATAAGTCTGTTACATCATCAATTTGGTCGGAGTTTAAGTTAGTAAATGATGAAAAAATTGTATCACCTACTGAAGGGACATCGTGTGCCGTCCAAGCATTTAAAATTTTTGCTCTACTATCGTCAAAATCATTAACAAATTGTGCACAATCTGTATTAGGTAATGCCGAGAAAATTTTAACAGGGTCTGTCGTACTTAGTTTAGATACATCAATCTTTGATTTAAACTTTGGATTAATAAAAGGACTAAGAACAACTTTATTTACTTTAGTTTTATCAACCTTATCGGTTTTTTTCTTATCATCTTCTTTTTTAGGTATTATTGTTTTTTTCTTATCATCTTCTTTTTTAGGTGGTATTATTGTTTTATTAACCGGTATTTCTTGGTTAAAAATTTTACTTTTAATAGCGTTAATTGCCTTTTCTTTAACCGCTAATGTCCAATTAGGAGTATCAGTATCAGTATCTTTAGAATAGTAATAATTGTTACCCATTTTAGCGTAAACATATGGGTCCGGAGGAATCCCTTGTTTAACCATAGTCCCCGAAGTGTTTTGAAGTAATTGTGGACCTATTTCAGGTTGAGATGGTTGTCCCAAATCTAACATAGGTTGTTCAGACAAATAATGTCTTTTAGTTGCGCTCTCGTGAAGATTTAAAATTCTATTTTTTTCTTCTTCGTTAATTAAAAATAAATTTTCCATATTATACAAATTCGTTACCATCAACCTCAGCAAAATTAGTTCCACCTGCGGTTGGTTGTGTATTTTTATTTGGGTCATTACTTACAACACCATTTGTTGGTGGGTTTGCCTCAGCCGTTTTTTTAGCAACATCAGAGTTTGGGTCTCCAGCAGTAGTATCAGGTGTTTTTGTTTCAGTACTATTCACCGGTAATTTTTGTAACGCCGCTAAAACACTCGCAGCGGTTTTAGGTCCATATTTACCATCCTTAGTTAATACTGATTGAAATTTAGTAATTAACGTATTTTGTAATTCCTCAATTGAAGGGTATTTTACACCGATTTTTACTGGTGTAACCGGAGCTGCTTGTGTTGTTGCCTCAGGTGCTCCTGTTGTCGGTGCTCCCGTTGTTGGTGCTCCCGTTGTTGGTGCCCCCGTTGTTGCGTTAGGTAAAACAGATTGTCCCCCAACCATATTCTGAGCTTTTTTAATTGCGTCAGCGGCGGCCGGATTTAGAGTTGATAAATCTCCTGAATCAATTTGATTTGCAATTGATTTAGACGAATATTTATCAATCATATCATCTTTTTCCACTTCTTGTTCAGAAATCACAACACCTCTTTTATACCCCAAAAGGTATCTCATATTTTCAATTTCTTCTAATATAACTTTTTTCATATCTATAGATTATCGTTTTAATCCTGCAGCGGTAGCGGCAGCTTTTTGTTGCATTTGTTGTAATCCTGCGGTTAATTGTTCCGGAGATGGTGTGGTTAATTGTTGTTGAACAACTCCCGCCGGTTTTAATGATGTTTGTAATGGTTCAACTTGTGGTCTTGGTTGAGTGGCAACATCAGATTTAGGTGCCTCTTGTGGTTTACCATTTAATTTATCATTAATTTTTTGTAATAAACCTGAATCCATAACACCTGTTTCAGTTAACCCTAACAATGCTTGAATTTGTTTTGTTGTGTCGGTTGTTTTAGTAACAATTTGTTGTCTAGTTTGTTGCAAATTGTTTGTTTTAGGGCAAGATTTTTTAGCCGTTTCTATATCTATACTAGTTACGCCAAAAGATTTAACATATTCGTCCCATTTTGTATTTTTAAGACTTCCGGTTGTTATCATCCCATTTTTAACACTACAATAAACTTTTGTAATATTTGTTTGTCGTTCACCTTTTGGAATAAATTCAGTAGTACAAGAATAATTTAACATTTTACCGTTCTCTGATTTTCTTCCGGTATTATAATAGATAATTTTACCAATTTGGTATGATGTGGTTTTATCTGCTAAAATTTTTTTTATTGCGTTAGGTTGTTTTTTAACACAATTTAAATCAGAATCCCAACGAGCTTCTCTTTTATCTAATTCGGCCTGTGTTGGTTTTGTTTGTTCTCCCAAATATTGTCTTTTTGTAGCACTTTCGTGAAGATTTAAAATTCTATTTTTTTCTTCTTCATCTAAGAAATATAGTTTTTTCATAAAATATTTTATTTATAAATATCATATAAAAAAAAAAGAGACCGAAGCCTCTTAAAACATTTTAAATTTTGATTCCACTTTATATTGGTATTTTTTATTCCCCAATTCTTGAATCATCTTTTTACCCGTCTCTATTCCATTATAAACATCCTCAACAACTACATACTCATTTCTTGTGTGATAGTCGTAATAACCTATCGCAAAATTGATACAGGCAAAGTCAAACGAGTTCTTTAATGCGTAAACATCGGTGTAAGGGTTTGAAAAGTATTCTTGTTTCCCATCAAAACTTTCGTTTAACACACCATTACAAACATCAAAGAACTCACTGTCTCTATCGAACAATCTTGTCCCCATACAAACTTCTGTTACCATTGTATTTCCCGGAGCGTCAAACTGAATACCGTAACCAACATTCATAAAGAAATTTGGGTCGGCTTTCTTAGACCCGTGACATCCGGTTTCTTCAGATACGAAAAACGCCGCTTTCAGATTTGGTAATTCTTTTAATAATTCCAAACAAGCGTAAACACCACATTTGTCATCACCACCAATTCCGGTTGGATTACCCAAGTCGTTATATGCCTTTAAAGCCGGTTTGATTTCATACTGACTATTCTGTAACATTTCCTCACGAACATTAATCGTCTCAATGTTATGAACCGTGTCAGTGTGCGCAATTACACAAGGGAAATATTCGACATCCTCATCAGTTTGTTTGACGGCATAAATATTATTATACTCATCCACATTGAAAGGAATCCCATTGTTCTCTAACCAATCGATTAGAAATTCCACCATTCTGTCTTCGTGATATGTTACTGTCGGAATTGACAATACATCTTTTAATAATTGATAATCTCTTTCCATAGTGCAAATATAGGAAAAATAATTTGATTACAAAATATATTTTTAATTTATTCTAATGAATCCTTCAAATAATTCCGGAGAAACTAAAAAGTTATTAAATTCTTCTTCTGTATAACTTCTATCTTCCATCCCACCTTCTTTTTTAAATACCTGAATAAGTATTCTGTTATTTGACGGGTCAATACCTCTATAGAAAAAATCCCTATTATTTTTAGTATAATAACGACTCCCTACTTTATATTTTAACTCAAGTCGTTTATATAATTCAGAATATTCGTGTATATCAACATACTGAGATTCATCTTCAAGTTTTTCCATTATTTTATCTAAATAACCTGATACATATTTATCAAGAGATTCATTATCAAAATCATCACATTCATATTCATAGATATAATCACTCCAACCCACTAAATTCATATCAGAACCAATTTTAAATAATAATTCTTTTATAGTTAATGATGTATCGCCCATTGTGTCGTATAACGCAACTAACATACCAACACTTGTAAAATATCTAGTAAAACAATTCTCTGTAAAAATACCATAATTGAAAAATGCGGGACAAAGGCTTTCTTTAATTTCTTTTTCAAACCCTCTTGTTTTACAAGCATTTAGTTCCGAGACATAATCACTAATAATTTCTTCTATTTCACTTTCAAACATATCGTATAGTTTTTTACCCGCAGATTCTCTTTTTTCATCAGTATCTAACTCAACTGCGTCAGGTAAAATAATTGATAGAATTTGTTTTAACTTTACCATATTTTCACCTCTGAAAAAATTCTCAATATACCCTTGTTGAAAATCTTCAGTAGATTGGTAATCACTTTCAAATTCGTAGGTATCATAATTTCCTGTAATAACACGATAATACCATAAATCATCATCACTAGGGTCAAATAACCCAACATATTCATCATCATCAAAACTAAGTGTAATTTTACTTTTAAATGGTGCCTTTGGAGTGTATTTAAAATCATAAACTGACTCATCAACATTTTCCATCCAACGAGAACTAACCGGTTCTCCGTTAACAATTCTAGTTAATAAATCATACATTTTACCAACACCAATAACTTCTACAACTTGTGGTTTAATATCTTCAGGAAAATATTCAAGGAAGTCGTTTTTTGGTCGTCCAGCACCATTCCAATTATAGTACGAGATTTTATTATCTTCGTCTTTAAAAATCATATAAGTTTTTAATCCGGATTCTAAAGGTTCTTCTTTATGAACAATACAAAATAGTTGTCCATTCCTAACATCTTTCCACAATAATTTTATATTACCTGAAGCATAATATACAAAGGAATCGTAGTCCATAGGTTCCACAATTAACCAATCTTCATCTTCAAATATTATTTTAGATTCCCCGTGAGAGTCGTTTGTATTAGGCATTGATATTTATTTTATAATAAATATAATTTTATTTGGATTTATCCAAAAATATATTATCTTTGTGGTATCAAAATATGGGAGTGACACGGAATTGACTATTCGTAATAGTTATTCGGGGCACGTAGTGAGATGTTCTCTATCACTTAAATCTATGGGTACAACAATTTAGACGGA
>Ga0114975_10002383_pt1 | contig 12876 bp, 11 predicted proteins | sample S_130626_EF_Meta_FD_87031 | JGI IMG/M metagenome (GOLD analysis project Ga0114975, IMG submission 87031) | Freshwater microbial communities from Lake Simoncouche, Canada to study carbon cycling - S_130626_EF_MetaG | ecosystem: Environmental > Aquatic > Freshwater > Lake | place: Lake...
AATACTTATACTGCGTCTCAAGAGTATAACCCAATAATATTAGATAAATTTAGCAGATTTAGAGCATATATGTCCTCAAGTAGTGTTTTAAATCTTGATTTGTCAAAATTTTTGCAAAGTCAAGGATTTAAGCCTGCTTACAAAAACAATAAGAAATTTGCAATTTGCATTTCACACGACATTGATTTTATTTATGAAAATAAGAACGCTATCCAGTACTTAAAATCTGCATTAAAGTCAATAAAGCAAAAAAGATTTCAACAAGGATATTATAATTTTCTTAGCACAGTAAAATCATTGCCAAACCCCAATTGGTCAATTGATTTTTTTTTAGACTTTGAAAAAAATAACAATTTAGTTTCTAGTTATTATTTCCTTTCACTTGAAAAAGGAGAACCTGATTTTAATTATAAAATTGAAAATCAGAAAGAAAATTTTATAAAAATCAAAAAAGCTGGCTCCGAAATTGGAATGCATGGTGGCCATCAAGCTTATAACGATATAAAAAAAATTATTAGTGAGCGAAATAAGCTAGAAACAGCTTTGGGCGAAAAAGTTGTTGGATATCGAAATCACTATTTAAGATTTAAGACACCAGACACTTGGAATTTTTTGCAAAAAGCAGGATTTAAGTACGATACCACATTTGGTTTTGCAGATATGCCAGGATTTAGAAATGGATTATGTTACCCATTTAGACCTTTTGACTTAAATAAAAATTCGTTTATTGATATTCTAGAAATTCCTCTAATTGTTATGGATGTAACATTCTTTAAATATCTTGGATTAACTGTGGAAAACGCTTTTGTTCTATTCGAAAAAATATATGAAGATGTAAAAAGTTGCAATGGTGTCCTTACATTATTGTGGCACAACAACTGCGTCACAGGCGATTTTTTGAAATTATATGATTTGGTTTTTAAAAAGATAGTTTCTGATAATGAATCTTGGATTACAACTTCTAACGAACTAGCAAATTGGTGGAAAAAAAATAATCAAGAAAAGATGGAAGAAATTCTAATAAATCACTTTTAAATATATACAAATAGAAAAAGTAGAATTTGTTTTGTTAGAAGATTTGTCAACGGAAAAAAATCGTGACGTAATTTTATATCTAGCTGAAGTTCTTGGACATAAAGTAAATGAAACTATTTGGAGATGGGAATTCGAAACACTTCAAAATACAGTTTTCACTTTATTAAAAGATAATGGTAAAATCATAGCAACAGCATCTATGTTGCCTATAAAGCTAAACATTGCAGAACAATTATTTTATACATGTAAAAGCGAAACTTGCTATTTAGATGCAGATTATCGTGGTAAAAAATTATATGAAAAACTATACGATTTTGCTATAAAAAAAATAGTAGAAACCGGTAGTGTTTGTGTATGGGGTTTTACTCCTGCTATAAAAGCTTGGAAAAGAAATTTTCAATTTAATGTTCATGAAGGAGTAATAAAATTCATTGAAATTCCCATAAATAAATATTCATTCAATAAAGCAAAAAAAAATTCGAATAATGTTGCAAATGCTGTTATTAAGTTTATTATAAAAAATTTAATTACACAAATTACTAAACTTAAGATAAAGTTCATCTTATCAAATTCAGTTAAACTTGTTTCAAAGGATTATGCAAAAAATACAGATTTAAAAGAATTTCATAATTCCATTTATAAAAAGCATATTAACTTGGTTCGTTTGGAAATAGATGATGATTATTTAAATTGGAGAATTAAAAAAAATCCGACATTAAAATATACAACAAAGTTCTTTTATTTGAATGAAAAATTAGTTGGCAATGTCATTTATACTATCAAAGCAGATAGATTGATGATTACTTATTTGAATTATGAAAACCAGTTGATATTAGATGCAATTATTAAATATTTCTTAGAAATAAAGGATGATTTTACAAGAGTATATTATTGGGGAAACGATACTTGCAAAATCAATGATATAATTTTCTCAACTTTTGAAAAAATTGGAGGTAAACGAAAGGTAGATAATACAAGAAATTTTATTTATAAAACTTTTACTAACGAAAATTTGAATGTTTTAAGTGATACAAAAAATTGGTTCATTAATGGTCTTTGGACAGAAGGATTTTATATGTAAATCAACCCAACAAAGTAAATAATTACTAAATCTAAACTAAAAATTGCCAAATAATTGTGAATAATGAGCCAAATGTTCTAGCAAGCCAAATTATTAATGTAGATTTTGGCATCAATGTAAAACTAATAAGCCCATTGAATATTTATGGATGCACTAATGGAGATAATTGATTTATTAGTTCATTCTTTGAAATTCAAAAAGATGTGTTTATTGGTAGTAATACAAAAATTCAATCTCATTCATTTATTTGTGAACTTGTTACTATTGGAAGTAATTGTTTTATTGGGCACGGTGTCATGTTTGTAAACGACTTATTTAGTAATGGTAGTCCTGCAATGGGAGATAAATCAAAATGGAAAGCAACAAAAATTGGAAATAATGTTTCAATTGGCTCTAACACTACAATTTTGCCAGTAGAAATTTGTAGCAATGTAGTAATTGGAGCTGGGGCTGTTGTCACAAAAAACATTACAAGACCCGGAATATATGCAGGAAACCCTGCAAAGTTTTTGCGTAAAATTTAAAACTCAACTAAGATTAATATACCTTTTGTAGATCTAAAAGCACAATACTTATCTATTAAACCAGAAATAGACAATGCTATTGGCAGTGTGATAAGTGAAGCAGCGTTTATTGGTGGTAAATATGTTAAGGAATTTGAGCAAAATTTTGCGAACCTTTATGGAGTGAAACATTGTATAAGTTGTGCTAATGGAACAGATTCTTTGTATATCATAATGAAAATGTTGGGAGTTGGCAATGGCGATGAGGTGATAACCCCAGCTAATAGTTGGATATCAAGCTCAGAAACAATTACTCAAACAGGTGCTATACCAATTTTTATAGATGTTCATCCTACTTTATACAGTATGAATGAAGATTTATTAGAGTCTTTAATAACCAATAAAACTAAGGCTATTATTGCAGTTCACCTTCAAGGTCAAATGTGCAATATTGAGATGATAAAATTAATTTGTGATAAACACAAGATTGTATTAATTGAAGATTGTGCACAAGCTCATTTTTCTGAATTTAATGGAAAACGTGCTGGTACATTTGGAATAGCGGGTTCTTTTAGTTTTTATCCAAGTAAAAACCTTGGTGCTTATGGAGATGCAGGATGTATAATAACAAATGATGATGCGTTTGCTGAAAAATGCAGAATGTATGCAAATCATGGGTCGATTAAAAAGCACCAACACCAAATAGAAGGAATAAATAGCAGACTTGATGGATTGCAAGCAGCAATTCTAAATGTTAAACTTCCTTATATTTTAAAGTGGGTAGATCAAAGAATCAATAATGCAACATTATACAATGAAAAATTAAAAGGTATTAAAGAGGTAGCTATACCTGAGGTAAGAAATAACACTAAACACACCTTTCATTTATACGTCATTCAAGCAGAAAAAAGAGATGAATTAAAAGCGTATCTTCAAAAGAAAGGTGTAGAAACGGCCATTCATTATCCCAAGGCGTTACCTAATTTAAAAGCATATCAATATCTTAAAACGAGTGATGTACATTTTGATGTTTCATCAGAAATTGAAAGTAGAATTTTGAGTCTGCCTTTATACCCAGAACTACAAGAAGCAATGATTGAATATGTAGCAAATTGTATTAGAACATTTTATAAATAATTGAAACTACAAAACAAAACCATATTATTAATTTCTCCACAAGCTTGGGGAAATATGTATTTATCAAAACACCATTATGCAATTGCACTAGCTAAACTTGGAAATGAAGTCTATTTTTTAAACCCTCCAAATGTAAAGCATGTAAAAAATGAAGTTGAGATAGTTGAAAGTAAAATCCATCCATCTCTTTTTATTATTAATCACTCTCTTTTTTTTTCTAAGAAGTTAAAATTCAAATTTATTTGGTTATTTCATCTATTGATGAAATTTCATATTAACAAAATCAAAAAAAATATTAGTAAAGAAATTGATATTGTTTGGAGTTTTGATTTAGGAAACTATTATCCTCTAAAATGCTTTGGTTCTGCATATAAAATTTTTAGCCCTTTTGATAAACCTCAAAATAATAGATCAATTAATTCTGCTAAAAACTCAGACATCATTATTAGTGTTGCACCAGAAATTATCGAGCATTATAGTCATTTTAATGTTCCTAAGCATTTTATACATCACGGACTGGCCGACGAATTTTTCAACCAAAATTTTACAAATCAAAATGCAAATGACAACATTAGAATTGGATTGTCTGGAAATTGGTTAAGAAAAGACATTGATACAGATTGCTTGTTAAAAATAATACGAGACAATTCAAATATTATTTTTGAAATATGGGGTTCTTATAAAATTAGTCATTCTAATATCGGTGGTGCAAGATTTAATGAAATGGATGAATTTATTAAACAATTGATTGCCGAAAAAAATGTTATGATGCACGGTGTTGTTCATCCAAGAGAATTGGCAATTCAGTTTCAAAGAATGAATGGTTTTTTAATTTGTTACAATATTTTAAAGGATCACTCAAAAGGAACTAACTACCATAAAATAATGGAATATCTTAGCACCGGAAAAGTTGTTATTTCAAATAATATCTCAAACTACAAAAATATCCCAGGGTTATTAGAGATGACAGAGAGCAGAGAAAACAATGATGAACTGCCTAGCTTGTTTAAACAAGTGTTAGAAAACCTAGCTTATTATAATTCAAGCGAAAAAATGAAAAGCAGGATTTTTTTCGCACAAAGTAATTCATACTCTAAAAGAATAGAGCAAATTGAGGGAATTTTAGCCGAGTTTTAATGTCTAAATTAATGATTTATTTATGTTGAAAAGAGTTGTTGTAAGTATTTACTTGCACCCAGAATATTTTCCTCCAACAATTAATGCAATTAATAGTTTGGCCGAAATTTGCCAAGAGCTTGTTGTTGTTACAAACAATAATAGTAAAGATGATTTTTTTATTGGAAAAAATATTCGATTTAAAAAATTAGGGGAGTGTATTAGTCCAATTGAATTTGAACAAAAGTCACTTGCCTATAAAATCTTGTTTTTTCTAAAGTTTACACTAACCTTTTTTAAATATTCAAGATCAAAAAAAACAGATTTGATATTGATGTATGATTCAGTACCCCTATTCTCCTTCTTTTTGTTTCGTAAGTTGCTAAAGAAAAAAACAATTAGCTGGTTTCATAGTCACGATATGCCAATGCGTGACAAGTTAAAAAAATATTCTATAGGATGGTTTAGTGCCGAATACGAATTAAAGGCCTTGCAAAAGGTATCCATATTTTCTTTGCCAACAGACGATAGATTAAAATACTATCCTAACATCAACCCAAATACAAAATATTTTGAATTGCCAAACTTTCCGTCACAGAAAATTTATAATAATAGTTTAAAGGAAGATAGAAAAAGTACTAACGATAAACTTATCAAAATAATTTATCAAGGAACAATTGGATGGGGGCATTCTATTGAAGAAATTGTAACGCTGCTGGAGTCTAAAATCAATGGAAAAACATTGCACTTAACTTTAAAAGGAAAAGTTAAATCTGACTATAAAGATGCAATTGATAAGCTTGCAGACCTACATAATGTTTCCGATAAACTAAGTTGGATTGGAGTAGGTCCATATAAAACTGTACAAAATATTACCAAGGAAAATCATATTGGTATAGCAATACATTTGGGAGATATTCCTCAAGGCACCGCATCAAACAAAATATATGAGTATGCAGCTTGTGGATTGCCTGCATTGGTATATGATAATGAGCAATTTAATAGACACTTAGGTGTTTATAATTGGGCGGTTTTTACCGATGGATCTGTAGAATCCTTGCGAAAGGCAATAGCGTATTGCGATAATAATTTTGATGAATTGTCAAAGTCAGCAATAGAAGATTTTAATTCATTATTTTTCTTTGAAAAGGGTTTTAATAAAATAAAAGACTTCTTGTTACTAAATAATAACTAAACTGTAATAAATCATGTGTGGAATAGTTTGTGTTGCAGGAAAAAGCAAATTGGGCTTATTGCCAACGATGCTTAATAGAATTAAGCATAGAGGACCTGATGGCAATAATATTTGGCAAAATGAACATTTTGCACTTGGACATGCTCGATTAAGTATTATAGATCTTTCAACATCAGCTTCTCAACCAATGATGGGGGAGAACGGAAATGTTTTGATTTTTAATGGAGAAATTTATAATTATTTAGAGCTAAAAAAGCAACTTACTGATAAATACAATTTTAAAACAGAATCTGACACAGAAGTAATTCTGGCAGCTTATGAAATTTGGGGAGAGAAGTGTTTGGAAACCTTAAGAGGTATGTTTAGTATAGTGTTGTTTGATAAAAAATTAAACAAATTATTTATCGCAAGAGATAGGCTTGGTATAAAACCGCTTTATTATAGAAAATTTGGCGATTCAATTATTTTTTCTTCAGAAATAAAATCTCTAATCAAACATCAGCCATATAGCGATACTTTAAATGAAGAAAAAGCATTCGAGTTTTTAGTAAACAGGCGTTTAGATACAAACACAGAAACTTTTATAGCAGAAGTAAAGCAAATAAAACAAGGATGTTTTGCTTGGGTTGATAAAAATGGACAAATGTCCATTGAAAAATCGTATTGGACATTTCCACCATTAGGCACAAAAAAAATTACAGATTCAACTTATGATGAGTTTTACGAAAAATTAAATGAAACAATAAAAATTCATTTAAGATCTGATGTACCCGTAGGCAGTTTTCTATCAGGCGGTGTTGATTCTTCAACTGTATCAGCACTTTGTCTGCAACATTTTGACCCAACTAAATGGCATACTTTTTCTGCAATATTGCCATATTTCCACTCAGAAAATGCTCTAATAGATGAATTTCACAACAACTATCCAGGAATAATAAAGCATAATTTTAATTTAAGTGGTGATGGTTTTTTTGATGATATAGAGAAAATCATTAACCATCATGACGAACCAATTTTAGATGGCTCTATGTATGCACACTATAAGTTATGTAAAATAGCAGCAGATTCAGGAGTAAAGGTTGTTTTGTCTGGGTCGGGTGGGGATGAACTTTTTGCCGGCTATAAAAGTTATATAGATGCTGGGTTAGCCCAAAAACTAAAGAGTTTCGAGCTTATTGATTATTTCAAAATGGTTAATGATTTATCTAAGTCATTACAAAACTCAAGAACATCACTTATTACCAAATCAATTTGGGAGCTGATGCCATTTTCTTTACGAGCAATGCTAAAACGGTATCAATCAAACAAAAATGCAGCAATAGTTAATAAAATATTTGAACCAGAATTATATCCATTTAGGGACGAAAACCCATATCAAGCTAATTTGCTTAATAATTATTATAGCTGGACTGTTCCACCATATTTACATTATGAAGACAGAAATTGTATGGCTCATGGTGTTGAGGTAAGAGTGCCATTATTAGATCACGAATTAATAGAATATGTTCTACAATATCAATATGATAGTTTTTTAAAGGGGAAAACCAAGTCTGTTTTGCGTCATAGCGTTGCTAAAATACTTCCAGAAAAAATAATAAATCAAAAAGGCAAATTTGGATTTCCTTCTCCAATTGATCATGCTCTTCAAAACGATAATGTTGGGAAGCAAATGTATTTCGAGGGTATCAAAAATATTGATTTTATCAATAAAAAAGAAGCTGAGAAATTAGCTAATGATTTTTATAAAACTGGAAGAAATCTAACATTATATTGGAGAGCACTTAGTTTTTCTATATGGTATAATAATTTTTATAAATAAACAACTGTGAAACCCAATTTAATACTTTACATAGGAAGCTTGTCGCCTAATTGCAACTGCTATAAGCGTTATAAAACACTGAGTGATTTAGGTTACAATGTAATAGGTATAGATATTGATAAAAGCATCTATGTTAAAAACATAACGGCTAGCATTCACCATAGATTAAATATTGGTTATGGTGTGTACAAGCTAAATAAACAAACATTAAAAGCAGTTAATGATTTTAAACCAGATTTAATATGGGTAGATAACAAACCATATCTTTGGAAAAGCACATTGAAAAGTATTCTAAAAAAACTACCCAATTCTAAAATGATAAATGTAGTAACTGATGATGCAAACGGCAGATATAAATTCTCTTGGAAGATGACACCTAAAACTGCCAAATACTATCATCATCATTTTGTTCAAAGGATTGAAAATTTTGATGAATATTATGGTTGGGGGGCAAATAAAGTAGACTTTTGTTTAAGATCATTCGATCCAAACTTCCATAAAATTGTAGAATTAACTTATGAAGAAAAAGAAAAATTTTCTTGCGAAGTTGGCTTTATTGGATCTTATGAAGAAGAAAGAGCCGAGTATATTGCACATTTAATTGATAATGGAATTCCAGTAAAAATTATTGGTGACGGATGGACTAATAAAAAATATTGGAAAACAATAAAACCTCATTATTTAAGTAAAGGCGTTTACTCGGAAGAATATGTAAAAAGATTAAATGCAATAAAAGTGGTTTTGCATTTTATTAGAGTTGCTAATAGAGATCAACAAGACAGTAGAACGTTTGAAATACCCGCTTGTGGTGCTTTTATGCTTGCACAGCGAACTCCAATTCATGAAAATTTATTCAAAGAAAATATTGAAACTGTTTTTTTTGACAATAAAGAGGAGTTATTGGAAAAGTGTTTAAAGTATTTGAATGATGATAATTTGAGAAACAATATCAAAGCAAACGGACACAAAAAAGTTCACGAGGCAAAACACGATCATTCAAGTAGATTGAAATACATACTAGAAAAAATATATTCAGAGAATGCCATTACCAGAATTGAACTTTAAATTCATAACAAAATACCTAAAAGTCGTTTTAAAAATTAAATAATGTTTGTAGTTCGTTCTTTATCACAAAAAATTATATTAGTTTATCTTGTTTTAAGTTTTATTATAATTACATCTGGACTTGACTTTTCTCTCATTCCTGCATCTTTTTTTGTTGTTTGGTTAATTCATCTTATACGAAATACCAATCGTGGACTTTTAATTAGATATATTTTTGTATTATTAATGTCACTTCAATATGCTTTTGGATCAACTTTATCCTATGCTTTTGATGACGTATCTGTTTACAAAATGGTTTTACCAGCAAATGAATATTTTTCTTACGTCTTTCCAAGTATTCTACTTTTTTCTTTAGGGCTTTTCTATAAGGCAGAAAAAACAGATGAAGACAAAGCCTTCTTTCAAGTATACGAGATGTTTAAGAAAATTAAAGTACAAGGAAAAACATTAGAAGTAATAATGTTATTTTCAATATTGCTAGAAATTTTTCCGTTGCCAATACCACAATCGTTAGACTTTGTTATGTACATTTTATTTTATTTAAAGTATGCATATGTATGTTATCATCTAATTACTAAACCAAAAATTAGCTACACGCTAATAGCATTGCCAATGATGTTTTTGATTTATAAGTCTATTATAACTGCAATGTTTCACGATTTGGTTAGTTGGTCTATTTTTTGGGGAATGTCTTATTGTATTAGGTTTAAGCCGTCTCTAAAGATTAAAATTATAGCTGCGTTATCATTTTTTATTGTACTAATTACAATCCAGCTTACCAAAGGTGAGTATCGTGAAAAAGCTTGGGGGTTAGAATCGGGAAGAGGGCAAGCAGGAGTGGATGTTTACCAAGACATATTTAAAAAAGAAACATCAACAGGGCTATTTGACAATACAAAGCTTACAGCGAATATAGTAAGAATAAACCAGGGTTGGATATTATGCAAAGTACTTGACTATGTTCCCCATTATGAAAAATATGCTGGGTTCGAACTTATTTATAAATATATTGAAGCTGCTTTCTTGCCGAGGGTGTTGGCTCCAAATAAACTAAATGCAGGTGATAAGGAATTGTTTGGAAAATACACAGGGCTCAAGTTAGGGGAATCAACATCAATGGGTTTAGGATTTCCTGCAGATGCTTGGATTTCTTTTGGAAAGATCGGTGGTTGGCTGATGATTTTTTTATATGGAATCTTAATTAGTCTAACACTCAAGTATTTTGAGAGGTTAATATATAAGTTTCCATATTTATACTTTTTTTTACCCGTAATTTATTTTTATCCAATTAGACCTGATTGTGAAACACAAACATCATTTGGACATTTAATAAAAACATTAATTATGATAACATTTCTAGCATACCGAGTATTTCCTAAAATGAAACTTAAAACAATAGCTAATTAAAACAATAAATTTTAATGATAATATAAGCACAACTCCAAAAAACATCTTCGCTATTTCAAAAACTTCCTTATTTTAAAGGAAAGCATAGAATGGCAAAGCTTTTTTATAAAAAGAAAATCAACTCAAAGGAAGAAATATTGTTTGATTGTTCAAAATACGAGCTACAGTTTTCTGCTCCTAACATTGTTGAAAATGTAGCTTTAAAGTTGTTCATTTACAGTATTTACGAAGAGGAAGTAATTATTTTTTTATAAAAAACATTCCCTAAAATGGAATTTTTATTGATGTAGGTGCCAATATAGGTACAATCTCTGTAATGATTGCAAAACAAAGACCCGACATTACAATTTATGCTTTCGAGGCTGCTCCATTTGTTTATAAATACCTAAAAAACAATATTGAAATTAATAACTTAAAAAATGTTTTTTGCTATAACAAAGCAGTTCATTTATAAAATATTATAGAACTCCCTTTTTATTCTCCACAAGATAAAAATGGTAAAGGCTCTTTTTCTGATGTTTTCACAAAAGATCCTGTGATGGTAAAAACAATAAACTCGGATAATTTTTTGAAGAAAACAATATGAAACCAGATGCAATTAAAGTTGATGTTGAAGGGTACGAAAAACTGATTTTTCAGAGTATGGTGAGAAGCTTAAAAAAGTTAACCGAAACTTTCATACTTTTTGAATTTCTTGATTGGGCAGAGGAATTGGCACAAAATTGAAACATCGGAGATGCACATAAAATTTTAAAAGAATTTGGATATCATATTGTTGAGATGATCGATAAAAAATATCTCAGTAAACATGAAATCCAATATTCGGGATCTTGCAAAACAATGATTGCAACTAAACATAAGACATCATAATTTATATAAAAGTATAATTCATTGCCAAAGCCTAAACTTTTATTATTTTCCGATTGGTTTTATCCTGGCTATAAAGCAGGTGGACCTATTAAAAGTGTAACCAATCTATCAATTGCTCTACAGCAGGAAATCGATGTTTTTGTTTTTACTGCAGATACCGATTTAAACGAAACAACACCTTATCCAAATATTAAACCTAATACTTGGGTAAAACCCATAGAAGGTAGCAATGTACAAGTATTTTATTGTTCAAAAGAGAATCTAAATAGAACAACTATAAAAGCTATTATCAAAGAAGTAAATCCAACAAGTATTTACTTAAATCATTTGTGGAGTTATTGGTTTGTATTGCAACCATTATTTATTTGCTGGTTACAATTTAAAAAAACAAAAATTGTACTCTGTCCACGTGGGGCTTTGTTTGAAAGTGCTTTGCACTATTTAAAAACGTATCCCAAAAAAAGGGTCTTGATTGCAATATTAAAATCTTTAAGAATTCATAAAAAAATTCATTTTCACGCAACCACACCACAAGAAAAAGAAACAATTGAAAAATATTTCAGTGACGTAAAAATTTCAATTGCTAACAATTTACCCGATTTACAACAACCCGTTTTATCAACTATCGAAAAAAAGCAAGGTGAATTGAAATTGGTATTTATTGCTAGAATTGTCGATATTAAAAATTTGAAATTACTTTTGCAAAATTTGCAGAAAGTAACATCAAATATTGCTTTAACCATCGCAGGACCATCAGAAGATAAAAATTATTGGGAAGAATGTTTAACCATTATCAAAACATTTCAATCAAATATTCAAGTAAATTATGTTGGAGAAATTGCACCAAGTCAGGTAATGCCTTTAATAAAAGAGCATCATTTATATTGCTTACCAACGCAAGGCGAAAATTTTGGACATAGTATTTTTGAATCTTTTATGATTGGTCGCCCAGTTTTAATCAGTAATAAAACACCTTGGTTAAATTTGAATGAAAAAAATGCAGGTTGGGAAGTTGATATAATACAATCAAATTCGTTTGTTCCATTTTTAGAAGAAGCTGCAAACTGGCAACAGCAAACGTTTGATGAATATTGCAAAGGGGCTTGGCTAGTTGCAAATGAATATATTAACAATCCTAAATTGGTTTCAGATTATAATCAAATTTTCTTGAATTAATGAGTGCACAAGAACTAAGTACTTTTACCCCAACACTAAAAGTCGGAGCATCCAAAACAAAATATATTTTATGGATATTGATGAGCATTATTTTTTTTAAATCATCTATCCCGTACCCATCATTATTAAAGAAAAAAATATTACAATTATTTGGTGCAAAAATTGGAAATGGAGTAGTTTTTAAACCATCAATCAATATAAAATTCCCCTGGAAATTAACTATTGGAAATTATTCTTGGATTGGCGAAAATGTTTGGATTGATAATTTAGACTGGGTTATAATTGAGGATAATGTTTGTATATCTCAAGGAGCTTTTTTGTTAACTGGAAATCATAATTATAAGAAGAAAACATTTGATTTAGAAACAGGCAAAATAATTATTAAAAATGGAGTTTGGATAGGAGCCAAAACTACAGTTTGCCCGAATGTGATTTGTAGTGAAAACTCAATTTTATCAGTAGGCTCAATTGC
>Ga0114975_10002390_pt1 | contig 12858 bp, 9 predicted proteins | sample S_130626_EF_Meta_FD_87031 | JGI IMG/M metagenome (GOLD analysis project Ga0114975, IMG submission 87031) | Freshwater microbial communities from Lake Simoncouche, Canada to study carbon cycling - S_130626_EF_MetaG | ecosystem: Environmental > Aquatic > Freshwater > Lake | place: Lake...
ATGGTGCTAATATAAATATAAATTTAGGTAATTTAAATGTATTCATACAGCAATATGAATTAAAAAAAAACATAATTAATAATATAACAATACAGCAATATAATTCACTTATCACTGACTTAAATGATTGGGTTCAAGAATACAAAAATAATAATGGAACAAATATAAACATATCTAATTTGACTTATTTTTTGAATAGTTTTAATTCATATTTACAAGAATATTCACAACAAAATGGAATTGTAATAAATATAGATGATTTGAATATTGAAACTATTACTACAAATTATATAAATGGAACAGTGAGAGTAGAAGTTTATTTTAATTATTTGAGTAGAATTTTTATTAATGCAAATAATGATTATTTATATAATTTGCTTATAGGAATTTATCGATTGATGCCAGATGATAAATCTTTTTATTTAAAAAATTATGCGAATAACATCAATTCATATGGGATTGTATGGAAAAATTATATTACAAACAGACCAAAAAATGACAGTATAAATTTTTTGAAATATTATTGATTTATACCGTTAATAATTTAAGCATCGTATGGTGTGTATGTTAATTTTTTATTGTTAGATACATAACCAATCGGTCCTTCTGGTCCGGTAGGGCCTTCTTTTCCAGCAGGACCTTGTGGTCCAATCGGACCTTGTAATCCAACATTACCTTGTAATCCAATCGGACCTTGTAATCCAATCGGGCCTTGTAATCCAACATTACCTTGTAATCCAATCGGGCCTTGTAATCCAATCGGGCCTTGTAATCCAATCGGGCCTTGTAATCCAATCGGGCCTTGTTCACCCTTGTCGCCTTTATCACCCTTGTCGCCGCGTATACCTTGTATGCCTTGTATACCTTGTATACCATTATCGCCTTTGATGCCCTTTTCACCCTTTTCACCCACATCGCCTTTGTCACCTTTATCACCCTTTAATACTATACCAGATGCGCCTTGTACTCCAGTTATTCCCTGGTCGCCCTTGTCGCCTTTTTCACCCTTGTCGCCCTTTCCACCTGGGTCGCCCTTGTCGCCTTTTTTACCATCGACGCCTTGTATACCTTGTGTACCAGGAGTGCCCTTTTCGCCAGCGGTCCCTTTATCCCCTTTAGCACCAGCATCCCCTTTAGCACCAGCATCCCCTTTAGCACCAGTATCCCCTTTAGCACCAGTATCCCCTTTAGCACCAGTATCCCCTTTAGCACCAGTATCCCCTTTAGCACCAGTGTCACCCTTTGGTCCTGCTATACTTGGCGATTCTTGTGCTTTTGCTACCATATTGTTGACATCGCTATCACTTAATGCTCCATCATATAGTGTAAAATTACTAATCAAAAGCCCTTCAGCGTCACCGTGCCAAGGGTCACAAATATACATTAATGTATCACCATTTCGTTTATAAATATTGTTGAAATTGTTAGAAGATACCTTGCTTTTGTTTATGTAAAACGTGAAATTATTATTATTGAAAACAAGAGTAATTAAATATGGTTTATAAAAACTTATATTTGCGTTTTGCATATTCGTTGTATCTATTCCATCATTTTCATGAGTATCTGTTGAAAACCGTATATGCATATTAGTTGTATTATCTGGGTAAATCCACATAGCAGGAATTCGGCTTGTTCTTGACCCATAATTCTCACCATCTTGTGTAAAATGGAAAATATTTCTCCAATAATTTGCACCTTTATTTATTTGTATAAAAAATGATATAGATATATTAGTATATTGTGTAAACTTCATGTCACGAAGATACATACTGTAATCATTTCCTTTTAGTTTATACCAGTTGTTTGTTACTAGATATGTCCATTTTTTTAATGCTGGTAAATTCACTGCTTCATTCATTTTTGAAATATTTAATGTGCCAAGTTCATCAAAATTTTCATAACAAAATGAATATCTATAAATTACAAATAATATAATAATCAATAAACTAATTGCTAAAATGAATAATAAACTAGGTTTTAGATAACTCTTCATTATATTAATATATATTTAACGTTATATAATATTTTATCGTAAACCATTTACAATCATAGTTATTATTCATTTCGGAAATTCTCAGCTTTCTACATAATATTTTTATTTTTTACATTTCATACTTTGTACAATACGTTTGAATAATTTAGAAATCAATACTTTAGAAAAAAGTTATTTTGTCTGTATATTATATATTGAAATGAAAAGACCTGTCAGAGGAAATGATGGTAAATATAATATCCATGGAAAATCATACAAAGAATTGTTCGGTTCTCGCACACAAGTTCATAATGGAACAGCATATAAGACTCCTGGAGGACTTACCAAGTCTGATTTGATGATGAATAAATGGGGGCGCATTGTTTCTGCTAAGAAACATAGAACAGCTAAGAAAGAAAAGAGACTTGAGAAAGCAGGATATTTTACCAAGAAGGGCAAATTCGGATTTGTAAAAAGAGCAACACGTAAGATGCGTAACAAAATGAGGGGTGGTAAGAACCCAGTAGGAGAAGGTTCCACAGTTCCAGTAGGAAGCTCAGAGCAAGCTGCAAACTCAGAGACAGCGACATCCACAATTCCATCAACATCAGAGTAAAATAATAATACCAATAATACCAATAAAAACAATTCAATATATGATTTTTATAAATATAAATATATAAAAATCAATCAATCCATATACCATTCACTCGATAAAAACTTAGAATCCACAATAAATTCATTAAAATTATCAATAATATATTTTTCAAAGTAATATTTACTTACATTTTGCATATTGTTTTGTTTACAATAGAACGAATAAGCGTCATATATTGAATAATTCATAGTATTGATATTTGTATCACCCCGTAACAACTCTTTTAATTTATCCAAAGCTACTACAATATCCATTTGTTTATCCCATAATACAGACCTTGTTTTCAATATATATTTTTCATTTTCAATTTCTACATTTGGATAATAATTCATAATCAAATCCAATATTTTTTTATCAGTCAATTGTGAAGACGTTTCATTTTTGGATTGACACCATTTCTTAAATAAAATAATAATTTCTTCAATTTCTAGGTCTGTTTCAGTTTCATCATACATCATTGTTTCATTCCAAAATGATAAAAATTTCTGAATAGCAGGTAAATGTTTACTATAAACACCTACAAATGCATCATTGTCTTCTTTGTAATAGGGTTTTAGTTGTTCTATTACAAGTTGTTTAAGAGTTTGCATAAATACAATCGATGGTAGATTCTTTGTTTCTAAAAATTGCTTCCACAAATACTGCATATTTTTCCAATTAATATTCATATTTGGTTCATGAAATTCATTAGAAATAGAAATGGGCAAAGATGTAATATCCAAAAATTCATCGACAAATTGTCGAATCAAATCATTTGGTTGTATATTTTTCATGAAAAATACACTATTCAATAGTTCGGTATTATTACTTGATTCTAACAAATACTCATCCGATGATTTATAACGTATAGAATAATGACATGCAACTGCTATGATATCCAAAGTATACTGAGTTATATTAGAAGACCATACAACTTCACTTTTAACAGTCTCACTTATTTTTACTATACGGCAATCGGGATAATCATGTTCATAGTATTTATATTTGAATGTTTGTGCCAACCCAACACCAATAATCGCCTGACAAATATTATTTAGTGTTTGTAAAAATTGTTTTGATTTAGGATAAATAAAATGAATAAGATTTGTGTTTTTACGCAAAATATTATCCCCCAAAATAGTCAAGAAATACTTGGCTTCTGTGCGATTCATAAATAAAAGCGGAGATAACATATCCAATACAAATTGGATTGTATCAGATTCAGGAATACTAGATAACAATGAGTTATCTTTTATACGTTTCATTATATTGATTTTTGTACGCTGTTTCCAAGACATCAAATTACGTTCTTTTGAAATGGTTGATAAAACTTGATACAGAATATCATCTTCGTTAATTTCATAATAATGAAGTCCATCATAACAAAAAAATAATTCTGTTGTTGGTACATAGAAATACTGGTTGTTGTTTAAAAAATATTGAATAAAGTTATCTTGTTCGGTTGATAATGAACGAATACGGTTTGTTCGTTCTATATGAATTTCCTCTATATTATTGAAAATAGATGGTAATTGTTGACAAATATAATTATCGATTTTAGTTAGCATATATTCATTTTCGGCGTATTTTTCGTAAATTTCATCGATTTTTGAATGAGCTAATTGTTTTTGGTTTTCGATGTTCTCCATAATAATATTTATATGAGGTTATAAATATTATTCTATATAGGTTTTTAATGATAATATTATATAGCTACAACACTTTTAATTTCACTCTTTTTCTTATATTCATCGGTTGTATCAATAATCGATGCCAACAAATACTTCGAAATAATCATCTTGGATTTCAGTATCTCTTCTTTACTCAAATAAGCGAACCATTGGTATTTTGTACGTTTCAAAATTTCATCTTCTGGAATATAAATACCCACTGCATCACATGAAAGGTCCAAATATTCCTCATCCATCAAGTCTTCTAATAAAATCGTTTTACGCCCATTGGTTTTGATGCCAATGTATTGGCCGCCTACCAAGTTCATTTTACCAGAATCAATATATTCGATACAATAATTTGAAACAGTACCTAATAAATCAGGCTCATGCGAAAAAAATGGCGTCTTAATTAGATATTTTACTTTCTCTACTATTGCTAATATTGTTGGGTCGTTTTTATTTGCACCCATAAAATGAATATCAGGAACGAAAAGCATTTTATGTTTTTGCTTCTCAATATTTACGGTCCGGTTCACCATTTCACAAACAAAAGGACAGTTGCCATGGGTTGATTCATCATAAAACGATTTCATATTTTTAATACATACAAAAGAATTAGGGACAATCATACCACCATAAAAATAAACCAATTGTAATAATCCTAAATCACGAAAATGACTTCGCATTGGTTCAGCAATAATAGTCAAATCGATATCCCAAGAAGGTAATAATTTACTAAATGATTCATCGTCTATTAGGCATACATTGAAATCATCACCACAGTGGTCAATGATAGTTTTTATCGTCAGATGAATATATGGCTGATTCAAATCTGTGGTATTACGTGATTGAAAATCCTTCCATTTACGAGCATTAATATCGTATTTTGTATGAATCCATATTTTCGGACGATTATATCCATACAATGGAGAATCGTTCAATAAGTATTTACGTATAAGTTCATATTCGTCATCATTTGATTGAAAATGTGATTTTGCACGATTAGCAAAAAAACTAGCTATCAATATAATAATTCCTGTAAAAACATAGGTGCTGATACTTTTTGAACTAAACATTGAAAATATATATTATCATGATAGATATTTTTTCATGTTTTTACATAATCAAAAATAAACAAAATAATCAATGTTATATTTCGATTCATTGTATTTCAGTTGTGATGTATACATAATGATACAATTTTTGCATATTTGGCGTACAATATTTGTGAATGAATTATAAGACATTTTACGCTCAATATACATTTGCTTACCCAAATGATAGTAATCTTTCAAAATATTACAAAATTCTTCGTGATAATTGTTATAAACCATTTTTCGATATGCATTCATATCAATATAATAATATTTGTCGGTTTTCAAACATATTTTTTCCAACAAATCAAACAAAATTTCTTTTGGAACATTTTTTCGAAATACCTGGTTGGACATTTATATATTTATAATATTTTGTCATTATATTATTCACTAAAATATTCATTTAAACGAATATTTTTACACTTAATTAGATTTGCAATTACACCTTTACAAATTACATCATTTTATATTGAATAAAATATATCTGAAATAATAAAACGATTTAGACCAGCGAAGATTTCAAATATGCTCTATCTGTATATAACTAGGAATGCTATCATAATTTACACCGTTGAAGATTTCAATCCGCTCAGCGGATGAAACTTCAACTAAGTTACCAGTTACAGTTTGAACTATAGCACCCCTACGGGGTGCGGTTTCAAATCTTCGCTGGTATAAATAAACAAATTTACAAAAATTTTCATATGATAATCCATCTCCATTGATATTACATTTTTCTGAAATGTTTTGTAACAACATTTTGGGTTCCCTTATTCGTATTCCAGAGTATCCATACGTGTCAAATGAATAATAAGACAATAAATCTGGAAAATAAATCTTCATAATTGTAGCTATCATTATATACTCACTGAATCTGAAATATCGATAAGACAATCCAATAATAGAATGTATCCAACTAGATTCTTTGTTTCTTTTTTCAATAGAATTCAATGTATATTCAAGAACCCGATGATAAAAAATAAAATGATGAGGCACAAATGTGCCACCCTCTTCTGGAACAATCATTTTTAATCCAGTTAAATCATGTAAAGAATTTTTGTATTGTTCTACATTCCATTCCGAACGAGCACTATGTTGCAATAATGCAAATTTATACATACCATTATTATACAAATCCCATTTTATAAGAGGGATTAAATCCGAATCCCAGACAACGTATGGGTCGGACAAACCTACTATTTGTTTGAAAGCCCCTAATTTGATAATTTGTTGATACCACCAACCAAATTCTCGAGAACGAGAGTCAATATTATTATTGAATAATTCAAACTCAATATTTAATTTAGTTAAATTGTAATTTTTTATAAAAAATGTATCTTCTTCTATAACAATAACTCGTTTAAAATTCCAGTTTTCTATAACTTGTTCTATTTCTACAACGTATTTTTTAGGTGTTATAATATAAATTGTTCGCGGATTATAAAAACTACCAATTGATTCTATTGTCGTCCTAACCAATTTATGAAATCGATGAAGTGGGATTACAAAATCACATTCATCCATTATGTCTTTCTATTATAAAGATATAAAAAAATAATTTGAACAAAATGGAAACTCTTATTAGAGATAAATAATATAAAAGGTTTGAATTTGAAAAAACACTAAAGCATTCACAATTATAATATTCAAATATTCAAATATTCAAATAACTAATATCTTGTACAGATTATTTGAAAAAAGTGCCAATTCAATACAATCTTCATGAAGATTATGAAAAACAGTAATATATTTACATAAAATCGGTATAATTTTGTATTTTGTTTCTTCGTCTATTATTGTTGTTATTTTTATAAACGTAAAGAAATAATCCAAAATATCAATTACTGAATATCCATAATCATATATACTATATAAAATTTCGATAGCGCCAGACAAATCATGGGTTTTTATTTTATCAATATAATTCTCAAAATTCTGAAAAGAAATATTCGAACATAATTTTTTACATAATTCAATATCGATAGGTTCTCCCAATATATACATTTTTTCCAAATAATTGATAAGAATACGTATAGAACTCCCAGACATCATCAATAAATAATCCGTTGCACTCTTGTCAATGACAATATTTTCATTATCAATGATTTTATTCATAATTGTTTCTATTTGTGATTTCGATGATTGTGGTATTTGTATGATATGAACTCTCGATTGGATACTTTCAATTACTTTTTGGATGTTCGAACAAACAGAAATAAAATGAATATTATGTTTGTATTTATCGATATAATTACGAAATACTTGCTGACTTTGTTCATTAATATTATCAATGTCGTCGATAATCAATAATTTTTTTTTACCATAAATTGAACTATGAGATTGACAAAACGTCTTCATTTCATTACGGAAATATTGTATTCCTTGCTCCTTCAAATTATTAATAAACAATATATTATTTTCAGGTATATTATCGTGCTTGGATAAACCATAATATTCTCTTATGAGTGCATATAAAATAGTTGTTTTTCCAGAACTAGGATTACCTATAAACAAAATATTCAAATAATCGATTTCTATTAGAGTTTTCAATACAGATAATAATTTGTTATCCATGCAAAAATCTTCGATAAAATAGGGTTTGTATTTTGTTATAAATGTAGAAGTCGGGTCACTATTGATAGATACTATTTTCGACATTTTTTATGATATTATTATTGATATTATACCTTTAACCCATTTTTACAGGCCTATTTTTATATAATTTTAATTTTAATTATATAAAAAAAATAACAATCTATTCCTCCAAACCTAATAATTTATCAATTTCATATGTATCCAAACCTTGTTTTTCCATATCCTTTTTCTTTTTCAATAATGCCTTTTTATCACCTCTCGATAATTCCTTTTTTTCCTTAACGACTTCTATTTTATTTCCAAGAGAATCAAACTTTTCTTCTTCTTGGTCAAAAGTTAATTTTTTTGAATTTTCTTTTTCTGCCTTTTTCCTAGCCTTTTCAACTTCTTCCATCCATTCCGAACCAAACACACTCAAATTTCCAGAATCTAATAGCCATTTTTCAGGACAAATTTCCTTATAAAATTCTTCATTATGCGAAATCAATAACAGACCACCTTTGAATGTTTTGATAGCACCAGTTAAAGCACCTAATGAATCTCTATCCAAAAAGTTAGTAGGTTCATCCAAAATAACAACATGAGGTAAATTCCACATGCAAGCACCCAATACAATTTTGACTTTTTGGCCACCTGATAACATACCAATCTTACTATGTTGAGCAAATTGTGGTTCTAAACCAAAATTATCCAAATGTTTTTGAATTTCACCTGTAGTTAACTTACGCTGTCCTAACATATTTTCCATTGCTAATTTTTCGTCAAATTCTTTTACCATCTTTTCATAACCCATTTGTGTTAATTCACTTTTTGTAAACCATTGAGTAATTTCACTTTCTGATTTACATTCATATTCGTTTTCACGTTTACCTGTTCGCCTGCTTAATATTTCAGCAATAACTAAATATTTGTTTTCTTTTGCCTTTTGTTTAATAGCTTGTAATTCTTCTTCACTTAAAGTTAAACTATCTTTACTTGTTTGTTCTTTATCATAACCAGCACGGTAACGCCACATAATATATTCAACTGGTGTTTTATCCAAATGATTTTCAATATGGTGAAATGCATGTTGTGCAACATATGCAACACGGACATTCGGGTGTCTTTCAATAATTCCTTTGTTTGGTTCTAATTCGCCTACTAAAATCTTAATAAGAGTAGATTTACCAGCACCATTCACACCTACAATAGCTACTCTGGAAGCCATTGATACCTGAATATTAACATCAATCAATTGTGGTTTAAGAGCAGTAGGATATTGAAAAAAACAATTTTTCATTTTTAAAACCGATTTAGTCAGCGATTTAACACCTTCAAGAGGTCCCGGCTCAGGGAAATTAAATGAAACATTCACATTTGTCAATTCATAATATTGTTTCGCTTCAGGCTTTTGTTTAACAAAATCGGATAAATTGCCACGATAAAACTTCAGTTTTGAATTCTCATAGTGAGTAATGTTTGTACAAACTGCATCCAAAAAGCGTGTATCATGTGAAACAATCAAACAAGTAGTTCTTGTTAAACTTTTTAAATAATCAACCAACCATTTAATTGCAAACTGGTCCAAGTGATTTGTAGGTTCATCAAGAAGTAACATATCAGGGTTTAATAACATAGCACGTGTCAATGCTAATTTCATACGCCACCCCCCAGATAATGCAGTTACTGGTCCATGAATCATATTATCTTCAAACCCAACGGTTTTCAACCCTTCGATAATTTGGTCATTGGTAATACCATTTTCAACTACCTTTTCATCTTTTGCTACATATTCGAGAACGCTTGTGTCTGAATTATTACCTTGAATATCATGTTCAACATAGACACTTTTTAATTCTTCAGGAAATTCTTGTAAATTTTTATTAGCAATGGCTTTCATTAAAGTAGATTTACCAGCACCATTCGGACCTACTAAACCATATTTTCTACCAATTTTTACTTTGAATGGAGTTTGGTGTAAAAGAACACGAGTACCATAGGCTAATGAAAAAACACAATCACATAAATTTTCTTCATCATCTTCTGGATTGTATTCTTCAACTGTAATAGAATTAATAATAATTTCTTTTATTTTATTGATAGTTTCGCATCTTTCGTTTTGGTCTACAATAACATATTTTAAATAAGGTTCCATGCATTGAATCCAAATATCATCATTTTTTATTTCATTTTTAACTAAATTCCAAGTTAGATTGATTGAATGGTCTACTAAAAAAATACGAGCAGATTCATCAATAAATTGAAAATAAGTTTGTTTACAATTATCAATCGTAAAACTTTCAAGAGATTTATTAATACCTTGATTATATACATTTGTTAATACTGTTTTTGAATTTAAACATACATTACGAATCTCTACTTCAGCAATTTCGTCATAACCTTTTGTCAAAACTGGTTCTAAAATGGGATAAAAAATCTTAGCATAAACCGGATTTTTTAATAATTTAACCAATGTTTCAATGACAACAGCTGCACGACGCTGATAAATCATTTTACGCTCACGCATAGATTTTGTTAACAATGGAACCAGAAATCCCAAAGTAGGAATATCAATATCATTGACAAAAGGTGTAGATACTAGGGCATCTAACGCTTTTTGAATTTCTTGTGAAGGATTCATATATGCTGAAATAACAATAGGAATAAGATGTTTAATATCAACATTTTCGATAGAATTACAGACAGCATTAAATGTAGCGAGTGTTTGTGTTTTTATTTCTTTTTTAGGGTCGCTGCTAATTGTGATTAAATTTAAAATAATATCTGGCATATTTTGAGCAGTAACTTGTGGGCAATAAGTCGCAAATTTTGCTAATAAAATTAAAGAAAATTGTTTTATTTGCCATTTCATTGATTTCATGCCTTCAAACAAATGCTCACTTAGTTTATTGAAACAGTAAGGATTTAATTTTTCAATAACTAAATCGCCTAATTTCAATGATTTTTCATTCAATTTGTAATCAGTAGAATAATTCAATATGTGGTCAAATGAATTCAATATGGATGGTTCCATAAAACTTTCATATTGAGTTTCTAACAAATCAATTTGTTCATCAATATTCAATGAAGAGAACGTAAATTTTTCAAAATTATTATCCATTAATAATGATTATAATATATAAATTCAATTCTCTCTATATAAGTTGAAAAATCATTTTTGTATATTATGTGAAAAAATAATATATAAAAATGCTCATTAGTATATATATTTGAATGTCCAATCATTATGAAGTTCTTGGTGTATCTCAGGATGCAGGAGAAATGGAAATAAAGAAATCTTATCGTAAGTTATCATTGAAATATCATCCAGATAGAAATTCCACCGAAGAAGCCAAAGAAATGATCCAAAAAGTAAATGAAGCATACGAAGTTCTGAGTGACAAAAATGCGCGTAAACAATACGACATGGAATTACAATTCGGTGGTGGCTTTCCTGGTGGCTTTCCTGGTGGCTTTCCTGGTGGCTTTCCTGGTGGCTTTCCTGGTGGAATGCCATTCACTCATATGAATTCGATGAATGAAATGAATGACATCAATAATATTTTCAATATGATGTTTGGTGGAGGGATGCAAGGTTTCGGTGGACCTGGTGGACCTGAAATACGTATTTTTCATGGTGGTAACCCTGGCAATTTCCATGCGGAATTTTTCCATACTATGGGCGGAAGACCAGAACCTCTACATAAAAATTTACAAATTACCATCGAACAAAGTTATTCAGGTTGTTCTTTGCCAGTTGAAATAGAACGAACCGTTATTAATAACAACACAAAACGTATGGAATTTGAAACTGTTTATATCAATGTTCCAAAGGGAATTGATGACAATGAAACAGTAACACTACATGAAAGAGGGAATATTATCAATGATAGAAAAGGTGAAGTGCGAATTACTTTTCGAGTAATAAACGACACACCTTTCAAACGCAGCGGATTAGATTTGATATTCAATCAAAAAATAACTTTGAAAGAGGCATTATGTGGATTTTCTTTCGAAATAAATCATTTGAACGGTAAAAAATTATGTTTGAATAACAATAATAATCCAGCGGTTATTAAACCAAATTTCAAAAAAGTAGTACCTAGTTTAGGAATGCATCGCGAAGACAATATTGGAAATATGGTTATCGAATTTGAAATATTATTTCCAGATTTATTGACACAAGAACAAGTTGAAGCTCTGAATAATATTTTGTAAACAATATATAAAAACCATGGTTCTAATCAGTGAAGATGAATTAGATATATTGAAAACATTGGCATCAAAAATAGAAGCATGTCCATCGAAAACTCCAGATGCATTTTGTAATCAAACAAAAGAATTATCAAAGAAACTTCCTATCCGAGTACAAATCGAACTAATAAATTTTGTAGAGAACGGAAATGAAGATGGATTTTTACTGATAAGTGGTATAAATATCGACGAGAATATTCCAGACACACCATCCAATAATACATTCAAAATAGGTGAAACAACCATTTTAGCAAAAATACAAGCTATTATTTTGAGTTTTATAAGTGACATTATTGCTTATGAAGCAGAAGGATATGGATGTATATTTCAAGATATTGTTCCTACAAAAAAAATGAAAATGGAACAGACTAGTTTAGGGAGTGGCACCGAATTAGAAATCCATACTGAGCAAGCATTTTCTAAATTACGACCAGATATTTTGAGTTTAGCTTGTTTGAGGGGTGACTTAAATGCGATAACCTATACGTTGCCGATTGAAACTATTATTGATAATCTTTCACATGAAGAAATCGAGTTATTAAAACAACCTTTTTGGAAGACAGGTGTTGATTTATCGTTCAAGATAGATGGTCATGAATTTGCAGATGGTGATATTCGTGGACCATTTCCAATTTTTAATATCGACTATAG
>Ga0114975_10002393_pt1 | contig 12836 bp, 8 predicted proteins | sample S_130626_EF_Meta_FD_87031 | JGI IMG/M metagenome (GOLD analysis project Ga0114975, IMG submission 87031) | Freshwater microbial communities from Lake Simoncouche, Canada to study carbon cycling - S_130626_EF_MetaG | ecosystem: Environmental > Aquatic > Freshwater > Lake | place: Lake...
AGCAACGCTAAAGCAATGCAAGCTCAAACCGATGCCTTAAATGCAGCTGCAGAAGAACGCAGACTTGCAGCAGAATACGCAGAAAGAAATAAGCCTACAGAGTATGTAGGTGCTTGATAATTGAACTAAACAAAAACACCCCTTCGGGGGTGTTTTTAACCAGAGAGAGTTATGGCAACATATACCCAGTATTCCCAGAGTTGGTTAGAAGATCCAGACTCTATTAAAATTGTTTTAGTGGTTGCACAAGTTTATAACTTAACCACAACTCCCGCCACTACTACTACCCTTTATTTCAGTAATGCTGGATATGTTACCAGTGATGGGTTAATCAGTTTTGATGCGCGTATCAGACGAAATGTTACCTTATCAGAAACTTTGAGTTCTGAAGGTACAGGTGCCATGACATTTGGCGATATTGAGCTGGACAATCAAAATGGTGATCTGGATGTATACTTGGATAGCTCAAAATATATCTGGAGCAATAAGCCTCTGCAAATTTATTACGGAGATCCACGTTGGGTTTGCACTAGCACTGCTTTATCTACTAAGTTTTTAACAATATTCAACGGTATAACAGATGATGTAGACAGCAGATCAAGGGTTTCCTTAAACTTAAAAATACGAGATAAACTAGAACGGTTGAATACTGCGGTAACTGAAGACAAACTGGGCGTAGTAGCAAATTGGGGCTATGGAGGCCAGCAGAATGAAAACTCTATCAAACCTTTGATATTCGGAGAAGTTTTTAATATTTCTCCTCTTTTAATAAATCCCAACTACGGTTCAAATTATCGACCCAGATACCAGTTCAACAACGGAGTTTCAGAACAGTTGATTGAAATTCGTGATAATGGTGTGCCCATCTACAATGATACAATTACAAATTCTCAGATCACTGTGGATTTGGAATCTGGCACTTTTGTGTTGTATACCCTACCCAAAGGTGTAATAACTTGCTCAGTGCAGGGAATTCATAGTTCTGTGGATTTAGCTGCAGGGAATAATACTCCTGATTTAGACATACACCCCAGCTACAGTAAAACAGGCAATGTAGTAACTAAAACTGCCACAGATAATACTTGGAATCCTGCAAGCGGGTGTACAACTGCACTATACACAGGTGGAGCCAGTGTAGAAATAACAAGATCTCAGTACACTTTACCAGGACCTCCAGTGACAACTGGTCAAGTACCAAGCATTATTGGTTTAACACTAAGCTCAAGTACTTATCAAACTTACACTAATATGAACTATGCGTTCATGGACACTGGTACAATTTTACAAGTATACCTAAACAGCGTATTAGTGTTGAGCATCTCGTCAGGTTTATCTACTACCAGTGCACTGGCAATTAAATATAACGGCTACAAAGTAACTTGGTATGTAGATGATACCGCTGTATATGAAACAACTGCATCACCTAATATGGCTTTATACGGACAATTAAGTCTACAACTGTCCAATGTTTCAGTTAGTTCATTTAAGTATTTTCCTTTTAAGTATGTAAATACTGTTGCTGATTTAATTGCTACCATAGTAACTCAATACGGAAAAGTAAAAACAGCTACCAGAGCAAGTGCTAGACTACTGAGATCAGAACTAGACTATACAAATTTAAACGCTTTTAATACTGCGAATCCACAAGCTGTAAGCGCAGTAGTAGCAGATACTCAAAATGTATTAACCCTTTGCAGAGCTCTAGCAGGTAGTGTGTGGGCACAGCTATTTATTACACGAGCAGGGTTATTGCAATTATTAGAGTATGGTGTACCGTATACAGATAGTAGCTCAGTTCAAGTTACCGCAATCACAGAACAAGATATTAAATATAACTCGCTTACAATTAGTTCTCGTCCAGGATTACAAGCAGCTTTTAAACTAGGCTATGCAAGAAACTATACTGTGCAAAATAATTTAACAACATCAATACCTGAAACTCACAAAGACAGTTTTGCAGAAGAGTGGTTGAGTGTTACAAAAATTGACGAAGCCACAGCAGGGCTATACAGTTTAAGCACAGAAGTAGCTCAAGTAGACACTCAGTTAACAGACGCCACAGAAGCTGAAGCAGAGTGTCAAGATAGACTAGACTACTATAAAACACAACATACAGTATACAAGTTTACAGGTACACCAAAACTGTTGGGTTTACAGCTGGGCCAAGCAGTTACCTTAACACATTCAAGATTTAATCTAAGTGCTGGCCGCAGTGGCCAAGTGGTTTCACTATCACCCAACTGGACCACAGGGTCTGTAGAAGTAGAGGTATTAATTTAATGGCAGACTTAAAAAATTCACGTAATACTCAGTTGAACGGCTCTATTACTACAATAAGAACCGTTTCCAATCAAAAATCCGTGACTGTTACATCACCTACGGCTGTGGTTAACTACGACAGTACCGGTACTTTAATACCAAATCAAACTTTACAGATTACAGCTATCAAGTTCAATACTGTGGCTCCTGTAAAATGGTCTACTAGCAACAGTGGAGTAAAATTATATGATGCAAACAATGCTGAGATAACTACAGATTCTGGTACTTCAGATACTTCTGTGGTTTATATTCGTCCAGCAGAATTTAATACTGCTGGATTAAGTAGTTTAAGGGTATCTGCTAGTATAACTGATATAGATGAAATAAGTGGCTATGTTACTTTTATCAAACTGCAAGCCTCGCCTGGTAGTTCTACTTTTACTGCAAGTTTATACTTGCAAAGCGCTAATTATCCGGCTGGAACACCTCCTGCAGCGCCCACAGGCGGTACTTTCAATTTTACTAACAGTGTTTTAACACCTCCAGCTGTTCCTTCGGGTACAACCGCTGCTAATTGGTGGACAGCTACCCAACCGGCTACCAGTACAACGCCAACTTGGGCTTGTGAATATAATTTTACGGGTACAAGCAGCCAAACAGTAACCGCAGCTACTTGGCAGAACGTACGTATCGACACAGTAACTGGCACAGCAGGAACCAGAACAGCCATTTTAGACTTATACAAATGGTCGGCCACTGCTCCTAATGTTAATACAGCTAGTGCTTGGCCCACGGGCACTTCTGTTTATACTTGGGCTACAGCTCAATTTGCTGCAAAAACAGACGCCTTTGTTTATAATCTTTGGAATACAACACCAGGTACTCCTGTAGCCGGCCAAACTTTATACATTGCTCGTCAAGTGTACGTAGACACAGGCAATAGCTCAACAAGTGACGTGATATGGACTACCCGTACAGCCATACCAATTTCATCAGCGGGCACAAACGGCTCTAGAACAGGTGTTTTAGAAGTTTACAAGTGGTCAACCAGTCAGCCCTCAAATAGTTCTCCTAATACTACTTTTCCCGAAGGAACTTCAACTTATACTTGGAACAGTGGTGAGTTCGGTCTTCCTGCTAAACCCAATGGTTGGAGTTTGTTACCAGGCGCAGCAGTAGCAGGTAGTACTTTGTGGGCTACAAGAATTCTTATTGTTAATACCACTACTAGTAATACCACTGTAGGTACTTGGCCTACTACAAATACTTCGTATGCAGTTGGAGCTGCAGGTATCGGGGGAACAAGTGTAAATCGAGTAGAGTTATACTGGCAAAACGCCACCGCTCCCGCACTGCCTACAAAGACTCGCTATACTTTTAGCAGCGATATAGTTAGTATATTAAGTGATGGTAGCTTAGGTAATTGGTCTAGAACTAAACCTAACAGCACTACTATTCCCACTTGGATGACAGCATGTTCTTTTAGTGTTGTTGCGCCAGCAGACTCACAAGACAACAGTAATTGGACTACTCCTGTTATTGTAGCTCAAAATGGCACAAACGGTACTCCAGGTGTTAATGGTACGAAAGCCTTGCCGGTTAGTGCGTTTTTATGGTCAACCATTGTACCTACTAGTTATAGTCAAGATGCTATACTTGACTGGACTAATAATAGTATAGACAAATATCCTACTGGTTGGTCTAGCTCAGCGGGAGCTGCACCGGGTCCAACCGGATATGTTCTTTATCAAATAACAGTTACAGTAACTGCAGATGCTTCTACAACTTCTACAGCATTCAACTGGAGTGCTGCTTCCAGAAACAGCATAGGTTATCGCGAAGATGGAACCGTTGGTGCTCAAGGAGATTCTGCACGTATAGCTTACCTAGTAACTACTAGTGGAACAGTACCTGGCAAAGTAACCGCAGCTACAGGAGATGTAGTACCCACAAGTGCCGCAGGTACATGGAGTTTTTCAGCTACCAGCAATTTGAATGCTGGCGAATACATGTATCAAGTAGACGGTATTTACAGCAAAAGTAGCAATATTACTACTTGGGGCAACCCTTACTTAAGCAATTTAAAAGTAGGTACTCTAAGTGCTATCACAGCCAATGTAGGCAATTTAACTGTTGCAGAACAGGGTAATATTAGAACTTATGGTAAAGATTTCGGAGAAGCTGGCGGATTCTTTATAGGGTTTAACGGAACTACGAATCAATTTTCTATTGGTGATAAACTTACCTATAGTGGTACCACTTTCAAAGTAGGTGGTGTTACCATCAGTGCCACTACAGGAGCAGTGGAAGGTATTGGTACAGGCAACGGTACAATTGTAAACAATGACTCAGCACGTCCAGGTGGGGTAAACTTAGTAGGCAACAGCGGCTTTTTACGTCACAATAATGTTCTACCTACTAACTGGTTTTTATATAACAATTCCAGTATAGCTGCTACTACATCAGTTCAATCAGGTGGAATGTTTGGACAAAATTACGTACGTATTATTGCAGGAGCGGCTACACCTACTACACTTGGTATTGCTGTAGTATCTGGTATAGCAGACTCTGTTAAATCTTGGGAACCTCTTCAAACTTACTGTATCAGTTTTTGGGCTAAAGCCAGCGCTGGTGCACTGGGCAAGAGCATGTATGGATTTTACAGCAACATGGGATTCACCAATGGTGCAGAATTAGAAAACCCTGCATTAACAAGTTCTTGGCAGAGATATGTTTTTCGTGGAGTGCCTTTAAGTAATGCCAATACTTCTAAAGGAGAACTATACATTTCTGTGGTACAGCAAGGTTCTACTACACCTTTGCCCAGTGGTTCTGTTATTGATATTTGTTGCCCAAAAGTAGAGCTGGGCACCCAGCCTAGTTCTTGGACGCCGTCGCCTCAAGACATCATGAACATTAACTTAGAGCCTAGTATTTCAGCAGCGCAATTAGCAGCCGATGCTGCAGCTGTTGTTGCTAATACAGCTACAAGTAACGCTGATGCGGCTAAGGCTTCCGCAGCCACAGCTGTACAAGCTATAGCAGATATTAGTTCTGACTCACTGTTAACACCAGATGAAAAACCTCAGATCATTCAAGACTACGAAGTAATCATTGCGGAAAAAGCAGGAATTAACGCTCAAGCAGCTAACTACAGTGTTACCACTCAAAATACCGCTTACAATAAAACTATCAGTGATTTAACCGATTATTTAGCAACACTTAACAGCCCTTCAGCTTGGAATAATTTATACGGAAATACCACCATTGTAGGTGCTACATTTAGAACTAAATTCAAAGATGTGTATACTACAAGACAGGCATTACTAGACGTAATAAGTGCAGCAGCTAAAACACTATCAGACGCAGCTCAAACCACAGCTACTAATGCTGGTACTGCTGCTGCTACAGCTCAAACCACAGCTACTAATGCAGCCACAGCAGCTGCTACAGCTCAAACCACAGCTACTAATGCAGCCACAGCAGCTGCTACAGCTCAAACCACAGCTACTAATGCAGCCTCAGCAGCTGCTACAGCTAATGCCTCTATAGCCGATATTAGTTCTGATAGTTTGTTAACACCAGATGAAAAACCACAGATCATTCAAGACTATGATGTAATCATTGCAGAAAAAACAGGTATTAACTCTCAAGCCACCAACTACAGTGTTACTACTGAAAATACTGCTTATAATACAGCTGTTACTGCTCTTACTACGTACTTAGCTACTCTTACTACTCCTGTACTGTGGAGTACACTTAGTGGTAATACCACTATTGTAGGTGCTACATTTAGAACTAAATTCAAAGATGTATACACTGCAAGACAAGCATTATTAGACGTAATAAGTGCAGCAGCTAAAACACTATCAGACGCAGCTCAAACCACAGCCAATGCTCAAAGTACTATTAAATTAAATGTAGGAGGAACTGGCTTATCTGTGTTAGGTACTTCGTGCACTAAATCAAGTGGTACTGATGCTTGGAATGCTCAATGCTACTCTCAAAATGCTTATGTAGGCGGAGCTTCTTGTTCTTTTAGCCCAGCTACTGTCACAGGTCAAGTTGTAGCAGGTTTATCTCTGGTTCCTACAACGAGTGCAAGTTACGAACCAGTTACTTATGCTATCTATTTAGACGGTTCTAGTAATGAAATTTCTATAAGAGAATATGGTAGCTACGTAACAGGATTCACAGCACTGTCAGGAGCTTTGAGCACCACAGACGTATTCTCTATTGTTTACGACGGACAGTTTGTACGTTACTTTAAAAATGGTACTGTATTTCGTGTGTCTGCAGCACCTCCAAATTTAAAACTATACTTTGACAGTTCTGTGTATACCGTAGGCGGGGGTTTAACCAATATTCAATTGGCAGGGTATGCAAACACAAATACTTCAAGAGGCACAAGTTTAATAGATCCATCATGGTGGAAAGTGGGTGTAGACCCTAATTCATACTGGGATGCTGCCGGAGATACCGGAGTAGTAAATGCTTTTGTTGCAGCTACTTTACCAGACAGCAGCACAGGCACAGTTTGGCAAGCTATATCAGGCACTAGTAATCGGGATAATAGTGGTGGTGGTTGGGTTACAGGTGCTAATCTTACAAATAAATTCCCTGTAAACACAGCAAAAACTTATATGTTTGCTGTGTACACTAAATCAGTTAGTGGAGCTGGTGTTGGAAATAATTCACAAGGCGTAGCCACAGCAGGACAAGAATATTTTGGTATAGACAACTACAATACCACAGCCATTTGCAATCTTAATACTACTACTGCTAACATTAACCCATACTTTGCTTCAACTGTAAAAGTAGACGGAGAATGGCATTTGTTAGTAGGTTACGTATATCCTGCTGGAAGTACTGGGTATACTAACGCAGGAGCAGGAGCTTACCGCTGTAGTAACGGCGTAAAAATTGTTGATGGTAGTAACTGGACATGGGCAGCTGGTACTACTCAAACAGGTACAAGAGCATTTCAGTATTATCAACCAGCTGGTTCCATACAACAGTTTGTATGGCCACAAGTATATTTATGTGATGGCTCAGAACCTTCAATAGATGATTTATTGAGCATGAGCAGTATCAGTGCTAGAAACCCTCTAACAACATCTAATAAAAGCACTTATGGTTATAGTGGTGATTTAGATGCTACCAAAGGTGCGCCTTCAGGAACTTTAGTTGGCAGTACTCTAGCACAAAATGTTGAATCCACAACAGGAGCGCAATCCAAAGCTGATGCTGCACAAAGCAACGCAGTTTCAACAGCTGCAACAGACGCTACAACTAAAGCCAATGCTGCGCAAGCAGCGGCCATAGCTGCAGCAGCCTTGGATGCTACAACCAAAGCTGCTGCAAAACTCAATAAATCCGCAGCTGATACACTCTCAGGGCCTATCACTGTTAGTACTCTTGGAGGTATTGTTGCAGGCAGCTTAACTTGGGACAGCACAGGCACTCGTACTGGAGGTCAAGGCGTTGCCATTACTCCCAAGGGCATAGTAGGACATAACGGTACTAAAGCAACTTTTGTCATAGACTCTACCTCAGGAGACGCTACTTTTTCTGGGGCGTTATCAGCCGCAACAGGTAGTTTTGCAGGGTCACTATCAGCTGCTACTGGAACTTATGCAGGGTCACTATCAGCTGCTACTGGAAGTTTTGCAGGGTCACTATCAGCTGCTACTGGAACTTTTTCAGGATCGTTAAACGCTGACGCCGTTAATGCAGTGAGTACAATAAATATTGGATTAGATCAAGTAACTATTCCGCGTATATCAGAAGGTGCAAGTGGTATTTTTATTGGGGTTGCTAGCTCCGACCCAAGTATTGTTTTACTAACATCTACAACTATTGATTCCTTTATTACTACAGCAACATATGCACCTAATTTAATATTATGGTGTTGCTCTTGCGATTTATCACTAACTATTACTTTTATACTAACTTTTACACCTACTGGAGGGTCTTCTACAGAAGTTAAAAGATGGAATAGTACTAGTACTATGTTTATAAAACATACACCTAATTCTGCAGGAGTATATACTGTAATGGCTCGTTCATCGTCTAGTACTTACGTATATAATAGGGCTTTAATTATTCTTGGAGTAAAGAGATGAATATTGCAATTTATGATCTAGCTACTGGAGCTATTTTTCAAACTTGTCAATCTAATAAATTAGAAGATGCTTTAGCTGCTTGTTCTAATGACCAACAATGTGTTGAAGTCGGTCCTGAAATAACAGACATAAGCCATAAGATTGAAAACGGTATAGCAGTACCTATTGTTTTATCTAATGATGAAATTTTAGATAAAAAGTGGGACGCAGTTCGTGTTAGAAGAAATATTTTATTATCAGAAACTGACTGGATGGCGGTTCGAGCGTACGAGCAAGGAGTACCTATGAGTGCCAAAGTAGTTGCCTATCGTCAAGCATTGCGAGATATAACTACTACAGCTATTGATCCTGATGCAATCGTTTGGCCGACATTATAATTTAAAAGGATCCTATGGCCCTAAATAACTTACGCATCATCTACCAAAATTTGGCGGATTCTGCAACTTTGACTGCTCCCACTAACACACCTGTTGGTACTCCGGTTGGCAATTTGCAAAAAGACGCAAAGGGTAGTGTTTGGAGAACTCCTACTACCACAGCAGATTCCACAAACAATAGTAATCCTACTGCTGGTTATAGTATTGACGCTCTTATTCAAGTAGACTTAGGCAGCACACAAAGCATACACTCTGTGGTACTGCCTTTTACCAACTTGAATAGTGCATTTGCTACTATTCAAGTAATTGGATATAGTGTAGCACCTACTAATATAGCTTTGTCTGTATCAGGACAAGCTACTATTACTGGTGGAACTCAAGTAACTAACTTTTCGCAAACCAGTACCTGCTGTCCTTGGAATACACTGGGCTTGAGCACTGGCTCTCCTAACACATACGCGTATGGTGGAGGCACATACGCCAGAATATGGCTTAGTTCTACCCTACAAGCTTTAAGCGCCAGATACCTTGTAATTAAAATTACTGATTACTATAGTAGTGCAGCCGCCGCTAATGGAAAGTATATTGAAGCCAGTCGCTTAATCATAGGTAGATATTGGACTCCGGTTTACAATACTGGATATGGTATGACTGCTACCATCAAAGACTTGAGTGCACACGACCGAACTGAGTCAGGCGATTTAGTGACTCAACGTGGGCCTCGATTCAACTCACTGAGTTTTGATTTAGCTTATTTATCGCCCACAGATCGCATACAAATGACAAAGTTGCTCTTAGGCAATGGCATCTCAAAACCTTTATTTGTAAGTTTGTTTCCAGATAATGGTTCTACTACAAACGATTACGAAATGGAACGTGCACACCAAATCTACGGAAAGCTGATGCAAACACCTGGCATCAGCTATCACACACTGGACATGTACAGCTCTCAGATTGAGTTAGAAGAAGTCTAACCATCGAAAAAATTTTACACTTGCATGAGTTATACCTTTGTGGTATAATTCATGCACGTAACCCAGATACCAGAAATTTTTCAAAGGAGCCGTTATGGCTATTAATTTTGTAAGAGGCGATACAGCTCCGCAGTTAAAATTAACCTTAAAAGACTCGTTGCTCCCGGACCAAGTATTAGATTTAACAGGTGCTGCAGTACGTTTGCACATTCGTGCAGTTGGTTCCAGCACCTTAAGTTTAACAAAAACAGCTACAATATTAGCCCCTACTACAGGAGTAGCTTATATTGACTGGGTAGAGGGCGATTTAGCAATGGCTGCTGGTAATTATGAGGCAGAGGTAGAAGTGTATTATTCTGCTACAGGACTTCGTCAAACTGTATATGACATGATAAGTTTGGTTATTCGTGGTGACATAGCATGAGTTTATCAGAAGGTAACTTAATCCTCACAATTACTCCTACTACTAATTATGTCGTCAACAGTATTACAGGCACTACTAATTATACTGCAACTACTTCAATAAATTCCAAATATACGGTTGATAATATTTTACAAGGCTTATTTTTAGGTAAACAAGTAGCCGTAGAATCAGGGTACGTGGTAGACGGCTATTTTGCAGGTGCAGAAATTTTTTAAGGATTTTTATGGCAACAATCGTAACCCGCGCAGGCAAAGGCTCACCGCTGAGTATCACAGAGCTAGACTCTAATTTTACAAATTTAAATGCCGCTGTAGAAAACATTACTATTTTATCTGATTCAGTAGCAACTTGGTTGCCTGATGCTTCAGTGTCGGTAGCCTCAGATCCCTTTGATGTATTTTTTAAACCAGACGGTACAAAATTATTTATTGTTAGGGCCAGCTCTGTATACCAATATACTTTAAGTACACCATGGTTATTAAGCTCTGCAAATATAGCGGGCGGTACCTTTCTTTCTACAGCTTCAGTAGATACAGGCTGCACGGGATTATTTTTTAAACCTGATGGCACCAGAATGTTTATTTGTGGTACTACTTCTGCGATCAATGCTACTACGGGTAGTTCCGTTACCGGCGAAGACCGAGTATATCAATACAGCTTATCCACTGCTTGGGATGTAACTACTGCTACACTGTTGAGTGGTTCCAGACGTTTTGCAAATGCAGATGCAGGATTGCCTGCAGCAGAAACTACGCCTGCGGCTATTCATTTCAATTCAGATGGCACACAATTTTTCATGCTGGGTAGTACCAATGATGCTGTATATCAATATTCCTTATCAACTGCTTATGATGTTTCTACCAGTACTTACGTAAAACAATTTTCTATTGCCACACAAGAAACTAACCCTACTGGATTGGGGTTTAACTCAACCGGAACCAGAATGTATGTTGTGGGTACCACAGGAGATGATGTAAATGAGTACCGTTTAAGTACTGCTTGGGACGTAGCCACTGCTGTATTCTATGATCGTGTTTACATTGCAGCCGCTGGTGAACTTACAGTAAATGGATTTTATTTAAGTGCAAATGATAGCTCTGCATATATTTGCGGAACTACTGTAGACACTGTACAAAAATTTCTTACCAGCCCTTCAGCCGCACAAACCAGTAATAATGCCGTATTTTTAAACAATGTACGCGCAAAAGGTGGTGTTGTAGCAGACAATTACGTAGTTGTAGAAGGTTTTCTTAATGTAACAGGGTTAAGCAGTTTTAGTACTACATCAGTTTTTGGCACACTAACAGCTACTGGTCCTATAAGTTTAACAGGAACTACAACTAGTACTATTACTTTGGGAACCTCAGTTACTACTGGAACCATTACCATAGGCGGCAATAGTCAAAGCGGATTGATTATTCTAGGTCAGTCTACTGGTGGACATACCTTAAACATTGATAGTGGGGCTACTTCCACAGGTAATACAAAAACCATTACCTTCGGCACTGGCGGCTTATCTGGTTCTACCACCACAATTACTTTTGGTACTAATACAACAGGTGCCACAAGTGTTACTGTTACAAACGGTAACGTAGGTTTCAACGGCAACTCGTTTGGCGGTGGAGACCGTGTTGTATTCATCGGAAATGTGGCAACCGCACCCACCACAAACCCCACAGCTGGTGGTGTGCTGTATGTAGAAAACGGTGCTTTAAAATATCGCGGAAGTTCAGGCACTGTTACCCAACTTGCAGCTGCTTAATAAAGGAATGCTATGACAGCACCTGTTAAATTAAATTTAAAAGTATATCAAGGCAGCACTTATCGTGAAACTCTGCGTTGGGAAACTTCTGAAAAGGTGTACACACCTATTGTGAATATTACACGTGCAGCACCCATGGTGGTCACAGCCACAGCTCACGGTGCTCCGGTGGGCTGGCGTGTAAAGATCACTAACTGTTTGGGCATGACTCAAGCAAATACCTCAGACTACGTAGCAGCCAGTGCTGTGACCACAGATTCACTTACATTCAACTCCATAAATTCTCTTGGTTATACCGCTTATACAACTAGCGGTGTTTTAGAGTATAACAAGCCTGTAGACTTAACTGGGTATACTGCCAGAATGCAGCTGCGTGAAAAGATCGCCAGCACTGCCACACTGCTGGAGCTGACCTCAGCTAATGGAGGCATTGTGTTGGATAATGCGAACAAAACCATCACAATCATCATAACAGCTGCACAAACAGCTGGGTTAAATTTTAACACAGCTGTGTATAACTTAGAGTTGGTAAGTAATAGTGGCGAAGTTACCTCCATGCTGTATGGTTCAGTTTCACTGGTAAAAGAGGTAACTAGATGAGCATTGAAACACTTGTAGTTCAAACAGATCTATCTCAGCTGGTACTGCAAGAAGTTTCAAATACGCTTGTAGTAGAAGAAGCCGTAAAGGGCATAGTAGTAACCTCACTGGGTGCTCAAGGTGTACAAGGAGCCCTAGGTCCTACCGGACCCACAGGGCCAGTAGGCGCAGCCAGCACAGCGGTAGGTCCCACCGGACCCACAGGACCCTTAGGATTATCTGGACCTACTGGAGCAGCCAGCACTGTGGTGGGCCCCACAGGAACCACAGGTGCACAAGGCGTTCAAGGGCCTACCGGACCCACAGGAGCTGCCA
>Ga0114975_10002394_pt1 | contig 12834 bp, 4 predicted proteins | sample S_130626_EF_Meta_FD_87031 | JGI IMG/M metagenome (GOLD analysis project Ga0114975, IMG submission 87031) | Freshwater microbial communities from Lake Simoncouche, Canada to study carbon cycling - S_130626_EF_MetaG | ecosystem: Environmental > Aquatic > Freshwater > Lake | place: Lake...
AAAACACACCACAAAACACACCACAAAACACACCACAAAACACACCACAAAACACACCACAAAACACACCACAAAATACACCACAAAACACACCACAAAACACACCACAAAATACACCACAAAACACACCACAAAACACACCGTAAAAAAATATATAAAGGAGGAGTATTTGGAAATTTTGGAAAAAAATATAAAGTTATGCCTGTTAATGAGCCTTATCATGAACCAGAAATTATGAAAAGAATACAAAATTTAATAGATAGACAAAAGGTTGATTTAGAAACAGCAATGGAAGAATACAAGACAATATTACAAGAAGATTATAATTACGATCCATTAAAAGAAGAAGAAATAGAAGAAGAAATGAAATTAATAGAATATGATATGAAAAAAACCCATAAAGAAGAATTAAAAAAATTTTTAGAACAAAACAAAATTATCAAAAAAAAAGATAAAGAAGAATATAAAGATATCATATTAGAAATTGTTTCAGAAGCTATAGAGAGAAAAAAAGAACTAGGAAAAGAACTTAAAGAAATAGAAGAAGAAATTGAAATAATAGCAAGAGAAAGAATACGAAAAGAAGAAGGAAAAGAAGAAGAAATACTAGCAAGAAAAAAAATACTAGCAAGAAAAAGAATGCGAAAAGAAAAAATAAAAAAAGAACCCACAGAACTAAAAATAGTACAGAAAGCCCAAGAAAAACACGAACGTTTTAATGAAGTTATAAATAATCCATCTGAAAAAGATACAAAGCGTCTAAGATATGGTAATCTTTTTAAATATATTGATAATTTGAGACCTAATATTAACAAACCTAGTAAAAAAATTTTTGCAGATGAAATTCATTCCCAAAAAGATAATGATAATAAAAATTCATCAGAACATGAGGGTTATAATCCATATGAGGAAGATGAATTTGAGGAAGATGAAGAAGAAAAAAGATTACAAGAAGCAAAAGAAGCAGAAGAAGCAGAAGAAGAAAAAAGATTACAAGAAGCAAAAGAAGCAGAAGAAATAATACAAAAAGCAGAAGAAGAAGAAGAAAAAAAAAGAATACAAGAAGCACAAAAAGAAGAAGAAAGAATACGAAAAGCACAAGAAGAAGAAAGAATACAAAAAGAAGAAGATGAACCTATACGAAATAAATTAAGGATGTTCGTAACAAAAATTATGTTTTTAACTAATTTTTATTTAATTAATGACAACTATTATAAACCACGTGATATTGTAGATAATTTATTGAAAAAAATATACAAACACAAACTATACAGTGAATTTACAAATGGACAATCGCTTAATGAAACAGAAAAAAAGGAATTGGAAGAATACATTTATGTTATAGATGAAATAATTATAAAACCAAAAGAATACAATGATAAAAGCGATGAAGACTATTTTAATTATAAAGAGAAGCTTTATGAAAAACATTTAAATAATTTAATTAATGAAGTTAAATTATATATTGGAATTGCAAAATTAACAGAATATAATAGTGATAGTGCTGCATTTATTGATTTTAAAAAATTTTTGAGTGAATATTTATTTATTACTATTTGACGTCTATCCTTCTACCACCCTTCCGGAATGGGGGATAATGACACGTGTTTATTTGTACCCATTTGTGGTTTCATACAAAATAATTATATTTTGTATGAAAAATAACGGGACGATATACATTAAATTACATATAAAATTCACACAATTCGTTCATTTTATGTGAAAAAATAAACAGGACAATAAATAATAGTAGTGCGCTACATTTTTGTAAAGGGGGACCGTTATGATAAATATTTTTCAGATTGATATTATTTTATGCAAAAACATTTAGAGAGTAAATAAAGATGTGTTATTTATCCATTCCAAAATCATTAAAATATACATCAATTATAAAAATAATTTATGCAATATTTTTTATAATATATACGTATTATATATTATATGAAGAATCAAACAAATAAAAGAACACACCACAAAACACACCACAAAACACACCACAAAACACACCACAAAACACACCACAAAACACATAGTAAAAAAATATATAAAGGAGGAATTGAAAATCATAAAAATTTATCCCCCCTTCAATATTCACGCTACATAACCGATGTTCGAGTTAAAACAAAAGAAGGTACATTTAATAAAAAAAGGTACTTTAATCAAGAACCATCTGGAAAAAAAGCTGCGGAACAAACTAAAAACCAAACTTCAAAAAAAGCTGCGGAACAAACTAGAAACCAAACTTCAAAAAAAGCGGTGAAACAACCTAGAAACCAAACTTCAAAAAAAGCGGTGAAACAACCTAGAAACCAAACTTCAAAAAAAGCGGTGAAACTATCTAGACAAGAAAAACAAAAAAAAGATGCGAGAGAAATCTATAATAATAGAGATAATCCAAAGATTCTAAAAAGATATACTCCACACTTCGGTAACGAAGACATATTTCATAGTAGCCTTTCACCTAACCAAATATCACTACTAAAACGGTTATCGCAAGGAACTAAAAATATTGGAAAATCCAGATATGTAAATTTAAATAGAAATAATACACCTTCACCTTTTTTTAATAATGATGACAAAATTTATAACTCAAGAAACATAAATACTGATAAAGAAATAAAAACAACACCTTTTGAAGTTGATGAAAAAAAAAAGGTTAGATCTCTTAAACTTGATGACAGGGTAATTGTTAAACCGAATTCTAAATATATTGGAAACCTAAAAAGTGAAAAAGAGGAGTACATACCTCTTAAACTTGATGACAGGGTAATTGTTAAACCGGATTATAGATATATTGGAAACCCAAAAAGTGAAAAAGAGGAGTACATACCTCTTAAACTTGATGACAGGGTAATTGTTAAACCGAATTCTAAATATATTGGAAACTTAAAAAGTGAAAAAAAGAAGGACACACCTTTATATTCTAGATATGATCCTTACATGTTTAATGAATCACTAAATAGAAATACTATTGAAAATGATGATATAATTTTAAAAGAACAAAAAAAAGAAGAAAACGAATTATATGATGATTCCATTGTAAGGGATGATACAGAACCCGAAATAGAAAACCAGCTTGGCAAAGAAAGAGAACCCGATATAGAAAACCAGCTTGACAAAGAAAGAGAACACGAAATAGAAAAACAGCTTCAAATATTTGCAACGCGATATATAATATTATTTAAAATTATCCCCACTAATTTTAAAATTTATAAACAATATAAAGCAAGTTCCAGTGTCAATTATATTCATATGATCTTAGGACGTGTATTTGAAAAATTAATTGATGATGAAAATTATCGTGATTATATCGGTTATAAAATTAAAAAAGAAGATAGTATATATACAAATACTATTAAACCATACGTTACTGGTTTACAAAATATATTTAAAGATGAAAATATAGATAATAATATTTCTGAACATAAAAAAGCAACTAGTGATTGGATAATTACTGAGAAGCAATATATTAACACTGTACCTGAAAATAGCGAAGCACTTTTTAAATATGATGAATTTATCGATGATAATCCGGAAGTGAAGATAAATAAATAATGTCTATTTGTCTAATATATGGTTTCATACAAAATATAAATAGTTTGTATGAAATGATGAATGTAATAAAACACCAAATCTATTTATTAGCCTTCGTTTTATGATTAATAATTGCTCGTTGATATTTAGCATTCCATGTCATTTTTATTTGAGGAGAACATATTTGATTGGTATGATTTTCCCACTGTTCTGGATTTTCATAAAACAAAATATAAGGATCCTTATTTTTTACGGGTGCAGTTGCATCAATCACTTTAAAAAATAAATTTTCATCACGTGTCCCTACATGAAATCCATGATATCGTTCCCCTGTAATTGCATTACGAATGGTCGTTTTAGGAAATAAAAAGGTTTCATAGAATTCATAAGATTGTCGCTTGCCATTTTTTTTAGGAAGTTCAATAACATGATGTCCTTTTTCTTTCAAATCTTTTTGTTGAAAAGGAGACTTTTTAAAATTTATAAAACCGGTTAAATCAGAACCCGACGAATAACAATCATAATCATCATACGGGTCTTGACTATGTTTAATATTTGTAAAATTGATATACTCGTTGCTATTTTGATTGTCAGACCAAACAGATATAGAATTAGAAGAACTATTGTCCGGTTCGGATATATCTTGATCTTTCCCATTATAGGTAGATTGTGAATTAAAAACAGGGGATACTGTAGGTATAATAACAGGGGTAGGCGACATTAAATACCAAACAAAAACCGCAAAATTACGAATATATTGTTTTGTAATAATAAGTAAGATTGTATATTTTTATGTTGTTTTTCGAATGTTCTCTTTTTTGTAAAAAATGGGCGATTGAATAATTTTTACAAAGAAAGAGAACATTCGAAAAACAAATAATAATAGAGATATTTCAAAATATAATATATAGTGTAAATAATAATAAAAAATGAATCAATGTGTAATTTGTGTAGAAAATATGAATCTTGTGAAATATTCACCCATCAAATGTGAATATTGTGATTTTATTGCTTGTCGAAAATGTTGTATGACATTTTTATTGAACGAAATAGAACCAAAATGTATGAATACAATGACATGTAATCGTGTTTGGACAAGACAATTTATTGTAAAAACATTTTCGAATAATTTTATTAATAAACAATTAAAAAAACATCGCGAACAAATTATGTTTGACAGAGAACGTTCTCTATTGCCATCCACACAACCAATTGTCGAGAGACAAATTAAAATAGAACAATTTGACGACGCCATGCGAAAAAAAATGGTAGAAATCAACAAACTAAAAAACGAAATATTCGAAAAACAACGTGAAAAAATCAAATATTTAGATGAAAATAGTATTCATCACAAACAACGTGCTACATTTATTAGACCATGTTCGGTAAGTAATTGTCGGGGTTTTTTAAGTTCTCAATGGAAATGTGGTTTATGTGAAAAATGGACATGTTCGCATTGTTTGATAACTAAAGAAAATAGCGACGAAAATGAGCATGTTTGTGATCCTGACAATGTTGCAAGTGCAACTTTAATTTTAAAAGAAACCAAATCTTGTCCAACATGCGGAATCGGTATTTATAAAATTGAAGGATGTTCTCAAATGTTTTGCACACAATGCAACACGGCGTTTGACTGGGCAACCGGACGAATATTTACAAATAATATTCACAATCCACATTATTTTGAATGGATACGTCGAACCGGTGGAAATGAGAATACAATTGAAAATCAACAAAATAATTGCAATCTTCCCATTTTTAATCAAAATATTTATATTGTCATTCGCAACAAAATAAAAGATAGAATGGATTCAACTGGATGCACGATTGATCTCGATTTACAACAAAAAATACACAATATTATCCGTAGAATGATTCATTTGAATCTGGTTGAAATTCCGCATTGTAATGAATATATTTTAAATCCGAATGATTATAATACGAAATTACGCATTCAATATTTGCGAAATTTAATTAATGAAGATGAATTTAAAAAATTATTACAACGAAAAGATAAAAAACGACAAAAATATCAAGAAATAGTGAATATTCTCCAAATGATATACAATGCATCTGTTGATATTATTATGAGAATTGCAAGAGATCTTTCAAAAAAAAGATGGAAAATGGATGTGTTTGAACCATTGAAGGAAATAGATGAATTGATCATTTATGCAAATGAATGTTTTCATGATATTAGCAATACATATCAATCAAAAGAACTCGTTTTTAGTATCACTCGTAATTTATACTTGTCTTGAATGGATTGGAATGGATTTTTATTCAGTTTATTTCATATAAACAATCTTTTTATATGAAACCGCTATAGATAAAAACAAAAAATACGAAATATATATTCTATCTTTACAAAATATAGAACCATATAAACATGTCATCTTCGTTTTTATATGAAAAAGCATTGTCATTGGATTGGAATGGACAAGTTTTTGTATTGACTGTACGAAATGAAATCCCATTCAGTTTAAATAACGACGCATCATTAAAATATTATTATACATTTAATAAGGGAACTACCTATAATAATACTTTATTTAATTATGCGTCTGGTTCTTATGATGGTATTTTATCTTCTCCAAATCCACCAATTTTTTCAACAACCAATTACAAAATAAACAATCAATCGTGTTTTTTTAATAATTCAACCGCAGTAAATGGAAATGCAACTATAAACACAACCTATAATTATATTACATTACCATCCTTAAATACATCCAATTATACAAATGGATTCACAACATCATTTTGGTTCAACACGCCGTCGTTTACAAATAATATTTATACGGCAATATTGTCCATCGGTATAAATGCAACAAATTTAGTTTCAATTGGATTCAATGGTTCTAATTTAAATTTATGTTTCGACATTTCGAACACAAATCCAAATTTCAATATTGGTCCAACCATTGTAATCAACACATGGTATCATGTTGCATGGACAATCACACCGGCGGGTGTTCATGTTTTATATATAAATGGAACCGCATATACACCGACATCAAACGGTTCTACTTTTATATCTAATTTAACATATCCCGTTTATTTAGGTTTAAATCACAATGCATCCTATTATTATTATTATGGTTATTTGAATGATTTTAGAATATATAATCGGGCATTATCTTCCACTGAAATTACAAGCATATATAACTATACGGGAACATCTACCTTGAATAACAATTATTTGTATAGTTATGATGGGAAAAATTGGACAACTAAATCGTCGTTTTCAACAAATATTATTGGAAAATCAAATCCTTATAATATTCGTTGGTTAGGAAGTAATTATGTAATTGTAGGAAATTTGGTTTCATCACAAGGCACAAATACGATGATGACAAGTCGTGATGGAATTAATTATTCACTTGTTAATACATCGACGACAATACCCCCCCTTTATGATATAGAAATTGACGCTGAATTTCCACATAATATTATTTTTCCTAAAAATACAACTCTTGCATTGGGTGGCATTTCTTCGGATACTGTTAAAATCATTTATAGTTATGATGGCGGTGAAACATGGGCGGCATCGACCAATTCTTCTGTTTTTTCTACAAGTGCAAATAATGCCGTATATAATGGAAAATTATGGGTAGGGGTGGGTTCGGGCCTAAATACGATTGCAACCAGTCAAAACGGAATCACATGGGTGGGCAGAGGTTCTTATATTTTTACAATAAGTGGTCTGGCGGTTTGTTGGGCAAAAGAATTGGGTATGTGGTTGATTGGGGGGAGTGGTTTGAATAGTTTAGCATATAGTTATGATGGTATTTATTGGATTGGATTAGGAACAACCGTTTTATCAACCGTCAATGACATACAATGGAATGGAAATGCATTTATAGCAACCGGTGTCCCATTAACTGGAGGCAATTCAATTGCATACAGCACAAACGGGGTTAAATGGTCATATCCATCACAAACGAATTTATTTGATATTTGTGGAAATAAAATAATATGGAATGGTTCTTTTTGGACAGTAGTGGGTTCTGCAATAAATAATATAAATTTAGCAACTAGTCAAAATGGAACGGTATGGAATGTTTTTATAGACATATCCGCAGGATTAGCAATTACCAATGCATACACAAACAATAAAACAACATATTCTTTATTTACATTGGGAAATGTTGCGGTTGCCTCTTCTAAAAATGAAAATTATTCGGGTGCATCCATGATTATCACATCATTATCAAGCGTTCTTTCTTCAACAAATGCGGTATTTTACAATGGAACAAATTATTTAATTGGCGGCAATGTTATTGTAAAAAATAAAACGGCATTTAATGGACAATCGTCTTCTGTTGTTGTTTCCATATCTGGATTGGGAATTTCAACTATTAAAAATTTTGCATGGAATTTTCCTGACAACGGAACCCCCACTATAAAACCCATTACAATTGCTTTAGGAGAAGGAAATAATACAATTGCCATGAGCCCCGATGGTATTTTTTGGAAAGGTCTTGGTAAGTCTGTATTTACGGTTCGTGGAAATAGAGCAGTATGGAATGGAACATTATGGGCGGCGGTTGGAAGTGGTAATTATTGGGTTGCAACGAGTTATGACGGCATTGTTTGGGTTGGAAGAGAAAATACATTAATGACAGAAGGGTATGATATAGCATGGAATGGAACCGTTTTTGTTGCGGTGGGTTATGGAGGTATATCAAATATATGCACCAGTTATGATGGTATAAAATGGTTTGGTGTACCAAATAGCAACGTTCTCTTTCCTACATTTGGGTCTGCTGTTTGTTGGACAGGGACAACTTGGTTGGCATATGGATCCGGTGGAACAAGTACTACCATTTATACAAACGACCCCACCGCTTGGATATGGAATATAACAACACCGCCGAATTTAGTCATTACGAATGCGACAAGTGCGGTTTTAACCCCCGGGTATACATCCATAACATCTTCTTCATTTACTGCATCATATCCGGCCACAAATGCATTTGATAATAGTTTGAATATTTCTACAACAAGTGATTGGTATTCAGCGAGCAATACGTATACAACATCCACCGGTGTTTATTCGGGGTCAACATCAACTACTTATAATCAATCCCAAACAGCGTCGGGAGAATGGATACAAATACAATTTAATAATGCAGTTGTTATCAAATATTATCAATTATCGTGGTTTTTAAATGTATCAACGCTAACTACTATCCCAAGCAAATGGTTTTTAGTAGGTTCTCAAAATGGAACAGTGTGGTCATTAGTAGACACATTTTCATTTAATACACCAACACCGCCTAATAACACAAGTGGCAAATATCCTTTTTTTGTAAAATTACAAAATATATTTTCAAATACAACATCATATTCTTATTATAGATTTATTTTTCCGTCTATTTTTCCGGCATCATCGGGTTCTCTTACAAATACATATGTTAGTGAAATTGATTTATTTCAAACAAATGCGAATTCGAATCAAATTTCTCCATACATAAAACCTATTTTAACGAGAACACATGTCATGCATCAAAGCACAATTGTGCGATTTAATTCTCAAGTAGGACCACAAACGATTTTTACAATAACCGATTTAAATGCAAATTTGATTGGTAATGGTTATATAAATAATGGTAATTATATAAATACTATTTTATCGGAAACAGCCGGAAAACCAATAACCGCAACATGCTTTGATGGATATAAATTGATATTCCCTTCATTGAACGGAAATATTTCCTTCATAAATAATCAAAATTTAAATACAAATTTAAATTCAACAAATCTTTATAATGGGAACATTTTATCCTCTTCTATAAATGGAAATATATATGCGGCGTGTTATAATGGTTCACGCATTATTTTAGGCGGGTCTTCTACTTCGGGTAATATACTCAATTTTAATACTTTATCCACTGTTGCGGGGGCGGGCAGTTCTAAATGGAATAATTGTTTTAATACTGCAAACTTAATGACAACCGTTTATGGTCTGGCTTCTAATCCGGGGTATGGCTTTGTAAATCCTGCAAATCGAATCTATTTTAATCCCGGGGAAACGGTTTCTGTTATATCACCCAAATATTACAATCAAAACATTACCAATATAAATTCTATTAATTTATCTTTAATCAATTCCAATATGATACAGAACATAACTTTACCAACTGCCAATCAAATAACGTATTATTTGGGACCACAGGGTGTAATTGGTGCAACAGGTGAAACCCCGGATGGATCTATTGGTATGACGGGGGTTTTTGGAAAAAACGGAACGATGGGAACAACCGGAATAACGGGAATAACCGGATTATATGGACCATATGGAATCACCGGAATAACCGGTGAAATTGGTCCAACTGGAATCACCGGAACAACGGGAATAACGGGAATTACCGGAATCACCGGAACAACGGGAATAACGGGAATCACCGGAACAACCGGAATCACCGGAATCACCGGAACGAAAGGCCCCGACGAAAGTATATGGCTACAAAATGAATCATCCGTATTTTTTAATGGAAATGTTTATATTTCGAATGATGAAATTACCACTACAAATACAGATCAATCGTCAAAACAATCGTCATTATTTGTAAATGGAAATATGAATATAAACGGCAATTTAACATCAAATGTATCTTTTATTTCAAACTCATTGGTCGTTTCAAATAAAATAAATATTTGTGGTGATTTTACAAGTTCTCTTCGAAATGAATCTTTGAATATTTTTGGCAATGTTTCTGTTTCAAATCAATGGAATAATATTGGTGGTTGTTCTGTAAAAAAAATAAATGTCAATCAAATACAATATCCTTTGTATTATCCTACTTATGTAAATGATCAAACAATTAGGATTGATTATAGGACAAAAATGGAAAATTATTATATAGACATTGGAAATTCTCCCATTCAAAACAATTTCACTTGTATAATAGAGAACTTTGTGATTCCAACTGTTCAAAATAAAATATATCGATTGAACTTTTCGATTAATTATCAAAATATATCTTCATTACCATCGGGTTCTCTTTATTATTGTTCGCAATTTCTAATAAATTCGGTGAATTATACACCTTTTTTCACAGGTGGCAATCCGATGATTGCATCTTACACAAAAAATCTTGTTCAAAAAATAGAAATTGTTGTCATGAATTCGTCTATTTGGAAAGTATTGTCCACCGCAACCAAATTTCGATGATTTTAGGATCCCTACCAAAATGGTTCGGAAAGAGAGAATAGACAATAATAATTGCATGATATATTTTACAAAAAACAAAACGAAAAACGACAAATTCATCCAAACGAAAAACGACAAATTCATCCAAACGAAAAACGACAAATTCATCCAAACGAAAAAGATAAAATAGTATAATGTATATATATAATGTCAAACTATGGACCTACAGGACCAACAGGACCTACCGGAATGGCAGGAATGACAGGTATCACCGGTTCTACCGGTTATACCGGATACACAGGTTATACTGGTTATACTGGGCAAACCGGTTCTAGTGGACCAACCGGACCAACGGGAAATTCACCAACGGGTTGTTCTGGGATGACAGGAATTACAGGAGATACCGGAAATACAGGGATTTCAGGAGATACCGGAACAACAGGGGATACCGGAAATACGGGGATTACAGGGGATACCGGAATAACCGGTTCTACCGGACCAACCGGACAATCTTTATGGTCAAATTCATTTGACAATACAAATATATATTATAATAAAGGTAATGTTGGAATTAATAATTCGAACCCACAATATAATTTAGATGTAAATGGCACAGTCGGTATGAATGGTTTATTATCTGTAATAAACGAAACAGTAAATACAATGAATATATCGCAAAATTTATATGTGGGGAATATAAGTTCTCTTTCTTCTTCTGCTACGGTTGGGGTTGATGGTAATGTTTACATTAATGGGTTTTTAATTATTGATGGAAATATGAATATCCAAAATGAATTGACCACAAATCAAATAAATGAATTGTTTGTTCCTATTTCATTAAATGGAAATGTCTTGACATTGGATTATAATACATCAAATACGTTTTATATTGGTTTTCCACCAAATGCCGATTTTTCGACGGATATTTTAAATTTGCCCAATACACCCAATACAAATTTCACAATTGATATTATTATAGATACTTCGACGAATCAAGTGTACTCTAATTCATTCACGGTAAGCAATACACAAACTGTAGGAAATGCATTTTCACCTATTTTTAATGATAGTGATTATCCTGTTTTTATTCCAAATACAAATGTATTGAAACAAACGGTTTTAATTATGAATGATGGTTCTGGAAATGTTCAAAATGTACATTCTCAATTAACTTCTTTTGATACAGGTGTGAGAGATGTTTTTGGTAAAGCGGGACCAACTGGAATGACTGGTTCTACCGGCGAAACAGGTGAAACTGGAACAACGGGTTTTACAGGAACCACCGGCGAAACTGGAATGACTGGTTTTACCGGCGAAACTGGAATGACTGGTTTTACTGGCGAAACTGGAATGACTGGTTTTACCGGCGAAACTGGAATGACTGGTTTTACCGGCGAAACTGGAATGACTGGTTTTACCGGCGAAACTGGAATGACGGGTTCTACAGGAGAAACGGGAACAACAGGAACAACCGGCGAAACCGGAATAACAGGTGATACAGGTATGACGGGTTTTACAGGTGAAACAGGAACAACCGGAATCACAGGAGAAACAGGTGAAACTGGCATCACGGGTTTTACAGGAGAAACAGGAATGACGGGTGCTACCGGTAATACAGGAGAAACAGGAACAACAGGAACAACCGGCGAAACCGGAATAACAGGTGATACAGGTATGACGGGTTTTACAGGTGAAACAGGAACAACCGGCGAAACCGGAATAACAGGTGATACAGGTATGACGGGTTTTACAGGTGAAACAGGTGAAACTGGCATGACGGGTTTTACAGGAGAAACAGGAATGACGGGTGCTACCGGTAATACAGGTGATACAGGTATGACGGGTTTTACAGGAGAAACAGGAATGACGGGTGATACCGGGATGACAGGAGAAACAGGAACAACCGGTGAAACCGGAATAACAGGTGATACAGGTATGACGGGTTTTACAGGAGAAACTGGAACAACCGGTGAAATTGGACCAACTGGAACAACCGGTGATACAGGAATGACGGGTTTTACAGGAGAAACTGGAACAACCGGTGAAACTGGAATGACGGGTTATACAGGAGAAACAGGAGAAACTGGAACAACCGGTGAAACTGGACCAACTGGAACAACCGGTGAAACTGGAATGACGGG
>Ga0114975_10002395_pt1 | contig 12830 bp, 20 predicted proteins | sample S_130626_EF_Meta_FD_87031 | JGI IMG/M metagenome (GOLD analysis project Ga0114975, IMG submission 87031) | Freshwater microbial communities from Lake Simoncouche, Canada to study carbon cycling - S_130626_EF_MetaG | ecosystem: Environmental > Aquatic > Freshwater > Lake | place: Lake...
TGATTCAAGCGAACTTAATAAGTTATTAACCAATACGAATTTAACGGGAACTGGATTCTCGCGAGAGGAAGTTGCCGAGATTCTCGCAGGTGGCAAAACCAAGCCTGGACACAATCCAATCGGACGAACCAATATCAGAGTGGGCGAACACTCCATGAGAGTTCACACCGAGGATTTAAATACATGGGCTAACACAATTCAGGGCTGGACGGATATTGCTGAGTTGCTTAATATTCCGTTAGCGGCTTGTTCAACGGAGGAAGAATGAAAATACATTTTGGATCAGGAACAATGGATCGGTGGGGCTTTGGAATTTTCTATTGCCGCTATGACAATAGTTTTTCAGTTGAATTGCTACGCTGGTACGCTTACTTCGAAATATGGAGAAACCAAACCGAGGTATGATTAACGAATGACCGAAAACAAACCAGTAAAAAAGGCTCCAGTTAAAAAGGCTCCCGCTAAGCCACGAATTAACCGTGTTACCCCAGCCAAGAATGGTCGCCCTAGCCTTTTAAACGAAGAGATGCAGACCAAGATCGTTGAGTTGATCCGTTTAGGCAATTACGCAGAGGACGCTGCTGGTGCTGCTGGAATAAATCGAAACACTTTTTTTCTTTGGATGGCTCGAGGCAAGGCTGAGTCGGAGCGGCTCAAGTTAATGCCAGATGCTAAACCGATTGAATTAGAAACCCCCTATGTAAACTTTATGAACGCAGTAGAAAAAGCGCGAGATGAAGCCACGGCTCGAAATGTTGCGATCATTCAGAAGTCAGCGAGTAATGGAACTTGGCAAGCGGCAGCATGGTGGTTAGAGCGCACTCGCCAAAATACCTATGGACGCAAAGAGCGAATTGAACACACAGGGCAAGACGGCGATCCAGTTAAAATGGTGGTTGAAGTTGGCGACCTTGAGCAAAAAATCGCTAAGGTGATTGCTAGTCGTAAAGGGAAATAATGAGTGAGCGCTTAGTAGACAAAGTTCTCAACGCGAGCATTGAACAAAGAAACGAAATTTATCTAACGCTTACGGCTGAGGAAAAACACGCGCTTGGCGTAATTCTTGATGCTGAGATAGATAACCCATGGGCAAGATTTGAGAATGATCCAGTTGGCTTTGTTGAGCAAGGGCTAGGCGAAACACTTTGGTCTAAGCAGCGCGAAATTCTTAATTCGATTCGAGATAACAAAAGAACAACAGTTCCCGCTTGTCACGCGCCTGGAAAATCTCACTTAGCCGCTAGAGCCGTAGCATGGTGGATTTCAGTTCACCCGCCTGGAACGGCTATTGCGATTACAACAGCAACAACTTTCAAACAGGTAAGAAATATTATGTGGGCGCAGATTCGCAGAGTTCACATGGCGCATGAACTTCCTGGAGAAATTCTTACAACAGAATGGAAAATGGACGACACCGTAGTTGCTTATGGTTTTCGCCCAGCCGATAATAATGAAGCGGCAGTTCAAGGTATCCACGCACCACACTTGCTCGTAGTAGTAGATGAAGCGGGTGGTTTGTCAGATAAAATTGGATCAGCACTTGAAGCGCTTATGACAGGTGGACACACACGCCTTTTAGTTTTAGGAAACCCGCCTACCGATCAAGAACAAACTTGGTTCGAGCGTATTTGTAATTCGCCCATTTACGAAAGTATTCCTATTGGTGCTTATGACACACCAAACTTTACGGGTGAGGAAACTGGGCAATGCCGATCATGCCCACCCCATGTAGACGCGCATTTAGTTTCTACGCATTTAGTGGATCAGAGTTGGGTAGACGATGTAATCGGTGAATTCGGTGAGGATAGCCCGTTCGTTGAAGCCCGTGTGTTTGCTCGATTCCCGCAAACTGGTACAGGCAAAGTTATTCCGTATCAATGGGCAGAGTTGGCTACACAAAACGAGGATCACCTCGACAGCGAAGTAATTCGACTAGGCGTGGATATTGCTTCAGACGGCGGAGATGAATTTGTTATTGCTAAGGCAGACGGCTACAAAATCTCTTTAGTTCACCGATCCTCTGGCAAGGCGAATTCCAACGCGGTTGATGTGGCAGGTGTAATCCTTGAGCATATAAACAACGCCACAGCGCTTCACACAGCCCGAGGAATAAGCCAGAAGGTGCGAGTCAAGATTGACACTATTGGCGTGGGCTGGGGAGTTGTATCGCTTTTGAAAACATGGCAAAACGAAAACCGCCACAGCGCTGAAATTGTGGCAGTCAATGTCGCAGAGCGCCCAAAGGATCAGGCTAAGTTTAAAAACCAACGCGCTGAAATGTGGTGGAATACCCGATCACTCTTACAACCTAAAGACGATAAACAAGATTTGCGCCTAGATGTTGATAGAGCAGTTCTCGCCCAGTTAGCAGGTCCGACTTTTAAATCTGATTCGTCTGGTCGTATCCAAATTGAATCAAAGATTGAAATGAAGAAACGCGGAGTCCATTCACCTGACCGAGCCGAGGCGATACTGCTTGCCCTCTACGAGAACAAGACAGTTCACCAACCGATCTCGCCTTTATCTTTTACGCAGTCAAATCCTTGGACGCTTTAAAACTTAGAAATAACGCTTTCTGGTTGCTCGTCAAAAACTGTTTCAAAGAGCAAGCGCCCGCCTTCCCAGTCATTCCAAGTTCCGTCAGAAGTGATCTTGATTGAATCACCAAGTTCTTTTTTGAGCAGAATTAGAATCGCTGTCACTACCGCGTCATAAGGCTTTTCGGCAGTCTTGCAGAAATTGAAATCGTTATCCTCAACATTGATTGAGAATGTTTCGTGAGCGCCTTCGGCTTGCCCATTGATTGCGAAGTGATCTATTCCAAAATCAGTTTCCATTGGAATTCCAGCCTCGCGAGCAGTTTCAACAATTTCCTTGACGCGATCCCGAATTGATTCAAAGAAATCCTCGGTAATTGGCTTTTCAAGTGTCCAGTAATGTGTGTATCCCATTTAAGCGACCTCCTCTTTAGATTCTAAACAACGGTTTCTCCACCAAGCGCCTTCTAAAGTTGCTGACGGAGTTAAGACATTGATAAACGATTCTGGAGCCTCGTAGTAGAACGGTTGTGCTGATTCACCTATAATTTTTACGGCTACCTGACCATTTCTGCGCTCAGTCAAAAAAACAGAAGCAAAAATGGAATTGTCCTCAAGTTTTTTAAGGGCAACATAAAATGCTTTTTGCCCGTCAATATTCTTGCCTTCAAAGATTTTTACTGATTCGTAAATACCGTCATAAGTGCGCCGAATGTAATATTCTATAAACGCTCTAGTGGTGATATTACTTCCAACATGAGTTGATTCCCACCCCATTTTATTCTCCCTCTCTCGGTTACAATCTAAGTTTAACATAACTGGGGTTAAATATCAAACCCCTACTTTGTACGAATAACCAACTTTTGTATTCGTGGCTATGTCGCCATTAAATTCCCAATCGCCCGCCTTATCAAAACCAAGGAAAGAACCGCTAACGCCCCCGCCTTCAGTCGCAAGATAAACGCCGACAGTATTGGCTTTAATGACTGTTCTAATATCGCCAACATTTAATCTGCCACCTTTAACTCCACTAGCAAGCGCAAGAGTTTGAACTTTTGTGCCGACACTTAGAGCCTTTTTAAAATCAGAATGTGTTTTCATTTTTCTCCCTTGGTTTATTAGTGACCTGTTGAAGCAGACTTTGCTTCGCCGTCCCAGAACCAACCTGTAACAACAGAATTGATTTTAATTGCTGGCTTGCCGTGGCTATCGTGTTGGATACGGTGGCAAGTAACTGGCGCAATCTTCAATTCATATTCGCCTGTTTCCCAGTTACGAACCTCGCGTGAGTAAATTTCCCCAGTTGATTTTGTTTTCCAATAATCTCCGCCGCCGTAAGTTGCTTCTTCTCTTGTCTGACCTGTTTGTTGAACCCAAACAGATGACTTAGAAACACGAACTACTTTGTAGAACTCGACATTGGTTTGATCGTAGCCCCATGAAGTGTAGAAAATATCTCCTACTACTGGCTGAACTTTTTCAATTACCTGACTCATTTTGTTCCCTCTCTCTTGGTTACAGGATCAGTATATCATACTCGGGTTAGATATTCTACGACTCGCTCATAGTTTCTGAGTGAAGCGAGATCGCTGTGGCAGATAACTGGTTCGCATATTGGTCAATCCACTCTTGATCGCCTTGCTTGATCGCGTCCTCAATCCATACGAGTTGGCGGCGAATATCTTTCAAAACTTCTCTTTGAGCCTTTTTTGTGATTTTCACTTGAATCTCCCAACCTTGATCGCACTAGCCCATTCCTCTTTGAATTTTTCGGCGTAGCATTTCACGCAAATACCTTCTGGAAATACTTCGTACTTCTCAATGATCGCACCGCATTTGGCACATTTCATTTTTTATCTCCTCTCTTTTACAATCTAAGTATAACATACGGGGGTTAGTTATTCAAATCGAGTTAATCGAACAAATGTTCGCCTGATACCCTTTGTTTATGACTCTTACACCAGCACTCGCCACACTTTTGAAGGCTTCTTGCCCAACAGCGACTCAGGATGTAAGAGCCAATCTTAAAAACCGCAAAAAGGCGATCTCAGACGCTAATTATGGTCCGCTTAACCCTTCAGAGAAGAATGATGAGTTCTGGGCTGAAACGGCTAAAGAGTGGTCTGTATCGGTAGCAGAGGCTAAGAAACAGCGTTGCGGAAACTGTGCTGCCTTCATCCAGACTTCAGCAATGCTGGAATGTATCAAGGGCGGGCTGGCTCAGGGCGACAGCGCTGAAAATGCCTACGATGTAGCCGAGGCTGGCGAGTTGGGCTATTGCGAGGCTTTCGACTTTAAGTGCGCTTCCCGCCGCACTTGTAGGGCTTGGATCGTTGGCGGTCCGATTACCGACAAGAATAAAAAATGACCCGCACCATGGAGCGATCCAATTTAACGCTCCATGATCGGTGCGATAAATGTGGGGCGCAAGCAATGGTGCGAGCCAGTTTTGTTAATGGTGATTTATATTTTTGTGTTCATCATGCTAGGCAGTTCGACATAAAGCAAGCGTCATTTTCTATTGAAGTTTATGACGCAGATGTTGAGAATATGTTAGTTCTACACAAATTTTAAAAAGGAGAAGTTATGTGTGTTGATTGTGGTTCTTCAGAGCAGATCGTTTACTCAGGTACAGACGCGTTTGTTTTAGGCGTAATAGAATTAGTTGAAAAGATTTGTTACCCCTGCGCTAACAAACGCCGTCCGTCCCTATCTTAGACAGATTCTAAGATTGTTGAGATAGTTGCGCCAACGATCATTAGAATAAAACTACCAAGCAATGTAATACCCCAGAGATAACGCAGTTCTGGAAACTTTGCTGGTGGTCGCTTCTCTCGAACGATTTTGTTAATGATCTTAGGCTGGATTATGTCTTGGAACTTATTGCTTACTTCTTGCTCGTTCATGGCTATTCCTCTCAATAGGTTTATGTAACGGGAGTTAGATTACTATACTTTGGTTCGAGGTGCAACTTTCTTTTTCTTAAGTTGTTCGTGAAAAATAAACGGTGCCGCTGTATAAGGATCAATGTCAGCGGCTATCTTTAAAGCGTCCTCAAGTGAGGCACCAGTTCGTAATGCTCCAATAGCCAAAGACGAACCAGAGCCAACACCATAGAAGCCCGCGCTATCTAAACAAACAGCAAAATCGTCACTTATGTCAAAGACTTCGCCCTCAACGGAAATCAAGAAAGCAAACTTTGTTTCCTCGTCACCGTCTTTTTCCCATTTGTAATCGTTATCTTTGAAAGCCTTTTTTAACGAAGGAATCACAGTAGCAATCATAAAGTGATACAAGTCTTTTTTGTCATTAACTGTTGGAGTTGGTGGCTCCCAAATATGCTGAGCAATATCACACGCCGCAACTTCCCCCGCGCCCGCAATCAAATAGTTATTTCTCTCGCTTATTTTAATCATTTTTGGGTGATTAAATTTTCTGTTTGAAGTAACCAAACTGTCAGCACCGATTACAACTTTGTCGTGATACTGGACAGCAACGATTGTGGTCATGGGGCAAGCGTACAGCGCCCTCTTTTAAGCCACCAGTTCCAGAGCGGCTTTAGCCCAAAGTTCAGGCGTTTGATCGTCTGGCTGGTATCCGCCAGCGCCACCAAAGAGAATCGGCATATCTGGAAACTCGTCACGAATTGCCTTCATGGTAGTTTCGTAACCAAGTAGGGTGTAATTAAGTTCCGATAGTGGATCATCTTTTAAACCGTCAGCGCCACAGGCAATGAAAATCAGATCAGGCTTAAATTCATGGCAAGCCTCGTTAAAGGTTTTTACCGCTTCGAATAAACCTTCGTCATTAGTTCCAGCGGCAAGCGGGAAGTTGATCGCATTTTTACTAAAGTCGGAAGTTAATCCCGTTCCTGGAAAAATACCCCATTGGTGAACCGAGAAGGTCAGAACATCTTTGTTGCCCTTGAGCAACGCTTCAGTTCCGTCCCCATGGTGAGCGTCACAATCAAAGATCGCAACACGCTTTCCAAGTTTAGTGGCTTTAGTAGCGGCGATAGCGAAATCGTTAAAGATACAGAATCCGCTTGAGTAGTCGCGCATAGCATGGTGCTTCGCGCCCGCGAGGTGAATCGCTAACTTTGTCTTTCCCTCTAACAAGGTATCTAACGCAGTAAGAGTTCCGCCCACAAAGAGGTTAGCAAGATCGCCTAAGTCATGGCGTTGCCCTGTCCATTCATCAGATAAACCCTTGATCGTTACTTCATAGACATAAAGTTCGTCATGGACAAGTAACAAATCCTCGGTGTGAGGCATCTCTGGCTCAATCTCGTCAATGTTGAGTTTGCGCTTTTGACCTTCAAGGATCACATTGTTTCGACCCAGCATAAATCTGCGCCCCTGAGTTGGGTGCGTCTTATCAAACACCCAATTAGCGTAATGGGGTGAATGAACAATAATTGCGTGTTCCATATTTATACCTCTCTCTTATATTAAACCCCAGTATAGTCTAAAGGGGCTGATATATCAAAACAGCGTATCTTGCTCCAGTTCCTTATTAACCTGAGCAAATTCAATTCTTGCTCTGGCAATCGGCAAGTATTCCTCGGTCAATTCAATACCGATAAAGTCAAACTTCTCATACATACACGCCTTGCCAGTTGAACCAGAGCCGAGAAACGGATCAAGCACAGTTCCATTTGGCGGAGTAATAAGTCTTACTAGGTAGCGCATTAACGCAGTCGGCTTAACAGTTGGGTGATAGTTTTGAGATACAGCCTTGACTGATCCGTATTTACCGCCCGCGCTCGCCGTGCCGTAACTTCCGTCCTCTTTAATTTCGGCAGTTAATCCACCGCCGCCTAAAGTTTGCTTAGCAAAAAATTTATCTAATCCCTCATTGCGATCACGCTTATTTGTTTTAGCACAGTAAAAGAATCTAGCGGCGCTACCTGAGTCACCGAATCCTGGATCGCCCGCTTCGTATTCTCCCGCTGGCACATTTGTAACATCACCCATTGATTTTTTTCCAATGCGACCACCTGTTGATTTACCAGTTTCAGGAAATAGCGCCAAAACTTCGTCACTTCCGTCATGGATAAAGTTTGCGGGGAAACGCCCACTAGCAGGTTGCCAGCCCCCAGAGCCGTCACCCCCTGAAATTGTTTCCTGTGTTCCGAATGTCGCAGTTCTACTTCCAGCGCTAGGTTCGTCACCTTCAGCAATAGTTATTCGGCTCGCGTCAATGTTTAATGCGCCTGTTCCATGAGCCAATACATTTTGAGCAACAGTTCCAGCAAAAGGTTTACGCGCTAGAACGATAGGTTCATGGGCTGGCTTGAGAGCAGTTCCCCAGCCGTCCCATTGTTTTGCTTCCTCGGTAGTAGAAAAAGATTCATAAACATCTTTCGGTTCCCAACCATCGTCATTTATTACACCGAGTTGAGTGCCACCTTTGAATTTTAGATTTCCTACCTCGCGGTCAGCGCCAGCCGCTTTATCAATAGCCTTGCTTATATTGTGCGACTTAGGAAACCCTGATCCATATACCCACATAATCTGGTCACGGATTTCAAAACCTGCGTCCTCGATAGCAACAGCCATTCGGTGATAAGTTCGAGAACCAGAGAACGCCAATAAATGCCCACCTGATTTGAGTACGCGCAAAGCCTCAGCCCACATATCAGCCGAGTAAGCGATCCCAGTTGAATCCCAAGATTTACCCATGAAACCTAATTCATAAGGCGGATCAGTAACTATTGAATCTACTGAATTATCTGGCATGGATTTCATTACTTCGTAACAATCTCCGTGGTGGAGCGTAAATTGATTCATGCCAGAATCCTAGCGAGAGATTTTATTGAACGCTATCTGCGCCGATCTCATCTCTTTGTTTCGGGCTTGGATAATAAACTTTGCGGCTTCTAGGCGCTCGTTATCCTCAGCAGTATTTAACGCGGGTAGCATTTTCAATGCTTTAACCATGTTGCGTAGCGCCCATGTTGGCTGATTGCCTACAAGTTGCTTTGCTTGATCTAGTGTCATTACGCCACCTCTTTCTTTGTATCACAAGTAAAGCAAAGGAATGAATAAACACTTTGGTCGGGATAGCGAGTTATTACTGCCCACTCGCCTTTGACTGTGGCGTGATAATCGCAATCCGCGCATTTAAATAGAAACTTTGGTGCTTGATTTAAACTCATTACGCACTCACCTTTCCGAAATCGTAGGAGCGGAAGCAAGACGCTTTGTAGGCGACCTCGCCAATTTCCTCGCAGTAGACACCTTCAACAGTTCCCTTATCAAATACAACGCCCTTACGGACAAACTGACGGCTAACTGTGTAAGTATCGTCCCAACCTAATTTGATCGAAACACGATAACCATTGCTAACTGGTAATTGAATTTCGACTGTTTCTCTTTCGTCATTGACGATAACGCTGACTCGACCACCTGAGATCGCAAAGACATTCATGCGACCAATCTGGTTAAGCAATTCATTCTCGCTAAATGGACGACCTGTTGATTCTGACATTTTGTATCCTCTCTCTATCTCTCATTTACAACCCCAGTTTAGCATGGATTTGCTATTGGTACAATTACCGCTAGTCGTGTCCGAGTGACCCAAAAGGGGGTTACTGTGAGGCATTTACGGCTTTTGACCGTTTTATGTATTATCGGCATATTTGCCCTAGTTCCAATGTCGGACGCTAAAGCCCTTCCAATGTCCGAGTTCACCGCTTCAAATCCAAGCATGGTGAACATAAACGGCGAGTGCGCCACCTTTTCTTATCAATATTCTGAGGTAACTAAGACAATTCCCGTAAATGGGGTTATCGCCTCTGGAGCAGTAGCAACCGTTAATGTGAGCAATCTTCAAGATAACAAAATTGGCAATCAGCCACCAATCGTAGATACCTACAAAGTTGCCTTCCGTATGTATAACGGAGATTCTCTAGTCGAGGATATGACTTACGACAGACGAGAATTAGAAACTCAAAATGTAACTTTACAATCTGGTTATTCTGGATATATCACCCATATTGTTTTATTGGGCGGCGGAATTGATAACGGTTTCTGGGCTGGCTTCTACGGTCCAACAATGTGTAGCCCAACTTTAACTTTTAATTTGGTCGCTACCCCAGTTCAATCTCCCGAACCTGAGCCTTCTCCCTTGGTAACTTCGGAACCTGTGGTTGCGAGTCCTTCTCCGACTCCGACCACCACGGTTGATCCAAGTCCTGTTGCGACTCCTGATCCCAGTACCACTTCTTCACCAACTCCAGCCACAACACCATTGCCCAGCCCAGAGCCATCACAAATAGCCAGCCCAACAGCAACCAATCCATCGCCTTCTCCTTCTGTAATTTCAACAATTCAGGGTACAGCAGAGGAAAATTCTATTTTGGAATTGATAGCACCTGCTGGCAAAATTTTCACTACAGTTTTATTTGCGAGTTACGGAACACCCAACGGATATTCAATAGATCAATGCCACGAACCTAGTACCGCTGAAAAAATCGCGGCAGTATTTTTAGGTCGAGCAATCGCAAGCATTATGGCAACTAACGATATTTTTGGTGATCCTTGCGGCGGTGTCTATAAGCGCTTAGCAGTTATTCTGGGATTTGATTCGGCTCCAGAACCTCAACCGACTCCTCAACCGACACCAACTGTTTCCCCCAGTTCGGAACCGTCCTCCACTCCGATAACTCCGAGTCCTTCACCAACATTGGAATCAACTTCGACAGCGACTCCAACCCCTGAACCTGTCGTAACTCAGACTCCTCAACCGCAACCGACCCCGCAACCTTCGCCGTCCACACCTGAACCCACACCTGTCCCATTGCCTACTCCATCTCCCGAGCCTTCAGCGACTCTCGCCCCTGTTCCCCAACCAACACCAACAATCGTGCCTGAGCCAATACCAAGTCCGACTCCCGAGCCTCAACCTGCGCCCGAGCCAACCCCAATTCCTTCTCCAGTTCCGACACCCGTGTTACCGCCTGTTCCAGTAACCCCTCCAGAACCAACGCCAACTCCTGTGACCCCTGAGCCTCAACCAAGTCCTGAGCCAACACCCGAACCTGTCGCTTCAGCGGAGCCTCAGCCCATACCCAGCCCAGAACCAGCCCCAGAACCAGCCCTAGAGCCGCCCATAGATGCTCCGATAGAGTTACCCCCACTTGAACCCCCTCTTGAAATTGAACCTGCCCCAGAACCCGAGCCAATACCAGAACCTAGCCCAGAGCCAGCGCCCGAGCCAGTTGAGCCACCTATTGAGCCAGAACCTCAACCAGAGCCATTGCCCATACCAGAACCAGCGCCAGAACCAGAACCGCTACCAGAACCAATCCCCAGCGACCCCGCCGATCCTGCCATCCCGCCTTTAGAGCCAGTCGAACCACCAACCCCGCAACCAGCGTTACCAACCCCAGCGCCAGAAAGTCCGTTGCCCGTAGCACCTATCGTCCCCGAACCCAAACCAGAACCGCAACAGCCAACGCCGTTACCAACCCCAGAACTGCAATCGAATTCCAACTTGCCATCTGAAAACTCCTCTCAATTATTAACCGAAATCTTAGCCGATGGAAATGTATCGGCACAAGAAGTTGAGTCAATTATTGCCTCGGTTTCAGAGGATGGCAAATTGACCGAAGCGGAAAAGGAAGTTGTGGCTGAAGCCATTGTTGCCCAATACGAAGGTGAGCCAGTTCCAGCCGCCGCGTTAGTTGCGGCAGGTATTGACTACGAAAACTTGCCACCTGAAACACCCGTTGAAACTCGCGTTGATGAAAGTGGCGAGCCAATCGTCATTACTGCTGAGGTTGCTGACGCACTTGAGTTGGTAGGCAATCCTGCTGAATTCGTTGGAGCAATTTTTACTAACCCAGCAAAAGCACTTTTGGCTTTATCAAGTATCGGCTCAGATATGTCAGATACCGAACGCCAAGAATCACAAACAGTTGTAGTTGCCTCGGTCATTATCGGTGCGATTGCTTCACTATCTATAAGGAGAATGTAAATGAAAAACTTTTTCAATGATTTAATCGGTCAGTTATTTACCATGCTCGGTTTCTTTATTGCGTGGGTAACTATTGACGGATCAGCAAAGTCAGCAGTTGCCTATGCGACTGCGTGGTGTTTAGGCATTTGGATTTTGACTTACCCGCTACGCAGAAAGAGTGATGACGAATGAAAAGTATTAAGAATGTTTTAATGCGGATCGTTTCTGTATTCGCCGCTTCTGGCTTATCGGTAATCGGTGCTGGCTCACTCTTTGGTCTTGAACCATTGACCGCTGCTCTCATGGCTGGGCTTCTCGGAGTTGCCACCGTGGTTGAGAGTCTTGCTCGATCTTTCCTTGACGATGGCAAACTAACTTCGTCAGAGATCAACGAAGCGTTTGCCAAGGTAGATAAGAAAAAGGCTTAGAGCAAAAACGCTTTCTTTAAATCTCGCAATGTCTTTTTAGCGTTAGTTGCAGTTGTGCTTTTTGGCGCACCGCATTGCGTTGAATTGATGGCGCGAGTCAAGAATTTAACAAGCGCTTCTTGCTCCTCTTGACCCAGAGGTTTTTCAGCCATCTCTTTTGCGCGTTTATTTTCTGCTCGCCTGTTCTTGGCGGCAAGAGCGTTCATTTGCGAATGGGTCAAACAGTTTTTATTGATCGGCGGGATTGCCGAGTTGTTGTATTTAACGCGGTGAGTTTTGTATGACTCGCGAAGTTCTTTCGCCTTGTCAGCGCCGAAAGCATTTTTAACTAGGAATAAAAAGATTCCAGCGAACTTGGCATCATGTTTTGATGTTCGAGGTGCCAAGCAATGAGCCAATTCGTGAAGAATGATTGCTTCATTCCTAGCCCAAGTGCCGAGAGTAATTCGTGAGCCGTAGGCTCTGCCGCCACCTCGACCTGATTGAACCCAAATCTGGCGTTTGCCAAATCTCTGCCTAAACCAATATTGGTCGCAGATAACATCTAAATATTGCTGGCACTCAGCAATAGAACTTTCTTTAGTTAGATTAAATGTGGAACCTAACTTTGTAACAGTTTTACCTGATGAATACAGAAAACGCTCTGACGCATAATGTCGGCTTTTCTGGCTATCTCTAATTTCTTTAACCATTTAAGTTTCCCTCCTAAGCCGCTTGCGCGGCTTCAGCCTCTTTGTGTTCTGATCTTGTATGGCGACCTAAACTTTCAAAAGCCATACCACTACGAAGTTGCCACTCTTTCTCACAAACTGAACAGATGACGATTCTCATATCTGCCCCCTCTCATTACCCATTATACCAAATGGGGGTTGGGTAATCAAATCGAGATTCCAGAGTTAAA
>Ga0114975_10002396_pt1 | contig 12830 bp, 14 predicted proteins | sample S_130626_EF_Meta_FD_87031 | JGI IMG/M metagenome (GOLD analysis project Ga0114975, IMG submission 87031) | Freshwater microbial communities from Lake Simoncouche, Canada to study carbon cycling - S_130626_EF_MetaG | ecosystem: Environmental > Aquatic > Freshwater > Lake | place: Lake...
TAGCTGTCTTTTTTACTACGCGCTTAGTTGCAGCTTTCTTAGCTGTCTTTTTTACTACGCGCTTAGTTGCAGCTTTCTTAGCTACAGCTTTCTTAGTTGTCTTTTTCTTGGCAACTGCTTTCTTAGCAACAGCTTTCTTAGCTGGCGACTTCTTCGCAGCAGTCTTCTTTGCAGGAGACTTTTTTGCTGCCTTCTTTGCGGTCTTCTTAACGGCCACTTCGAACTCCTTGGATTTCTATATGCACGTAATTAACGCACTCTGATAGGTAAAGGCTACCCCAGGCTCGCAAGCAAATGGATGACATGCGGCGCTAATGCGCGCAGTGATTTTCCGCGGTGGCTCAGCAAATCCTTTTCTTCCGCGCTCATTTGTGCAGAAGAGATGGACATTCCTGCAGGCTGGAAAATTGGGTCATAGCCAAATCCATTTTCGCCAACTGGGGCCTGCAAAATGTGTCCATCAAAACGGCCCTCGGCAACCTGGTGGCGTCCATCCGGAAGTACTAGCGATGCCACACACATAAAGTGTGCGGTCCGCTTGCTATCCGGAACATCCTTGAGCTGATCTAAAACCTTCTCGAGATTTGCTTGATCGTTGCCGTGTTCACCTGCCCATCTGGCAGAAAAAATTCCGGGATCCCCATTTAATGCATCTACACATAACCCTGAATCATCAGCAATCGCTGGCAACCCAGTTGCTTGGCTCGTATAACGCGCTTTTAATAAAGAATTTTCTTCGAATGTTGATCCTGTTTCTTCAACATCAACTAAATCCGGAAATTGATCGACTCCAATTAGTTCTATTGCACCTGGTGCTAAAGCATCCAAAATGCGTCGAAACTCAGTGATCTTTCCTTGATTGCGTGTTGCTAAAACAAGTTTATGAGACATTACTTGGCAAGAGCATCTTTCTGCATCTGATTAAGCGTTGCACAACCTACAACAGCTAAATCAAGAAGTTGGTTTAACAATGCGCGATCAAATGGTTCGCCTTCGGCTGTTCCCTGAACTTCAATAAATCGTCCATCACCGGCAACTACAACATTCATGTCAGTGCCCGCACGAACATCTTCTTCATAGCAAAGATCCAACATTGGAACTCCATCGATTATTCCAACGCTTACAGCAGCAACGGAGTCGTTAAGTGGTTTTGCATCACCTTTAAGGTGGCCCTGAGCTTTAGCCCACGATATTGCATCTGCAAGTGCAACATATGCACCAGTAATAGCGGCTGTTCGTGTTCCGCCATCTGCTTGCAAAACATCACAGTCAATAACAATCGTGTTCTCGCCAAGTTCTTTCATGTTTACGACTGCACGCAGAGAACGTCCTACTAGACGCGAAATCTCTTGCGTACGCCCACCTAGCTTTCCTTTAACGCTTTCACGATCTGAACGTGTGTGTGTTGCGCGAGGCAACATTGCATACTCTGATGTAACCCAGCCATTGCCACTGTCTTTTAGCCAACGAGGAACACCTGGTGTAAATGAAGCAACACACAAAACGCGAGTCTTTCCGAATTCAACTAAGACAGAACCTTCGGCATGATCTAACCAACCACGAGTGAATTTAATTTCGCGAAGATCATTAACTGTGCGTCCATCGTTGCGTGACATCTATAGCTCCTATTTTGTAGTTAAATCTTGGTGTTGGACTTGCGTGACCTCGGGACCTAGAAAACGTCGAGCCAAGGTTTCGAATGCCTTTGCATCACCGGTTGCTAAGAATCTATGTGTTGCTGGAGTTGCTGACTGGGCTCGCAATAAGCCATTTTCAACCAATGTTCTGTATAAATCTTTTGCTGTCTCTTCAGCACTTGAAACCAGGGTTACGCCTTCGCCCATTACATAGGAAATTACACCGGTTAACAATGGATAGTGAGTGCACCCCAAAACCAAAGTATCAACTTGAGCATCCATTACTTGCGCCAAGTATTCGCGAGCGACATTTGTAATCTCAGTGCCAGATGTTTCACCGCGTTCTACGAATTCAACAAATAATGGACAGGCAACCGATGTGATCTGTAATTGCGGCGCAGCTGCAAATGCATCTACATAAGCCTTTGAATCGATTGTTGCTCGGGTGCCGATGACTCCAATTTTTCCTGTCCGAGTTGCTGCAACCGCTCTTCGTACAGCTGGTTGAATCACTTCAATAACTGGGATTGAATAACGTTCACGCGCATCACGGAGCATCGCTGCCGACGCTGTATTGCATGCAATAACTATTGCTTTAACGCCTTGTTCGACCAGGAAATCCATAGTTTCAAGTGCAAACTCGCGAACTTCGGCTAATGGTCGTGGACCATATGGGCCGCGCGCCGTATCACCAATATAAAGAGTGGATTCATTGGGAAGTTGATCCAGAATTGCTCGAGCGACGGTGAGGCCACCTACGCCTGAATCAAATATTCCAATTGGGGCATCACTCACAGGGCTAGCCTACCTTGAGCCGTTGGTCATAATGGCAGCGCGACTATTCGGAATCATCCATAAGCGCAGAAATTAAACTTTCTTGCAGCCAACCAAGCCAGCTATACACCGCATAAACACCACGCATTGGGTCATCAGGGGCTAATAATTCCAATTCTTCATGTGAATTTTCTTCCACTCTTAATCGAACACCTAGTGCGAGGCGCACATCATTCATCGCACCAAGCCAAGCATTTGCACCATCATGATCAACTTCTACAATTCCATCAATAGCGCTCTGCAGATGCATCCGCATCGCCATTGCATGTGCCAACTTCTTCTGTCGCAATGTTGATTCGGTATATCTGCGAAATTCGGAAGCATCTACTTGATCTGCATAAGCATTTGGTAACAGGCGAAGCAGTACTTCGTCATCTGGTGGGGTGTCATGCATGGTGATTCCGACCATCGCAGCCAGTGGATCATCACTATGGTGATCCACGCGCTCTGCTAATAGTTCAATGATTTGTTCAACTAAATTTGTTAGAACTTCACGTTCGGCCTCAGAAAAATTAGCGAGGTAAGCGTTATCTCCGTGGCGGAAGAAGCCGTGTTGAATTTCTTTCATATCGCTTGATCACCGCGTTGCAATGTTGCCCACAATCCATATTCATGTAACCGAGCAACATCATGTTCCATTTCTTCGCGGCTTCCAGTGGAAACGACCGCCTTTCCTTCGGTATGAACCTTCATCATTAACTCATGAGCTTTTTCCTTGTTAAAGCCAAATAATTCCATCAAAACATATGTCACATAAGACATCAGATTCACTGGGTCATCCCACACAATTGTTATCCATGGGGCATCGCTACTAAAAATTGCTTGTAACTCTTCTTCAATTTTATCTTTTATTTTGACCATAATTATCGAATCACAATCGCAAATTGATCGGATGCGATGTCACCAATTACTTGGATACGCATCGTAATTACTCCTCGTTTTGGTTCGGTTGTGGAAAATGTGAACATTCCATTTCCATCCGAAACGGAAATCGCTCCAATATTTTGCCACTTTCCGCTCACATTTTTCTGTAAATTTGCTGACTTGCCAGGTAATTTAGGCAATAACTGCGCTTTAATTGAAATTAGCGATCCTTTAGATACCGAAACTGGTCGATCAATCTGAATCAAGCTTTTGACTACAATTTTTTCTTCTGTGCTAACCGATTCCGCTCTTTCCCATGTTCCAGCCGTTGTTAAGCGAATCGATGCATTACCTCCAAGGGTCATCGGAGTTGTCACACTGCCATCGTTTGCCGTAACTAATTCAGTAATTTTTGTCCACGTTGCTTCATTCAAACGTTTGATTTCTAAGGCAACAGTTAGACCTGCAATAGGTGTTTTATCCTTTAGGGTGAACAAACCCTTAACGGTGAATAGCTGCCCATAATTAATAGTGCTTCCAATAACATTTTCAAGTGTCATTGTGTTGATTACTGGATCCGGAGCGATTGCTAAGGCTGCAGTACGAATCTGTGTCGTTGCTGTCGCCTCTTCCATGCCGAGTGTCCAAATTGCAGCACCCCCAATTCGATATTTAGCCACTAACGCCATCCGATCGGCATAGCTTCGAGTATTTTGAAACCAAACAGTTCTGTTGACCGTACAAGTAGTTGATGCGCCTGTTGCCGATAAGCCGTTATAGGTCTGCTTATACGAGTAAGTGGCTTCACTGTACTGTTCATTAAATGTTGGAATTGCTCCATCAATAGCAGCTTTTGCTTCTGCGTAGTTCATCTTAAAAGTTGCAGCCTTTGCTCCGGCAACTAAACCAGGTGGGGCTGTTGTCGGGCATTTTCCATTAACTGATGTGATCCAATCGCGCCCATATCCGGGCAATCCCATGTACACCTTTGTTGCTGGCATAACACTGATTGCATATTGGATTGTTTTTTCTGTCCATGACAAAGGACCCATAGGCCCAGGCTTTGAAACAGAAAAGTCGTAAGTCATGATTCGAAGTCGGTCAATGCTGCTGGCAATTTCTGCCCAAGCGTAAACAAAATATCCCTTTTGTGCTTCTTTGGGATTGAAAAGATAGGGAGTTGATACAGACAGCAATTTGCTATTTGCACGCAACGCGATACTTAACTCTTTAACAAATGCCACCCATCGTGGCACGGTTGTGTTCCATGTTGTGTTGCCATCTACAAATGCGAATCCCTCGTAATCAAGATCAATTCCATCAAAGTTATTTTTCATCAATAAATCCACAATTGTTTTCACAAGTGTTGTGCGTGTAGTAGCACTAGATAGGTAACCAGAAAGTACTAGCTTATCTGTGCCATCAGTCATGGTTGGAATAACCTTTAATCCAGCCCTTCGCATCAAGCACACCGTGTCTGCTATTGGCCATGATGGATTACCAGTTACATAATCATCGCGAATCACTGTAGGACTTTTTAGGCTATACCAAAAAGGCATAACCTCTTTCATTAAATCTTTGTTAGTAAATAGGTATGAGCTTTCAATTGCTTGATTTTCAACTGGACCATATTGGGATGCATCGCAGATTGCTGGTTGTCCCGCAACATTGGGGGCAGCAGATGGAAGTTTGCGCACTAATGGCAAAACTGTTTTAACTGAATAATAAGGAATCCAGCCTGACAAAATCTTTCGTGGTTCTTTGTCAGCTGCCTGCAATGGTTGCGCGAATGTGGTGATGAGTAAAAAAGTTGAAAGTGCGAAGCTGATCCTGCGCTTCATTCTTAATTATTTTCAGAAGTAGGTTTGTCTTCGGGCGCTGGTTTCAATCCTGCATAAATTTCCTTGCAGGTTGGGCAAATTGGATATTTCTCTGGATCACGAGAAGGAGTCCATTTTTTTCCACACAGCGCCTTTACCGCTTTCCCGGTAACAGCAGATTCAGTGATTTTCTCTTTCTTCACATAATGCGCGAAGCGATCATGCCCACCATCATCTTCGAGCAGCTCTTCGGATGGTCTGGTCAACAGATCGGTGTCACCGTCTGTTCCGATTTTCTTAAAGAGGCCCATTAGGTGGATAAGAATACCTTCGAGCACCTCGAAAGTACGGGTAGAATTCACAAATGAAGGACTTACTACGGACCGAGCACCTAAGCCGCGCCGATGTCGAATTATTACTATCTACTGCGGCTGAATTTGCTGAGAATCCACTGCGTTCTAACACCGCTTTGGCAAATAAGTCCGTTGCTATTTATATGACTAAACCTTCAACGCGCACCCGCTTGTCATCTGAAACTGCGGTGGCACATCTTGGTGGTACGCCAATCTTTATCCGTGGCGATGAATTGCAATTAGGTCGCGGTGAGACCATTGCAGATACCGCAAAAATTATAAGTGGCTATTGCAGTGCATTGATAATTCGTACATTTGCACAAGCCGATGTTGACGAACTCGGTGCTAATGCATCTATCCCCGTCATAAATGCATTAACAGATGACGATCATCCAACACAGTTGCTTGCAGATTGGTTAACAATTCGCGAAAAATTTGGAACAGATATTGCTGGTCGTAAATTTGTATATCTAGGTGATGGAAACAATATGTCTCATGCTTGGTTGCTAATGGGTGCAATTATGGGAGCACATGTTGTTGCAGCAACACCTAGCGGCAAGTGGGCACCAGATCCTGTTGTTGTAGCTGTTGCAAAAAATATTGCATCGCACAATGGTGGAAAAGTAGAAGTTATGCATGATCCAGAAGCTGCAGCTAAAGATGCGTCAGTTCTTTATACAGATGTTTGGATGTCCATGGGCGATTCAGAAGCAGATCGCGCCGAAAAGGTGCCAGCACTCTCACCATTTGCAGTAACTGAAAATCTTATGAGATTAACTAGCAAAGACTCTGTGTTCATGCATTGTTTACCTGCACATCGTGGTGAAGAAGTAGAGGCATCTGTAATTGATGGACCTCGTTCTGTTGTGTGGAGAGAGGCCTATCACCGCCGTACAACTATTCAATCTATTCTCTACCACCTAATAAAAGGTGACTTGAAGGGTTCGACCCACTAATATTTGGCATATGCGCGTAGCCGTTCCGAAGGAAATTAAAGCTGGAGAAAAGCGCGTTGCGCTTGTTCCGGACATCATCAATAAGTTGACTCGACTAGGGCTCGAAGTAAGTATCGAATCCGGTGCAGGTACTTATTCGCAAGCAACAGATGCTGATTTCACAACAGCTGGTGCGACTGTCAAGCAAGGCGATGTTCTTTCGGATGCAGATGTAGTCCTTTCAGTTCAGCCACTTACGGCGGAGCAAATGGCAACCTTGAAAAAGGGCGCAATTACAATTTCTTTCTTATCTCCAGTAACTGCAGTTGATTCAATTGAAGCAGCGGCTGCGGCTGGAGTTACAGCATTTTCACTCGAACTTGTCCCCCGTATTTCCCGCGCGCAATCAATGGATGCTTTAACTTCGCAAGCACTGTGTGCGGGTTACCGCGCAGCCATTGTTGGGGCCGAACTTTCTCCACGATTCTTCCCAATGTTGATGACCGCTGCAGGAACTGTTACTCCGGCACAAGTTTTGGTTCTTGGTGCAGGTGTTGCTGGTTTGCAAGCAATCGCAACTTCGCGTCGCTTAGGTGCTGTGGTTTCTGCTTACGATGTTCGCCCAGCTTCTGCTGATGAAGTTCGTTCAATGGGTGCAACATTTATTGAGCTAGAACTTGAAGCACTTGAAGGCGCTGGCGGTTATGCCCGTGAAATGACAGAAGATCGTGCAGCTAAACAACGCGAATTTTTAACACCATTTATTGCAAAATCACATGTTGTCATTACAACTGCGGCAGTCCCTGGTCGCCAAGCTCCACGTTTGATGACACAAGCAATGGTGGATTCAATGGCGCCAGGAACAATCATCGTTGACTTGGCTGCTGAAACCGGTGGAAACGTTGAAGGATCAAAGCCAGGTGAAATTGTCGAAACCGCAAAGGGTGTTCGCATCTGGGGTGGAAAAGATGTTCCTAGCCAACTGCCATTCCATGCATCATTCTTGTACTCACGAAATGTTGTGAACCTGCTTTCACTATTTACTGTGCCTGCAAAAGATGACCAAAAGGTGGCCTTTAACCTTGATTTTGATGATGAAATTATTAACGGCGCCGCAGTTACACATGGCGGATCACGAAGAGGAGCCCAGTAATGGAACCAATGGCGATTGTTTCGATATTTGTTCTAGCAGTCTTTGTGGGTTTTGAGGTTGTATCAAAGGTCTCATCTACTTTGCACACGCCGCTGATGTCTGGCGCTAATGCGATTCACGGAGTTATTTTGGTTGGTGCAATTATCGTTGCCGATCACAGCACAACTAATCTTGAGTTAGGGCTTGCGATAGCGGCCATTATTTTGGCAACAATCAACATGGTGGGTGGCTTCGTAGTTACCGACCGAATGCTTGAGATGTTCAAGGGAAATAAGAAATGAGCCGCACTCTGTATGACCTTATTGGTCTAGCCGCAGGCGTTGCCTTCATTCTTGCCCTAAAAGGTTTGTCTCATCCAAAAACTGCGCGACGCGGCAATTTAATTGGTGCTTTTGGTGCAACTCTTGCGACATTAGTTGTTTTCTTTTATGCAAACCCAGGATCATCTCTACCGCTCAACAATCTTGGGTGGATTCTTGGCGCAATGGTAATTGGATTAGTTATTGGCGTTCCTGCCGCACGCAAGGTTCAGATGACTCAGATGCCTCAACTAGTTGCGCTATTTAATGGTGTGGGTGGTGGCGCAGCAGCATTAGTCGCAATCGTTGAATATTTACACTTAGGAGCAGAGGCCACAACAGCTGAAGTTATCTTTACGGTATTTACAGTAATTGTCGGTTGTGTTTCATTCAGTGGTTCTGTCATTACTTTTATGAAGTTACAAGAGTTGATGACTACCCGTCCAGTAATTTTCCCTGCTGGCCGTTTTATTATCGCTGCGACCTTGGCATCTGTGCTTGGGGTTGGCGGTTGGGTTGTTAACTCACTTGGAACTACCCCGCTATTGATTTTGGCTGGTCTGTCACTGCTATTTGGTGTGCTTTTTGTGCTTCCAGTAGGTGGGGCAGATGTACCAATCGTTATCTCACTACTCAATGCATTTACTGGATTAACAGTGGCTGCTAGTGGTTATGTGCTTGATTCAGTTTTGTTGATTATTGCCGGAACTCTTGTCGGTGCATCAGGAACAATCCTGACTCGCAAAATGGCTGAAGCAATGGGACGTTCACTATTTGGAACATTGTTCGGAGCATTTACTGCAAAGGCGCAAGATGCATCGGGTGCTGCCGAAGAGCGTCCGGTAAAATCAGGTTCACCAGATGATGTTGCGATCTTGCTTAATTATGCGCGTCGCGTCGTTATCGTTCCTGGTTTTGGTCTTGCTGTTGCGCAAGCACAGCACACTGTCCGCGAATTAGCAGACCTAATGATTTCAAAAGGTATCGATGTTGCATACGGTATTCACCCTGTTGCAGGTCGCATGCCAGGACACATGAATGTATTACTGGCAGAAGCAAATGTTCCATATGATCAATTGCTAGAAATGGATGAAGTAAATCCAACATTTGGTCAGACAGATGTAGCAATTGTTATTGGTGCAAACGATGTTGTTAACCCAGCTGCACAAACAACACCTGGTTGCCCAATTTACGGAATGCCAATTCTTGAAGTTAATAATGCTGCCAACATCATCTTCTTAAAGCGTTCTATGCGCCCAGGTTTTGCTGGCATCGAAAACGAGCTCTTGTACGATCCAAAGACAATGCTTTTGTTTGGTGATGCCAAAGCCTCATTGACCAAGGTTGTATCTGCGCTCAAAGCCCTCTAATACAAGAGTTGCAGGTAGTTGAATGTTCAATTACCCTTAGATCCTGAACTAAGGAGAATCCAATGCCTGCAGTAACCGTCAGCGACATCACCGTATTGCCTCGTGTGAATGAAGCTCTAGGTGCTCGTGCTCGCACAGTTAAGAGTATTACGACTGCGCCTCAAGGTTTTGAAGGTGAAGGTTTTCCGGTTCGTCGTGCATTTGCTGGTGTTGATATGGCAGAACTTGATCCATTTATTCACTTGGATCAAATGGGTGAAGTTGAATACGCACCTGGAGAGCCAAAAGGAACTCCTTGGCACCCACACCGCGGTTTTGAAACTGTTACCTACATTATTGATGGAATCTTTGATCACCAAGATAACAATGGTGGCGGTGGAACGATTTCAAATGGCGATACTCAATGGATGACAGCAGGTGCAGGAATTTTGCACATTGAAACTCCCCCTGAAAGTTTGGTTATGTCAGGTGGTTTATTTCACGGTTTCCAGTTGTGGGTTAACTTACCTGCCGCAAAGAAGTGGTCACCTCCAGCGTATCAAGATGTTCGCGCAAAAGATGTTGCCTTGTTGTCATCGGCAGATGGCGGTTCGCTACTGCGTGTCATCGCAGGTGAAGTTGATGGCCACTTTGGTCCTGGTTCAACTCAAACTCCAATTACTTTGCTGCACGCAACTGTTGCAGCTGGCGCAGAATTGCGTTTGCCATGGCGCAAGGATTACAACGCACTTGTGTACACAATGGCAGGACATGGATTTGTTGGCGATGAGGCCCGTCCAGTTCAAATGGGTCAATTAGCTGTCTTTGGTGAAGGCGACACAATTGTTGTACGCGCAGCTAATCAGCAAGAAGCGAGATCTCCTGAACTTGAATTATTTATTCTTGGTGGAGCTCCAATTAAAGAGCCTGTTGCATGGATGGGGCCTTTTGTAATGAATACAAAGCGCGAAGTGCTGCAGGCATTTGAAGACTTCCAAAAGGGTTTACTCGGTTCAATTCCTGCTATTTATAAGGATGATGCCAAGGCAAAGACGCCTCTTAATCGAAGTGGTGAGGGCGCAAAATTAGGCGCGGATGTGAAGCCAACTGCGCATGAAATCCTTGATGTACATGGTGCGCCGACTGATCTGCAAGAGGGTTAGACGCTCGATCTTGTAAAGCTCAATCTTCTACCGTTCAATCTTGTAAAGCCGTTCTACGAAATCCAGGGCCTTCATGATGACGCGTCACTGTAAGTAATAAGCAAGCTGGGACAAAGATACGATTTCGAAGAACGCTTTACTTCGATTGAGCTTTGATCGCGGCTTCTGCGAGTAGTTCCACGCAATCCTGCCTGTGAATAACTTTTCAAATTGTCGGTACCGCAATCAATAGTTCCTTTCATGACAACCGCGCTTCGAATTCCTCGAGAAATTCTCGACATTGAGGTTGCCGAATTGCTGAAGGCTAAGCCTGGCTACAAAACTTTGGGTGAGCTAATCGAGATCAATCCACGTTCATTGAGTTCTTCAGGGCGCATAGATTACTTATCAGCTCTTGATCGCCAAGAGTCTTGGATGTGTGCGCTCAAGCAAGAGGCTTTAGTGGCCATTGCTGGTGAATATGCAGATGAAGATGGTGGAATTTTCGGATGTGTTGATGATGAAGAGCGAGAGGATGTTGCTTCCGCCTTGCGATTGTCGCCTACAACTGCACAAAACCGAATCGATGTTGCGCGAGTATTGGTCGGACATCTCCCCAACACGATTTCAGCACTTTCAACTGGTGAGATTTCAGTCGCGCATGCAACTGTGATTGCACGAGAAACTGCTACTGCGATAAGAAATGGTTTGAGCCAGGAATCTGTTTTCCGTGTGGAACAGACGGCGCTGGCACATGCGGAGTTTCATACTCCAGGACAAGTTGCATCAAAGGTAAAGACAACCATTGCAAAGCTTGCACCAGAAGAATTTGAAGAGATAGTTGATCGTGCCCGAGATTCTCGCAGAGTGTCTTGTTATCCAGAAGCAGATGGCATGGCGACAGTCATCGCGATCTTGCCAGCAGAGGACGCTCAAACAGTTATGAAATCAATTGAGGCATTTATTCAAAAGAGAAATACATATGAGGCTAATCAGTCCGCACGAACTTCAGAAATGCTCATTCAAATCAATAATGTAAACAACTCTGACCTAAGCGATCCCGTTATTCAATCACAGATTGCAGAACTACAGTCACAATTAGCCTCAACCTCTGTTTGGTCTCTGCTTTCTGCGGATATGAAAAGAGCAGATGCTTTAACCACGATCACCTCACAAGCATTAGCATCGATTGCAGAAGATGTGCAGCCTCATAGACGCCCAATCACAATTAGTGTTGCAATTGATCTTCCAACTTTGCTAGGACTTGCAGAAAATCCCGGACAACTCGCTGGGTACGGAGCGATTCCCGCATCAGTTGCACGACGATTAGCGGCCGATGGAAATTGGCAACGATTTGTAAGTGATCCAACTACTGGAAATCTCTTGGATTTTGGCAGAGAAAAATACACACCACCTCAAGAGCTTGTTGATTATCTACTTGCACGAGATCGAGTCTGCAGATTCCCGGGGTGCCGAAGATCTGGACAACGTGCAGATATTGATCACGCTCAGAGTTGGGAATCAGGCGGAGAAACTAATGCTGCGAATCTCGGATTACTCTGTCGACGCCATCATCGGATGAAAACTCATGGTGGGTGGGATCTTTCGAGCAACGCTGATGGCTCATGTACCTGGAGTTCCCCGCTTGGGAAGCAATACTTTGTGCCAGCTCGCCCCATTCTGGAAGCTGTCTAAGAATTCTTAACTAACTCAAAATTTTATACGAGCGCAGGATTATTAACCTGCGATACTAGATAAATGATCTGGTGGCCAACAGAAGTACCAACCTTGCAATATGGGTTGATGACACTTCGCAAGCCCGAAGAACGGGACATCGTTCCCATTTTTGAAGGTGTTCAGGATCCCCTAATTCCTAAGTTCACTCGCATACCTGCTAATTATCAAATGGCTAACGCCGAACATTATGTGCGCGAACGATCCCCAAATGGTTTCACGATGCAAACAGAGATTCAATTAGTTCTTGAATACGATGGAAATTTTGCCGGCGCATTCTCTTTCCACACCCTGATTCTTGATGAGGAAAAAGCAGAGATCGGTTATTGGTTAAGTTCAGATTTTCGTGGCAAGGGAATTGCGACTGCTGCAACCAAACTTCTAACCGGATATGGCTTTGAAACTATTGGTTTCCACCGCATAGAGGCTCTTGTTGTTGAATCAAATAAACCTTCTTTAAGGGTACTTTCGAATGCTGGCTACCAACAAGAAGGTGTGTTGAGAGACAAGTCCTGTTGCGGGGACGGAACCCGTGAGAACATGGTGATGTTCGCCGCACTTCGAAATGAGTGGGAGGTCTAGATATGGAATCTCTAGCTGTGTTCGTCGCAATTCTTTTTTTAACTGACATTCTGGCTGGGCCAATAGCGATCGCATTGACCTGGTCGAAGTTAGTTAATGCAATAACCTCCCAATCAAAGAAGGTCTCA
>Ga0114975_10002399_pt1 | contig 12824 bp, 22 predicted proteins | sample S_130626_EF_Meta_FD_87031 | JGI IMG/M metagenome (GOLD analysis project Ga0114975, IMG submission 87031) | Freshwater microbial communities from Lake Simoncouche, Canada to study carbon cycling - S_130626_EF_MetaG | ecosystem: Environmental > Aquatic > Freshwater > Lake | place: Lake...
AGTCCATCACATTTCCATTTACCCGATTTACTCCCATCAACAAATTTATATGTCATGTCAGGGTAAAAAACAACGACTTTACCCGACTTTGCAGTTGTCACAACATATACCGGTTTTTTAGTACCTTTAAGATATTGACGCTTTCCGTTTTTAAGACACTTCGCGGTAATAGCATCGTCTATAAGTTTTAAATCAACTTCATCTTGATTGACTTTCGGTGCAACATCAGGTACATTTTGTACTGGAGTATTTTGTTCTAATATTGTTTTTTTCTTTAACTTAGAATGCATTTCCAATATTCTTTTTACTTCACTTGTTTCTATTTTTCTCATTATATTAATTATTAATTGTCGATTATACTACTAGCTTCATCACCATCAATATCTTCAAATTCACTATCTGTTGGTGGTGTTGTTGGTGGTAATTGAGTGTCATTTGGTTTACTTGGAACTCTAACACCTGGATGTCTTCTATCAAGTTCTGCCGTTGCGGTTGGATTATTTTCAAGAGAAACCCAATCTTTAATTATTTTTCCTCTGTTTTTCCAACTTTTAGTATACCACTGACCATTCACTACTTTATATTGATATGGGTCACCTTCGGTTGTGTAAGCTCCTTTTTCTAAAGGGAAATCATTACCTCCACCACCGGTTCCACCAGTATCTTCAGGTGATGTTTCCGGAGTTCCTTCAGGATTATCAGTAATAGTTCCATCTTCTTTTAATTTTTGAATCACCGCATAAACACCCGCAGCTCCTAAACCAATACCAAGACCCCATTTTAACCATAATTTCCAATTCCAACTTTTAGCCCCTTGAGTTAAAACTGCTTGATTTGCACTATTAAGTGCAGTTTGAATTTTTGGTGTTACAGCTTTCATTTGACCTGATTGTGTTCTAATTTTTTGTGCAATTGATTTAGCCACATCATCAGGATAACCAGCGGCTTTAAAACGACCAACAATGTCCGCTGATTTCATATTTTTATATTTGTTATAGACATTTGGATTTTTAACAAAATCATCAATCAACGCGGTTTTATTTGCAAATGTTAAGTTTGAAGATTTAATTAATCCGGTTCTAACTTTACCGATATTTGCGGCACTTACAGCATTTCGTTCTAACGCCTTTATTAAATCATCAGAATTGGCAATAACTTTACCGGCGGTTGTTTTAAGACCACCTCGAGCAGTTCTAATAACATCATCAATTGAAGTTTTTGATATTGATTTAACTACTGAAGAGAAAGGATTTGGAGCCTCAAAAAGTAATGTTGAGTTTTCGTCTAAAGTTTTTGAAGTATCGTATTCCATCAAAAGTTTAAACCTATTAATTGTTTGGTCAATGTTTTTCATTTTTTTTATTTTTTTTTATGGTAAATCTTCGTCTGAATATTCAGCTTGTTGATTTAATGCTAATGACATTATACGACCTTCATCATCTGAAAATGAACCCGCAAATGCTCGATTATCCGCTCCAAACGCCTTATTAACACCATAGGTAAGACCTGCGGCGGTGGCAATTTGTCCTGGTTTACTTGTTAACGCCGATTTTAACGCATTACCCCCCTTTTTTAGAGTATTCACGGTAGATGACGTTCCAGATTTAACTGCTTTTGTTTTTAATGAGGTCGAGGCTTTTGAAATATTACTCACAACATCTTTTAATTTAGTATTTAATTGACCTGAGACTTTATCCAATGATTTAATTCCAAGTTTTTTACTTAACCAACTAATCCCTTGTAACATATAACTACCTATTGTAGAAACTCCTGACACTATTTTTGATAAAATTGATGAGAACCATTTTACTACTGATGAACCTGATGTTGACATTTTTTTAATAATACCACTTAAAGGTAATTTAGAACCCATTATCCCAAGTTTTTGGAATATACCTCCAATAATCTTAGCTCCCGGACCTGTGGTAACAACACCAACTAAATCAATAATAATATTAGCCCAATCCCATTCTCCTTTAATTCCAAGTAGAAGGTCCCATGCTAACATTGCTCCCCATACAACAACTAAAACAACATTCCCAACACCACCTGTTGATGTCGCTAAAAATGTTTGAACTGCAGCTCCACCCCAACTAAATAATGCCTTTCTTAAGTTTTCAAAAAACCAACCAAGACCTTTATCCATTAACCAATCGGTTCCTGCATTAATTTTATCACCTATTTTTGAGAAAAAACTTTTATCTTCAGATTGTTCTTTAATTATAAATAATTTACTTACGGATTCAATAATATATCCCCAAGTTGATGATATTGTGTTAATATTTGATTCTTTACTATCACTTTCAACTATTAAATTATTGGAGTATTTTTGTTCAAATTCTAATACAAATAATTCCTTTGTCTTTTCGTCAAATATTTTTGAAATACCGTAAACAGTTTCTCTAATAATTTTTTGTATTCCTAAGAAATCTGTAATGTTGTTTTTGTAAGATTCTTGACAATTTTCTTTTAAAAAATTTAACCAGAAATTAATGTTAGTGTTTTTAATTTTAAATGTATTATCAGTTGCAATATCATATAATGTATTTTCATACATAATGTATTGTCCGTTATGGGATAGTGATAATAAATTTAAGTTAAATACCATATTTCATTTGTTCTTTAGATTTAACTTTACAAATTTCTTTTTGAGAATTCCCGGTACTTGCACACCAAGATTTAAGTTGTGTTGAAATTTTACCTACAATTGATTTCATAATATTACCTGAAAACCATTCACCATCAATTGCGTCGTATAAGGTTTCATCATTTACTTCAGGATATATTTTAATGATTGACATACTATCAGATAGTTTATTAAATGTTTTGTTAATAACATAATCTAATCCTGAAATATCTCGTCCAATTCCACCTATCGCCTTTTGAAAAGCTTCCGCATTTTTTCTAGGGTCTATTGTTGGATTCCCGTAATTTATTGTCATTTTATCAGGATTTTTCATATATCCTTTAACAATTTTTGAGAAATATTCATCCGGGTTAACCGATTGTTCAAAAATAACACTTTTATTTTCATTTAAAGTTTTTGATGAATCATAACCCATCATTAGTTTAACTCTATTTAACGCCTCTCCGGGGGTATATTTTGATTGTACCATTTTTAAAGTATTTAATTATAAATATATCGTTATTACCAAATCTGATTAGCGGACCCTCGAGTTAATCCAGTATTCCATTTTTGACCCGATTTCATTAATGGATTCGCTTTACCTCGTGTTGTTGTGTAAAAATCTGACCATTTAGGAATTGACCCTCCACCACCGCCTGAAGATGGTGTAGATGATGCGGGTGCTGCGTCATCTTGTTCCTCAATATCTTCTTTTGATTCATAACCTGAAGTGTATTTTTTAAAGAAGTCTATAAGTGCATTAATATCTGTAACCATTTTTAATATTTTTTTGTTATTTAGATAAATAGTTAATAATTTCTAATAGAATTCACTTTTTGGTAATTGAACTGGATTAATTAAATAATATTCATTTAAGAATACGATTAACTCATCTTCATCTAATTCGATTGTTTCATGTTCAAAAATACCTCCTTCAAAATCATCCTCATCGTCTCCAAAAAAATCGAACGATTCAGTAACAAGGTCAAATCCGTATTCTTCAACAATACTGTAATCAATTGTGTCGTTTCTTAACACATCTTCTTCATCATCTATAGTTCTAAATGATACCTCAATCATATTGGTCTCCCCGTTTAAGTAATATGATATAATTTCTTTAATTTCCATAATAAGTTTTATTAACAAATATGTTAAAATATCTCAAAAGATAAATTTTTAATAAAAAAAAAACCCTCCGGTTAGAAGGGTTATTCGTTTTTATTTAAATTTACTCATTCTGTTAAACATCTCTGAGATTTTATTCTTTTGTGATGTGAAGTTTTCCATAATGTCTTCATCGATTTCACTCCAGTCATCATCACCGGTATGAGTTTTGATTTCTTCCCATGATTTATCTCTCGGGTCGAATTTATCAAGGTCTAAATCAAATGAATCATCGTCTTCGTCCTCATCACCATAATTAGCTCCTGGCCAAGTTGATGCGTCATCTCCATCATAATCCATAAATTCATCTTCGTCTTCTTCACTTTCATATGAAAATTCTTGGTATGGTCCAGCTTTACCTGGTCCTTCACTATCAAAGTCGTATGCTCTGTCCATATCTGAGTAGATTCCTTGGGAACCTGAAACATCTACTTCATCTATTTCATCTGTAAATGCAGACTCCATTTTCTCATATTTAACTTCTTCATCATCTTCATAATCAAATTCATTAACCGGATAAACACCACCAGGACCATTTGAGTCGAAATCATATGCGGGTTCAACCGAATCAACATTCATGTCATCTGCATTTCCACCTTGTTCCTCAAGTTCATCAGTTTCTAATTCTTCATCTTCAAAACCATCGTCATCAATAGTATCGTCTTCTTTATAAAGATTTTTATGAGTTCCTTCAAATGTTCCGTAATCATTTCCTCCACCTTCAACATAATCAAAATCACCATTTGATAAGTTTAAGTCCTTAACTTTATATATATCGTCTAAATGACCTGTTTCTTCAAACATTTCTTCATTTGGGCTACATTGTTCGCAAATACCTTCAGTCATTTGACCTCCACATTGTTCACACATAGATTTTTCTTCAACTTGTTCGTTGATACCCATGTTTGTGTATCTTTTAACTTCACCTTTATTATTAACAACCAACCCATGTTTATCACCTGCTGGGTCAAATACATATAATGGTTGAGTATTCGATACTTCAGGTTGCATTGTTTGATAACCGTTGTATAAACTTTTGTGTTGGTCTAGTATGTCAGACTTCTCAGCGGCAGATAATTGGCCTATTCCGTAATTTGTTCTCATAGATTAGTTTTAATATAAATACACCGAATTTCTTCTTTTTATATTTGACATATCTAAAATACATAATTATATTTGTAATATACAAGTAAGGGGATAATAATTCATTTGATAGTATCTTGGTAATTTACTCTTAGCCTAATATTATCCTCACTTGTTTTTTTTCTTCACTTGTTTTTTTATTCCAATTTAATTTAATATCTTTGTCCCATGATAAAAATAGATAAAGATAGAAAAGTTTTTGTTACGTCCGATACTCACTTTTACTATAACCTTACATATTTATATAAAAATTATTATTATGGAATGTCAAATATGTAAAAAAGAATTAAATGGTAGACGAAAAATTTTATGTGGGGAATGTTATATTAAAAAACATCACATAAAATGTGTTAAATGTAATAAAGAGTGTTCACATACATCTCATTATTTTTACAAGTTAGATGCTAATACATACAATTGTAAACAATGTAAATTACACGGAGAAGGTAACCCAAATTATGGTAATAAATGGTCGGATGAACTGAAACAAAAAGTATCTAAAATTATAAAATCAAAAGTTGATGAGAGCTATAGAATAAATTGTTCAAAATCGATGAAAGGTAAAAAAGTTTCTGATGAAACAAAACTTAAAAGAAAAAAAACTAATGAGTTAAAAATATTAAATGGATATATTAAACCAAAAATAAATGAAGAAACTAGGGAAAAAATTGGTTACAAATCTTCTCTTAAATTTACCGATGAATATAAACAAAAAATGAGAGTTATAAATGAGGAACGAGGTGTTTGGATTCCTCTAAATAAGAAAAATGATTATCGTTTTTATCGTGACCTATCTAATTGGGTTGGGCAAGTAATAACTGAAAATACGATTGGGGTAGATAAATTAAAAACCGGTAAATTATATGATAAAAATAATAGGGATAAAAACTCATATGTTAGAGACCATATTTTTGGCAGAAAAAATGGGTTTGTTTTAGGTATTTTTCCTGAAATAATCAGACATCCCGCTAATTGTCAAATTATTACACATAGTGATAATATTAAAAAATCATTAAAAAATGATGATAGTGACATCCAATTAGTTGAATTATTTAATAGAATTAGTAATTGGAATGGGGGTTATTTTGAACAATTATTATGTGTTGAATTGATAGAACAATATAATAATGGAAAAAAATATGATAAACAAAAATATATTAATAAATTAAAAAAACAGTAAATATGTTAAAACTTAAAACAACTACATCCGGGGGTTCTGTACGTAAAGTATGGATTACCTCGGATACTTAACTCACTACGGACACAAAAACATTTGCCGTGGAGTAACGGCTTGGAGATTACCAGATGGTAGTATCCCTGAAGACCAAACAAGAGATTTTAAAACAATAGAACAAATGAACGAATCTATTGTTAGTGGAATCAATAGTGTTGTTGGTGAAGACGATGCGTTAATTCACTTGGGAGATTGGTCTTTTGGTGGATTTGAAAACATCCAAAAGTTCAGAGACCGAATCGTATGTAAAGAAATTCACCTTATATTGGGGAATCACGACCACCACATTCAAAACAACAGAGAGGATTGTCAGGAATTGTTTACAAGTGTGAATCGTTCAACGACTATGTCATACAAATTCAAAACATTCGAATTATTTCATTATCCAATATCTTCTTGGGAAAACTTAAATAGAGGTGTTATTCATCTCCATGGACACGTTCACTTACCAACAAACTTAAGATTTGGTAAAGGTAAGAAAATGGATGTTGGTATGGATGGTCACCCAACTTTTGGTGTGTATGATATGGATGATATCATAAGAATGATGGATAAGCGTGATATTGTGTCAGATATGTTATTTGACCACCACACGGATGAGATTGAAACCGAAGATGGTAAAAAAAGAAAGTAATATGTATAAAACAAGAATAGAAGAAAATCATTTTGATAAGGAAGGGAATTTAATCCCCAAACGAGTTATTATCGAAGTTCCATTAACTTATGAGATGATTCAGGATTGTTTTTCATACGCTCCGGCAGATGCCCCTTCAGAAATTAAATCAATGTTAATGGAAATTCTTGGGGAAACAATTGATAAAATTATTTTAGGGGAAAGACCGGATTATGTTAATGAAGAGTGGTTAACAGAAAAATTAAATAAAATCAAAATAAATTAGGTTAGTAAATTTAAATAACTTACCTTTGTCCAATAAATAAATAGAAATATATGCAAACATTAATTTTTTACACAAGTACCAAATCAGTTAAAGTAATTGAGGGTAAACAATTTGACTCCGAAATCTTATATGAGTTCGATGAAGTTCCAACAGTTCGAGTCTCCCCGGAAGGGTATTACGAAGTAGTTCAATCAGTTGAAGGTGGTGACAGTCGAGTTCCCGTTGCAAGATTCCCGATTGCCAATACTAACATGAGAATTATCAAATAGTATGAGGAGAGTCGCAACTATTATAGGATTAATTATATCATTTTTAATCCTATGTCAAACAACTGTAATGTCGTTTCATTTGATTAACCAAGCAGATGTTTTTTCTTTAAACGCTGGTATAATATTATTTGGGATAGAAATATTCACCATGATAGTATTGGTTAATCACACCTTTAATTTAATAATAGGGTGGAATCAAAAAGTTGAGGAGGTACAGGAAGAAGTTCCAACTGAAGAAATCCCAACTGAAACACCAATAGTTAAAAAGAAAAAAAGAAATTATTATAGACCAAAAAAGAAGTCTGATTTTCCAATTGGGTCAATCGAAAAAAAAGAAAAACAAATTTAAAACCAAAAAAAGATGAATAGAATTTTAGTTATTGTAGGAGTAGTATTATTGTTTATTGTAGGAGTTAGTTCTTGTAAAATTGCGGACTCAGCGGAGGTCGCATTAGTTGTAAATCAAATTGGGAATGATAAAGGAGTTCCAAATATTGAAATGGCTTCAGGTCTTATTATGTATTTTCCTCCAACTCAGGATGTATATATGTATCCAACATCAGTTCAACATAAAGTATGGACCGCATCGGTAGATGAAGATTCACCAACAGATGAACATATTGATGTAACATCATCTGATGGTGCTACATTTGGATTAGATGTTTCAATTAATTTACAATTACAAAGAGCAAGAGCGTCTGAATTGTTTGTTAAATATAGAGTTGATATGGATGAGTTGATTCAAACAAGAGTAAGAACTATTGTGAGAAAAGAATTGTTAGACAATGCCGTTAATTTCGCATCAGATAGTTTATTACAACATAGAAATGTTTATGAGGCTGATGTAACTAAAACATTGACAGCTTCTTTAGAAAAAGAAGGGTTCACCTTAAATAATATCGCAATTCTAAAGATGGCATTACCTGCATCATATAAAAAGGCAATTGAAAGAAAGATTGCGGTTCTTCAAGAGACGGCAACCATTGTTTCCCAAACAAAACAAGCGGAACAAACGGCTCTAAAGAAAGTGGCATTGGCTAAAGGTAATTACGAAGCAGCACAATACGATGCTAAAACAAAAGAGATATTATCTCAACCTAAATTGTTAGAGTTATACAGAGCGGAGACGGAGAGAATTTGGGCACAAAAAGGTAAATCACCTTACGGACAAAACAATGTCTTCGGTTCAACTTCGGGAATACTTCTTAACCGATAAAAAAAAAAGTAAATTAATTTTTAAAATCCTCATTTATTGGGGATTTTTTTTTTTATATTTGCATCATGAAAATAGATATAGAAATAATAGACAGATACGTTAGTGAAGGATTGATTGAGAAAAACTCTCATCCAACTCTACCTATCGCAATTTACAATTATTCAAGAAAAGTTCAATACGAAGGTCTATGGGATGAAGTAACTAAAATCTGTCGAGGTCTTGTGTTAGATAATGATGGTAATGTCGTTGCCAAACCGTTTGGTAAATTTTTCAATATTGAAGAACACGACCCAAGTGAAATTCCAAATGAAACTTTTGAAGTATTTGAGAAAATGGACGGTTCGCTAGGTATTTTGTTTTGGTATCAAGGTCAATGGATTTTTGCTAGTAAAGGTTCATTTACTTCAGACCAAGCAATTAGGGGTAGAAAAATATTATCAAAATATGACATCCAACCAGTACCTAAAGGATATACTACATTAGTAGAGATAATTTACCCTGAAAATCGGATTGTTTGTGATTACGGTGATGATGAAAATTTGGTCGCACTTACTATGATTAGTAATGTTTCCGGAAAAGAGTTTGACTATTCTTCTTTAATTCAAGTTTGTGAAGTTGTGGGATTCCCGGTTGTTAAACGATATGATGGAATTGACGATTATAAGACCCTCAAATCAATTATTGAATCAAACCAAGAAGGTTTTGTTATAAGATTTAAAAGTGGGTTTAGAATGAAAATAAAGGGAGAAGAATATGTTCGTCTTCATAGAATCTTAACCGGTTTTTCTAACATCAACATTTGGGAAGTATTGAAAAATGGTGAGGATATAAATGAATATTTGGATAGTGTTCCGGATGAATTTGACAAGTGGGTTAAAAACGTTGTTAAAGATTTAAGATATTCTTATTTCCAAATCAGTGAAAGAGCCGGAAAAACATTTGATTACTATATGTATGGTAAGTACAACGATAAAGAACCGGTTACAGATAGAAAAGTTTTCGCTGAATGGGTTATGTCTCAAGAACAATATCTTCAACCAATATTATTTAAAATGTTTGATAAAAGGGATTATTCTTCTTATATTTGGGAGAAAATAAGACCAACATACAGTAAACCATTTTGGCAAAAAGAAAGTGAGTCATGAAACAAAAATTAGAAAAAATTTACGAATCAAATATTGTCCATAATTCGTTTTTAAATAAAGAATCCATCATCAAATCAATGGTGGATTCTTATAATTTAGGTAAACAGGAATTAATTGATTGGTTATCCAAAAAAGATTACTTATCTGACGATAAACAAACTTTATTAGAAGAGTACCATAATCATATTAACAAAAAAACAAGATGACAAACGAAGAATTTATCTTTGGATTATTAATGGAAGCCGAATCACTAGGTATCCGGAAAGAAGTTTTGGACTTATCCACCAAAATTAAAAGGGAGAATAAATTGATTGATGTAAATACATCAATTGAAAAAGCCTTTTATTATATGAAGTCCAGATTAGAAGACTATAAAACTTATGAGCAATTTAAAAATTAATATTAGATTCCTTAAATGGCATTTCCAAGTCACGACTGAATGGAAATGTTCTTGGACATACAACAACTATCACAAAAACTTGGACCATGGATGGTTTGATATATGTGAATTTAAACCTTTTAAATAATGGGAAATTTTGAATTAAATGAAGTAGAAAAAGAGAATCAAAAAACACTAGTTGATTCAATTAAAGTATTATATGGTGATGATGTTGATTATAAAGTTCAATATCTTATCTCTCACACCGGAATTGGACTTAATGTTGAGGTTGTAATTACAAGCCCAAAAAAAGTGTTTATGACAATAAGAAAAGACATAACAGATTATAATAGTTGGTAATATGGATATAAGAGAAAAATATATTGAGTTTATGTTGGACAATGTTATTGGTCCCAACATCCGAGTTCAATTACCTTCTCCTCAAGAGGACGGTAGAATATTTTACGTAAAGTTAGGTCCAACCGTTTATATGAATGTTGAGTTGGAAGTTATTGAAAAATACACCCGGGCAGTTAAATTCAAATTTAAGTTTGATAAGTATGAAGTTGAAAAAATTATTTTCATACCGATTGAGTCATCTCCAATGAGTATTAAAGAAAAACTTGGTCATACTCTTGAGAAATTGGTTTATAACACTTTTGTTGAAGATGGAAGACAAGAGGTTATCAAACAGATGTACGATGATAAGAGAGACTTTATTAACTCACAATTAAAAAAAGTGGTCGGTAAAATTAAAGAGATTGACTCAAATAAAATTGTTGAATAATGACTAAATTAGAAAAATTTGTGTTAGGATGGTTGAACGATAACTACAACCATATGGAACCATTCATAATGAAAGAATATCCGGATTATATTTTTCATATGAAAGATGGAAAATGTATTTTACAACACAATAAAAAAAATGGGTATGTCTATGTGAGTTATAGTGAAATTTGGAAGTTTTTTGAAAATATGTTTAGTATGTCTAATCAACAAATTAAGGACATTACAAAGATATGGGTGGAGGACTACTACGAAGTGGGGGTAACAGCAACTAATCATTCCTTCGGAAAGGGTTCTAAATGGGTGGAGGAACACTACAAAGTGGGAATAACCACAACCATAGATAAAAGGGTAGGTTTCTCTACCTTGGTGGAGGAACAATACAAAGTGGGTGTAAAATCAACACAGGAGTTCGGTTGGCGTCTGCAAAAAGAGGTGGATGAACAATACAAAATGGGGATAACATCAACAATGGTAGATTACAAGGAAATAACCAATCAGGCGGAGGAACAATACAAAAAGAGTATAACAACAATTTCAGATGAGTATTCGGGTAATGGATGGGTAGAGGAACAATACAAATCACAAACAAATATAAATTAATAATAAAAGAATCAAAATGACTGAAGACGAATTAGAAAATTGGCAATCTGTTGAATACAGAATGAGAGAAGAAGGTATTGACTATTGTTTTGAACATTATAGTCATTGGGAAGAAATTAAAGATGAGGAATTTCACAGATTAAGAATGGGATTCTTACAATATATGAAAGAAATAAGAGAATATGTTGATAAAAAAGTTGACGAAGGCGAAAATTTTGACTATTATGGTGATGAAGAATTAAACAATTAAAAAACAAAAAACAATGAAAAAATTATTATTAACATTAACATTATTCATCTCAATGATGATGAGTGCTCAAACATTTATAAAGCACTATGACCATGTCATTAAAACAGACAGAGTGAACGGCTCAGTAAGTCCTTGGCAACAAACGGACATAACTGTAATATTCAGTGGAAATGATAAAGGGGATATTATTATCTACACTAATACAGGGTTAGTTAATCATGCTGACAGATACACTAAAGTTGGTACCATATTAAATGGTAAAGCCAAAGATGGAGCAACTTACAGATACATTGAAACTCGTAATGAAAAACAAGAGAAAATAATTATGCAACTATTTGATGGTAGTGGTACTTTTAGAGTTCACTCTGCAGGAGCTACCTTTGAATATCAAGAACCAGTTAAGTAAGATGAGGTTATACATATTAGGCGCATTCATAGCGGCGTCATGGATTTTTGTAATATATGGAATACTAACTTGTCCAGAAGTAAAAGACGATAAAGATGAGTAATATAGACCCCAATATGGTTGAAACCTTAGACCAAGTATATGAATGTTATGAAATAGAACATAGTATGGCGACCGTTCGGTGGTTGCATCCAATGTTTCGAAACGGAACATATAGTAAAGACAATTCCTGTCAACCACCTAATCCGGGAGAACTTCTAACAAAAGAAGAATTCTATAATGAGATGGATACAAATAGTGAATTGTATAAAGAGTGGGAGAAATCTATTACAACTCTTTATTTTTACATATCAAAACAAAATAAAAATGAATAACTCGGAGGTAAACGATGACCAATTATGGGACCATTACAGTGGGCTACCAAATCCATTGTGGTATCAACATATAGCAGAAACAGATGAAGAAGAAGATACAAGTGATAGTAATGATATTACAGTTACTACTGAATAAAATAAAACGAAAAAGAAAGAGTATATGGGACTTGTAAACAAACAATACAAAGACCTTATTGGTGATGCTTATAAGAATTATGGACAGAAAATTATATCTGAAGGTTATCAATATTTAGTTGCAATAGGATGGCCTAGTACACAAGAAGAATTTATCAACAAAATCAAAACAGATAACGAATTTGCCAAAAGGTG
>Ga0114975_10002401_pt1 | contig 12823 bp, 5 predicted proteins | sample S_130626_EF_Meta_FD_87031 | JGI IMG/M metagenome (GOLD analysis project Ga0114975, IMG submission 87031) | Freshwater microbial communities from Lake Simoncouche, Canada to study carbon cycling - S_130626_EF_MetaG | ecosystem: Environmental > Aquatic > Freshwater > Lake | place: Lake...
TTTTGTAATATTATTAAATACATAGATACAATATGTCTTCACAAAACACAATCGACGAAGAAATGTATGTTACAAAACGCAGTGGAACTCGTGAGATAGTATCATTTGATAAAATTCTTAATCGAATCAAAATATTAGGTCAAGAAGGCAACATAAAACAACTTAATTATACGAGTTTAGTAATGAAAGTTATCGATCAAATCTATGACGGTATCTCGACAACAAAAATCGACGAGCTTTCAGCAGAACAATGTGCAGCAATGGCATCGATCCACCCTGATTATAACATATTAGCCGGACGTATTGTAGTATCCAATCATCAAAAAAACACATCAGAATCATTCAAAGACGTTATGACTGATTTATATCAATACCGCGACAAGCATGACCATCAATCACCTATAGTAACAGAACAAATCTACGAAATAGCCAACAAATACGAAACCGAGATCAATGCGAAAATCGATTATAACCGTGATTATTTGATCGATTTTTTCGGATTCAAGACATTAGAACGGGCTTATTTGATGAAAATCGACCGAAAAACCGTCGAGCGTCCACAGCATATGTGGATGCGTGTTGCCATTGGTATTCATGGAGATAATATGGACCGGGTTTTCGAAACCTATGATTTTATGTCTAAAAAGTATTTCACTCATGCTACACCAACTCTTTTCAATGCGGGCACTCCACACCCACAATTGAGTTCATGTTTTTTGTTGGCAATGGAAAGTGATAGTATCGAGGGTATTTATAATACGCTTAAGGATTGTGCAATGATATCAAAATGGGCTGGAGGTATCGGGTTACATGTTCATAACATTCGTGCATCTGGCAGTCATATCCGTGGAACGAATGGACAATCGAATGGTCTCGTTCCAATGTTAAAAGTTTTCAACAACACTGCAAAATACGTTGACCAATGCGTTCATCCAGAAACCATTATTTATACTAGTCAAGGACCAAAACAAATACAGCATTGTATAGTTGGTGAAACCGAAGTGTTCAACCAAACTGGTGATGTAGAGACAATTCAAAACGTTTTAGAACACTCTTATCAGGGTGAAATATTAGAAATTGATAGCATGCATTCACTAGAACCATTACGTATTACACCAGAACATCCTGTATTTGCTCTTTGTGGACAACAAAAAGGCTTGAATTACAAAGTAATTAAAAATCGTTTAGAAAAGAAAATATGTGATTTCGAATGGGTGGATGCAAAGGATTTGACAAAATCCGATATGCTAGTATATAAAATACCAACTTATCAAAAAGATATTTCTAGTATTAGTGCGGATGATTGTTATATGTATGGTATTATTTTAGGTGATGGTTCAATGTCAAACAAGACGGATTCTTCTGGGCATGTTACTATACATACTACTAATAAAAAACACATCGCGGATTTTATGGAAGTTTATTTTAATAAAAATTACGTAGAATTCACTAAAACTGTTGATAACAATACAACCAGAATTCGTTGGAATAGATGTATTCATCTACCATTTAGATACAATGATTTTTATGATGAAACAAAACAAAAACGTGTACAAGCCCGTTGGTTGAATTTGCCGCTCGAGAAATCAAAACAAATATTGAAAGGCCTTATTGATACAGATGGTTGTATTAGTACAAACAAGACAACCGAAATTGTATTTGATAGTACATCGATCAATTTGATAGAATCAGTAAGATTTTTATGTATGAAAATGGGTGTTTTAACAAGTGGATATATTCGTGACCGTGTTGGTGAATCGCATGAAACTGGTCGAGGTGTTATTATTAATAAAAAGATTTCATATTGCTTACGTATTCCAAAAACAAAAGAAATATGTGAACTTCTCAATATGGATTACAACGATGCTAATTTTTTCAAATTCATGCGTCATGAAGACTTTTTATTGAGTCGTATCCAAGATATTCGTACTGAACAATATAATGGTATTTTGTATGACTTACAAATGCCAAAAGAACATAATTATCTACTGCAAAATGGTCTTGTCCATAATGGAGGCGGTAGACGTAATGGTTCGTTCGCTATCTATCTAGAACCATGGCACGCGGACATAGAAATGTTTCTTCAAATGCGTAAAAACCACGGCGATGAAGAACTCAAAGCACGTGACCTGTTTTATGCTTTATGGGTTCCCGATTTATTTATGGAACGCGTCAAGGCCGATGGACAATGGACCCTGATGTGTCCTGATGAATGTCCTGGATTAGCCGACGTCTACGGAGATGATTTCAATAAATTATATACAAGCTATGAAACAGCAGGACGTGGACGTAAAACAGTCAAGGCACGTGAGTTATGGTTTCAAGTATTAGACGCCCAAATGGAAACAGGCACACCGTATTTGTTGTATAAAGATGCATGTAACAAAAAATCAAATCAGAAAAATCTTGGCACGATAAAATCAAGTAATCTCTGTGTTGCACCAGAAACATTAATATTAACTGACAAAGGACATATGGAAATACAAACATTGAAAGGACAAAAAATCAATGTATGGAATGGTAATGAGTTCAGTAATGTAGAGATTTTTCAAACAGGAGAAGATCAAGAATTACTAGAAGTAGAAACAGATGATGGATGTAAGCTTACGTGTACACCTTATCATAAGTTTTTTATTCAAAAATCATACAGTAAAAATTCAGTAGAAACAGTAGAAGCAAAAGACTTAAAAGAAGGTGATAAAATTATGAAATGCGAGTATCCAGTTATAGATGGTAATGAAAAAATGATTTACCCATATACACATGGATTTTTCTGTGGTGATGGAACATATTCCAATGATCATATGGAAAATAAACCATGTAAATTCCGTTGTTTGGATGGACATTATTATTGTAAAAGACATATTGATTTTGAAACAGAACATAGTTTAGAAAAATTGGCAAATGATGATACGATTAGTAAAACACATTGTAATGCGATGTCTTATGCTAAGAAGCCACTAATTTATTTGTATGATGAAAAGAAACAACTTATTGACCATATGGAATTCAGAGGAACATATGAAAATGGAAATCATACTGTACTGCAATTACCATTAGACATCAACGAAAAATTCTTTGTGCCATTGAATTGTTCTTTGGAAAATAAATTAGAATGGTTCGCTGGATATTGTGATGCGGATGGAACAATCGCTATCAATCAACATAATAAACAATTACAAGTATCCTCCATTAATTATGACTTTTTATCAAAAACAAAAATGATGTTACAAACATGTGGTATCAATCCAAAACTAAAACAAATGCGTGGTAGTTCAACCAGTCTTTTACCAGACGGAAAAGGAGGATACAAAAATTATAACACACAGCCAGTTTATAGATTACTTATTACATCGTTTGATTTAGATAAATTAGTAAATTTAGGTTTTGCACCAAGACGTTTGAAAATAAATTCTGAAAAGTTACCAAATCGCTCAGCAGGACAATTTATAAAAATAAAATCGGTATTCAATAATGGACGACGTGATGCAACTTATTGTTTTACTGAATACAAAAGACATGCTGGTATATTCAATGGTATTTTGACATCACAATGTACCGAAATATTAGAATACTCTGACGAGAATGAAACCGCCGTTTGTAACTTAGCCAGTATCGCCCTTCCAACATTCGTCGACACATCCGACCCAGAAAACCCAACATTCGATTACGAAACACTCCATAAAATATCCAAAATTGTAACATACAATCTCAATAAAATCATCGATGTCAATTTTTATCCAACAGAAAAAACCCGTCGTAGTAATATGCGTCATCGTCCAATCGGTATTGGCGTGCAAGGTTTAGCCGATGTATTTATGCTGATGAATCTTGCATTTACAAGTGAATCCGCAAAACAAATCAATAAAGACATCTTCGAGACCATATATCATGGCGCATTGGAACAATCCTGTGAAATGGCTAAGTGCGATGGTCCATATGAAACATTCGAAGGTTCACCTGCGTCTCAGGGAATATTACAGTTTGATATGTGGAACACAGCACAACCACAAGCCAACGATCGTTATGATTGGACCACACTAAAAACCAAGATCCAACAAAACGGTCTTCGTAATTCGCTTTTGATGGCGCCAATGCCAACCGCATCGACATCACAAATTCTCGGTTTCAATGAATGTATCGAGCCGATTACATCGAATATTTATAATCGCCGTACATTAGCAGGTGAGTTTATTTTAGCCAATAAATATTTGATGAATGACCTCATCAAATTAGATATGTGGAATGAAAAAACCAAAAACAATATTATAGCAAACCATGGTTCGGTACAACATATAGAAACTATACCGATGGATATCCGTGAAAAATACAAGACGGTTTGGGAGATACCGATGAGGACACTGATCGATATGGCAGCGGACCGAGGTGTTTATATTTGTCAGAGCCAGAGTTTGAATTTATGGCTGGAAGACCCAAATTATAGTACGTTGACATCGATGCATTTCTATTCATGGTCGAAAGGACTCAAAACTGGAATATATTATTTGAGACGTAGAGGGCGACATCAGGCACAACAATTTACGATCGAACCAGAGAAGAAAGATTTAGGTGAAAATAATAATATGGAAGAGGAAATTTGTGAAATGTGTAGTGCATAGTATATATAATAGATTTATATATAAATATATTATATATTATTGATTTTATGGCTAGTTCTAATATTGGACTTATACAGAATACACGTGTGTCTCAATATAAAATGGGCGATTTAGTAAACTGGAAAAGTCCTTATGGCCCATATTACATGGCTATAATTGATAGTGTAGAATCAGATGCAACTAAAAGTACATATAAGATACATGTAATTGACAGTTCTTGGAGTGATAGAAAAATTATTGATAATATTCAAGAAACCGATCTTGAAAAAATTGACACACACCCCGAATACGACTCTAATTTATTTATTGATATACAACAAGATGAAAAAATAAAAACAATGTTAAAATTAAAACAAGCAATTAGAGCATTAAAATCAAATATAAATTTTATTGAAAGTATGCCTCCAGAAACATTCAGTGATTTTGCTATTGCGCCAAAAATTCGACAATTTAAAAAATTAACATATGATTTGAATCATTTATATAATACGCCAAATATACTTGATGAACAGACATATGTAAGTTTCAATAATAAATTATATGGTAGTTTAATAGTAAAAATAAGTAATATTTGTGACACTTTGGGAGTAAAAATACAAAGAAAAGAACAAATAATAGAAAAAACTATTCAAATATGCAACTGTTTATTAAGTTTTACAGGAATAAGTATTGGTTTGAATATAGCATATTACAAATTTTATGGAAAAACATTACTACATGAATTATTAGATCTATTACCAGATACTTTGAAAACAGTAATTATCGAAGAATTGTATACATTTTTATCGGTTGTCTTAATTGCACAATTTGATTCTTTGTATGGTGTATGTAATAATATAAAAGGTACATTGATCTTTATTATCAATTTGTTTAGAAATCAAATAATTGAACTCACTAATAATGAAATAAATCTTCCGGAAATAAAAGAACAAACTGAAATGATAATTGAAAGCAAACAAAGTCCAAAGAAATCTTCACCAAAATTCGATTTTTCACAAGAATCAAATGTATCTGGAGATTATTATTTTGAAGAAAAATGTACTATAGGAGATGATGTTTTTGAACTTGATGAAGAAGCAAAAATTATATTCAATAATTTGAATGAAAAGTTGAGTCAAATAAACCGAATTGATGATGATGATTTAAAAAAAATAGATTATAGATCAACATCAAGATCCAGATCCAGATCCAGATCAAGATCCATAACCAGAGATGGCAAAAAAAAAAAGACAAAAAAAAAATTGACTGGAAGATCAAAATCAAACGATCCTATAAAATCAAGTGAGAGGGGTAGAAGATCATCATCAAGAGGTGGTCGTAATATCAAGAAAAACAATAAAAAAAGAAAAACAACAAAAAAACGTCTATAACCCTTGTAATATAAAGATCGTTTTTATATATAGAAATATTTGCAATAATCATAAATAAACAAGTATATTTATGATTTTATACCAAAAGCCCACTATCTAACCCATGACGCATCTTCAAATAACATCGTAAACATACCAAAACATCCATCATCGAATTATGTAGTCCATCCGGGGTCTCACCAAAAAGCGCAAAATACAACTCGCTAAGTTTCGGCCATTTTTTATATTTTTTTGGTTCCGGTACATTCTGGTGTAATACATCCATCAAAAGTGGATGCATACTACTAGTGACATCAATATTAGTAGTGTTTGGTAAATCCACCTCATAAAAATTCATACCATTCTTCATAGTACAATATCGTTCAATACGATTCACCTTTTCATAAATCGTATTGAAAATAGTAGAACAATGTGGCAGGTTTTTCATGATTTCCTCACGGTTACGTTCGATTTCATATAATACCATTTGTGTATCAAAATCAATATTATGAGCGACTATTTCATCACACCAAAAATACGCATTATAAAATTCATCGAGAACATCCAAAATATCCATTCCGCGATCACATTTTTCACGCGTAGCTCCAGTAAGACCTTTAATAAAGTCAGTTATCACGATGTTTTGTGGAATATTAACATAAGAATCGAAACGTTTTATGATACGACGATCTTGTAAATCATAGATAACAAAACTCAGCTGTATTATGTGTGGCTGCTGGTCTAATGGAGCATTTTTATTTAGTTTACCGGTGGTTTCTACATCAAAAACCATAAATCTACGCTTACGCTTTGGTGCGTTTATTACACGGGTTGTCATTCTCGAAAATTGGTTGTTTTTGATTGAAATTGGAAACCAAGAATCATGTTCAATTTTTTATAGTGGAATATCATATAATTCATTACAAATGTCTCTCAGGCGGTTATGGTATTCAGTGATTTTTTGGAGATGACATGCATCGACAAATTCGATCAAACCATAATTCGCCATGAATTCCGCGCGTAATATATAATCTATGTTACAACCAACCAAAGTTCTCAAATAGGTATCATGAATATAGACGTCCATGTTTTCATACAAATATTGATTCCAATATATGACATATTCCGCCCATTCTTGTACATGTTCTATGGGTGGAGCCTGTTGTAGATTCGTGTATTTTGGCTGGTTTGTTTTGATAAATCCAGTGATACTATCGGAATTGTTCTCCACACGATAATTATAATAGGGTTCAGTAACACGCGCAAACAATTTATTTGGACCAGAGCGTCGCAAATATTCACCAAAAAGGACATCACAACAGCGGTCATCGATTATATCGGGATATTTCGATAATTTTACGTAAAAATCCACCAGTATTTGAATATGCACACAATAGCACCAATATTCATGGCGTTGTTCTCGATGTTCCTTACCGAATGTGCTTTCGTATATGCCGACTAATTGTTTAGGATCATCAGGGTTTACATGGTTATGGTCGCCGATTTCTTGAAGACCTTTAGCGATAGTATCAATAAAATGAAGGGTGCGATTAGGTTCATAAGTATCATCATCATCGATGAACATGAACCATTCATGGACGCCGGCTAATTCATTGACTAAATATTCTATGTGGCGCATTTGTGGGGTTTTTGAGGTTTTGATGTGGAGGGTTATTAGGTTGGCGGATTTTAGATCGGCGTTGGAAATGATAGTGGAAATAGTTTGATCTTTGAGTTCAGGTGTAGCGAATGAGATAGATAGATGAATGGCGATGGGGAGAGTTTGCCGGACCAATGATAATAGACATTCCATGAGATAGTTTATACGTTTTGGATTTGAAATATGAGAACCTATTAAAATACAGAATGAGTTGGTAGATAGAGACATGAGTTTAGGATGTATTGATAATTTTTTTTGAGAAATATAACGATTTGTTATTTTGTTTTATTTAGTAATAGGGCAATAAAAGATATAAATATATTTTATATATTTTTGTATATTTTAGATTGAATAATGGATGATAATAAAATTGACAGTGAAATAATCAAAGCTATTGATAATATAGATGAAATATATAAAACTAAAGGAACAAATATTGAATATTATATCATTCATTTAGAATTTTATGAAGAAAATATTATGTTAACAGGCGTGGAGGTTTTTGACAACAGCTCTATCGTTGCTGAACCCATTGCTGAACCCAAAGAAACAAAAAACGTTACGACTGGAATATTTTTCAATGGTGTCAATTATAAAACTAATTCAAATTATATGCCTGATTACCAATATATTAATATTTTAATAAAAGACCAAGGCGAGCCTCATTTTGATTTTTCAAATACCCCACCTGTTATAAAAAACAACAATGATGTAACTGACAAAATATGTATTGAAAATATTTCAAGATATTTCAAGAAACACAATGCTTCAATATGTATATACAATCAAATAATAAATGAAGTTAGTAATATAGGACAAGTAGTTGAAGATAACTGTAATAGTGATTATAAAATCTTTGTAGACGATTTTATCAAACTAATAAATTCTACGTTGAATATACCATTTATATACAAAATAAATACATTAAACTATAAACAATTTGATGAATTGTTCAAAACTGAGACTAGTTTAAAAATTGTTTCAAAATCCATTGAAGAAGAGAAAGAAGAAAAAAATCTTATATTAGATTGCTTCTTAAAAGAAGAAAAAAAAGATAATCAATATAATCAAGATAATAAAGATAAATGTAAATTAGTAGTTGAACAAAAAATAACATTATTCAAAAAATACTTTCAAAAAATTATTTATTTTGATCCTACAATTTTTAAAAAATGGCTGAATAATTTAATAATAAGAAATGATGCGAATAATAACAAAGAGATTGAGGAATTGAGGAGTATAACTGAAACTTATTTTAAAGGTACAGATGAGGATACAGCTACAGGTAAAGGTAAAGGTACAAATATATTGAACATAATATATTGTTTGCATACTATTATCAATAATAAATATTTTGATAATGACAGTAAAAACATAAATCCCTTAGGAAAAAATAGTCAAAATATAATTATATTAGGAATTATTAAATATATAATTGATCCTTATTTGAAAAATAATGTTGAAATTTTTTTTAAAATATACAAATTATTTTTTAATGAACTCAAAAATGCATCCAAAGATCAAAAAATCAAAGATTTTGAAAAAAATTTCAACACCATATTAGAAAATAAAGTAAATAATAGTATAATAACTTATTTGAAAATAAGAAATGATCAACATAATAATATAAGATTCAATCAAAAACGTTTTCCGTATATAACATATGATAGCGCTTGCACAAAAATATTAGTTAAATATAATCCAGATGATATTTCATATCATGATGTGTTGATTAAGAATAAACCTACAGAAATTCAAGATAAAAAAAATATCAAATCATATTTGTTTGGTGAATTTACTAAAATTTATTTACCTGAAAAAAAAAATAAGGAAATCGCTCAAGATATGCAAAATATTATTAATAAATTAGTACAAGGTAACCCATTATTTATGCTAGGATATGGAGCAAGTGGTGCTGGTAAAACGTCTGCTTTGATATATCACAAGAATGCAGAATATGAAAAAGATAAACCAGGCGTTATAATTCATTTATGTGATTTGATGGCAGAAAAAGGCTATACGGAAATTGAATTACAATATTCTGAATATTATTATAAAAAAAAATTAGATACAAAATATGAATCAAAAGATAAAAAATACGAAGAAAAAACTATAATCAATGATGGGCAAACCAATACTAATATTTACCCTCTTAAATTCAATTTTGATGATACAAAAAAACAATTTTTTTTGGTAAGTGAATCTTACACCCATAATATTATGCATCCTTATAGATTCAAAAATATGAATGAAAAATTTACAGAAGGGGTAACATATCGTAAAGAAATTAAAGATTTTGACACTAAAAAATTCGAAGGTAAAAAAAAAGTAGTGGAAAAGTCAACTAACACGTCAAAAATCGCCACCACCCAAACAGACACCGAACATCCAAATTTAGGTGAAATAATTATAAATTTGGTAGATACAGATCGATTAGTAAAGGCAACGACAAACAATCCAAACAGTTCTCGAAGTCATACACTTGTTTTTTTGAAATTGAAAAAGGGTGATGAAGAAGCAAACATTATTGTCGGCGATTTTGCAGGTGTTGAAAACGAATTTGACTGCGCCAATCCAGAGGTTTTGAATAAATTTTTGAATAGAAAAAGAGAAGATAAAGATTCGACTAAAAACAATACATTGTTTTATAGTAATAATGCTGACGTAGATAACAATATATTAGACCCAATAGACACCAATGATTCAATTGATGATCCTAATAAAAAAACAATGATAAACGCAATCAATAAGAAAAATGATCCTGTGTACGATTTTGATAAAATAATTGATCCAGGTAACAATGAGAGAAATAATGATTTTATCAATGAAATTACAAAATTTGATTATTACAAAGGTATAGGAATAGATTTTATGCGAAAATATATTCCGTTTGTTCGTAAATATGTTGGAGCATTGGTATTTAATGATTCAAAATATGAGCCAAAACGATGGATTGAAGATAAAGAAACAACTGATATTGGAACACAAAAAATAGAACAAGCTTATAATAGTAATAATATAAAAGATGCATTACAAAAATTGTTGAATGTTTTTAAATTAGTAAACGAAAAAGATTTTTTAAAAATATATATAATTGGTTATGACCCTCAATTGAAAATAAAATTAACAAATAAATTAGATAAAAAAAATAGAGAATATGAAAATTTACAAACACAAATAACAGATTTAGAAGAAACAATAAAAAATGACAAAGAGATAAAGAATATAGATGATTGTAAAGAAAAAATTATTAATAAGTTATCTATAACCTCAGACGGAACAGTACTCTATAATGATATTAAAAATTATGATAAAGGTATGCAGTTGAATTTTTTGACTATAACTAAAAAATGGGGGTTCATAGAAGGAACCACATTTATTGAAAGGTTCTCATATTATATTATTGATTATTTAAAAAAAGTAAATTTAGTAAATATACTAAAAGAAATATTAAAATTAGACCCAAAAATACCTCATAATATCGATAATATGAAAAATTTAATTTCAGATGAAATAACTTATAGTAATAAAGGATATAATTTTGAAGGTTTTTTGAAAAAGTTTGATGAACTTAAAGAAAAAAAAATAAATATATTAAGATCTAATACAGCATTTTCGACTATTTACGAATTAAAAAAAGATATTAATGATATAAATATACAAATAAAAGAAATAAATGATATTGATAAATTAGAAAACGAACTAAAAGAAATGAAAATGAAAGATTATATTAAAAATAATAATAACTCCGAAGCAGATTCGATCTTTCGACAATATTATAATAAAATAAGAGAAATGCTTGGACTAAATGAATCACCAGATATTTTAAAGTGTTTAAATATAAATTATACTTCATTAACAGAATTAGCAAAAAATCTTCAAAAACAAACCGAATTAAGATTACTTATCGATGATAATATCGATGATAATTCAACTCTTCTAACAAAATTATTAGATTTCACAAAAAAAATGGAACTAGAAAACTTTAATAGACAACAAGGCATAAAAGAAATATGTGAAAATCGTTTAATCGAAGGTAAATTCATAAACAGTTCACTATTCGAAGTAAGAAATACAATAAAACAAATTTTATACAAAAAAAACAATGGTGAAAATATATCACCGAAATTTATTGATGAATGTTTTGCTCAATATTGTCCAAATCGTGAATATTGTTTTACTAGTAAAGAAGAAGAAGAAAAACGAATCGAAAAAGCAACTGAACTGCAACAACCTACTCCTTCTGAAAGAAAATTTACTGATATTTTTGGAAAAATCTTTGATATTTTAAATGGAACAAATATAAAACCTATACCAAATCCAAAGTACAAAACTATAACAGAAATGTACGAAAAAATAATTGTAAGTGTTTTTTGTGTATTCAATATATCAGAAGGTGCTAATGACCCACCGCCGGTTCCATATATTGATATAAATGAACTGAAATACATATACAATTTTAAAATTAATGATCAAACAAATTTAAAAATATATTTGAAAAAAGCAGTCGAAGATATCATAAAATATGAGCTAAAAACAAAAGATTTACGTGAAGTAGTTATTGCAAACAACAAAAATCTTAATGATAAAATTAAAAACATGAAAATCATAGATGCAATTCAACATATGATAAATAACGAAAAAGAATACTTGATAAAATCTGATACAAATAAAACGGATAATTTTTTTGGCAATATGATAATAATTGTACAAGAATTTATCGATATGATTGATAAAAATAATGCAATATCAGCTATTGGAACTTTGGAATTTTTAGATCAATTAGCAAAATTTAACAAGGTTTCTAATATTTGTCGAGCTGATTTTAATATAGCTAATAATAAAGCAATAGAATTACCAAATATGATAAGTTTGTATAATAAAAGTGATGAAAGTATAGAAAAAGTTAAAAGCACCGGAGGAGACAATATCAACCAAAATATACAAGTGACGAATAAACAACTAGTGTCAGAGACTGTAGGTTTGAAACCAAGAAACCAAGAAAAATAAAAGCAATAATTAAAAATAGAATTTGTTATATTTAGATATAATTTGTTATTAAGATATATCAATATATATTAATAACTATGAGTTCCACTTACAAAGACAAAGTTGAAAATTTTATATCAAATTTCAAAAATTCATTCAATAATTATATAAATCAGAAAAAAAAAAAAAAAAAAAAAAAAAAAAAA
>Ga0114975_10002406_pt1 | contig 12815 bp, 9 predicted proteins | sample S_130626_EF_Meta_FD_87031 | JGI IMG/M metagenome (GOLD analysis project Ga0114975, IMG submission 87031) | Freshwater microbial communities from Lake Simoncouche, Canada to study carbon cycling - S_130626_EF_MetaG | ecosystem: Environmental > Aquatic > Freshwater > Lake | place: Lake...
AAAACTTTCAATGAATTATTATTTGCAGTTGAGCGCAGTTGAGCGCAGTTGAGCGCAGTTGAGCGCAGTTGAGCGCAGTTGAGCGCAGCTTTAAAACAATTAATGACTAAAGATGAACTAAGGGTGATTGATTATTACTTTTTCTCAGGATTGTCGGCAGCACCCAGCACGATTAGTAGCTCATCTGAGGTTACCCCTAGTGCTGTGCAGATTGGCACAATTGCATCGATTGAGGGGCGCCGGTCTTGATTGAAGTAACGAGAGAGACTGCCTCGATCTATTTTTGTCATAGTTGAAAGCTCATCAAGGGATGCAATCCCTAATTTTTTCATGGTGCTTCGGAGCCACTCATTGGTTTGCTTACTTGTGTATCTAGCGGAGCCCATGGTGTGAGTGTATGAACTTCTAACAAAAAAACTTGTATATAAGGGGTCGCTAGCACTTATTTATAAAGATTGCTTTTTAGCAATTTTTATAGGCTTTTTTAAGGAATTTAATAATTACAAATGTTGCTTTTAAGCAACAAAATCTCATAGAGTGAAATAAGTTTTGTAGTTTAAATAAATACAAAAGTAAATAACTTATATATTACTGAGGAGTATCCAAGTATGTGACGTGGGCCCTGTCGGGATCGAACCGACGACCCACAGATTAAAAGTCTGTTGCTCTACCGACTGAGCTAAAGGCCCCAATGCAAAGATACTGACCCGTATCAACGATGATCGGCTTAGTATTCGCTAGTTGGGCATCCTATAGGAGTTTCTAAATTCACGCGAGTGTAAAGGTTTTACTGCAGCTCGCCTCAGTGGGATCTACTACGCCCAGAAAGGTGGCAAGGCTAGAGTTCTTTGGGAATTTTAGAGGAGTACCGAGAACCGTATTTAGTACACAACTCTATGTATATAGGTTGGGTTAAAGTAAGACAGTGAAGTAATTACCGAATCAGAAATCGATAAAATTAGATTAGGTAAATCAACTCACCTTGCCTAATTTGCACGAGCAGTTAAGAAAGCGATCTGGTTATAGACGAAATTCCCTCTTTATCTGCGAATATACAATGCATAAGTTATGATTTCTCTACGTTATTACTTACAATATGGCTAGCCAAAACGCACAAATAGGAGTGTGATAAAAAGTGTTAAATATCATTTTTCTATCAACATTAATAATCTCAGTGTTTTTAATTGCGGGCACTCCTATTGCTGCGATGACTTTTTTGAATAAATCAAGTGAAAGAAAAATCGAGCTTCCTGTATTTTTGGCAATCTCACTTATTTTAGGGCTAGGTATTTGGGTTTTTTCTGCTTCTATTGCTTACAGTTTCTTCGGAATAAATAGTTTTTTTGTAATCCTGCTTATAACAGTTACAGCTCTATGGCTTCTATTGTTTGCAAAATTTAAGAGTCAAATATATGTACCAATTAAAAACAACGGCTTTGTTTATACGCTTATTTCCTTTTTCGTACTATCCCTATATTTTGCAAAAAGTCAGTGGAATGCAAATTTTAAGCCAATTATTCACTCTGGTATTGGCCCAGATGTTAGCCAAAATCTACTTGCTGCATTTAACGCGAAAAATATTGGAAGTACTTGGATAGAAGCTTCCAATAATTTAATGAGTAAGCTGAATGCGAATAATCTAAATGATGCTGCGTTGAATTTCTTTCGCCAACCCTCAATTTCTGATATCGCAAGTTATGATTATTTAGTTTACGGTGGCAGATGGGGCCTTACGGTTCCGTATAGCCAAATCATTAAACTATTTGGCCCACAAGCAGTCATGTGGGAAATTGGTACAATTCTATTCGTTACACTTTTTACAAGTTTAATAGTGGTTTTTGGCGCAACTAGAATTTTTGTAAAGTCGAATTTTATATCATTCCTAATATCGATCGCTGTTGTCGTAAATGGCGGTCTAATAAATCAATATTTTAACGGTGGATTGTCTCAAGCATTTGGTTCAATTGCTGGTATTGGAATTTTACTCTCCCTTGTTTTGATTCTCAATGAAGAATCATTCCTCGTCACTAGATCGCAAAAAATTGGCGTGGCCTCGCTTTCAGTCATGGCCTGGGTAGCAGGTTCAGCCTCTTACCTTGAGTCAACGGCTGTGATCGCAATATTGTTAGGCATTTTAATAGTTGTATTGTTGTTTACAAATAGGCTATTGGTGAAACGAATTTGTCAGTATTTGGTACTACCGGGCGTAATTTCGTTGGCCATCATGCTAGTGTTCTTTTACGCAATTCTTTCAAGCCTTTCATATAGAATTGAAGCAAACACAGGGACTGGTATAGGAACTGGTATTTGGAAGCTGCCAACTCAGAATTTAGGTTTTTTCAGCACATACTCAACTTTTAACGAACCAGAATCAGCATTTCTAACCCTATTATCAATATTAATAATGCTTTTAATTTCATTTGTGTTGTTAACTTCATTTCGAAAGAAAGATAGACTGCAGATAACTTTGGGATCAATACTTTTAGCTTCTTTAAGTACTATTTTCGTCGGATTTATGCTTGGTTATTTTAGTAAGAACAAATCCACGTATATTTACAATAAAATTTCAACTTACACCGCTTCTTTCGTAATTTTTGCATTTTTAATTTTAATTTATAAATTATGGGGTCAGCTCAATTCAATCATTGCAATTGGTTTAGTTGCAACAATAACAGTTGGTTCAGCAATTTATGTTGAAAATGAATTTTCATCAAATCTTGATTTTGCAACAATTCTGCCAACTGAATTTTCGGACTTGCTTAATGACAAGGACCTTAGCCAATATTTGGAGCAGAGAAATTACATTCTCCCCTATAAGCCAGCATATAATTTTGCTGCACTTCTTGGGGCTAAATACTGGATATCAAAAGCTCCAAATGATTTTGACTTGAACATCGATTCCAGAATGGATAAAGAGCTAGTACTACTTTGCTTTATCGGAGAAAATATCTGTAGCCCAAAAACTCCCAAAATTGAAAATGAATACACAGCTAAACTTGCTAAATATGGGATAGTTGAATATGCGAGTACTCTTTCTTCAATTGAATTCTCAAAGTTAACAATACAACAGCGATATGATTATGCTTTCGAAGTTATGGGAACGCCAAAAGGCATAATTCCGGATAAATACATGGGTGGGAATCCATACCTACAGTAATCATTATCGCTGATTTGTTTTAACAGTATTTAGACTAAATCTGATTAACCCTAGATATAAAACTTTATTATCTTGGTTTCTCACCAGACGCCCACATGTTTCCCAGTGGTACAGATATGCGGATATTTGTTAAAAAATTTCTAAGTGGTCCATTGAGTATTTTTAATTTAAAGTTATTTGAAATTGGTAATAGATGAATTAGATACGCCAATGAATAAAGGTTTTTATAAGTACCTGTTTTGATATTGACCAGCCCTGCTCCTTCAAACAGTTTCTTGATAGTTTTCTTTGAATATAGATAAGTGTGTTCAACATCTACGATAGGAGACTTGTTTTTTAAAATTTTCGCAGACCAAGATTCACAATTATGAACAGCAACAATAAATATACCTGTTGGTTTAAGAATTGAGTTACAAATTTTTACAGTTTCTAATGGATCTGGAAGATGATCCAGCACATGAAACATAGTTACTGCTTCGTAAGAGTCATCTGGAATTAAACCAGGCTTTAGTATGTCTACGATTGTGTTTCTTTTTATATCCTCGCGTGATGCTTCTACCGCTTTCAAACTTGGTTCTACGCCTGATACTTTTTCGAAACCAATTTCAAGTGCTTCTTCTAGGTAAAATCCATTTCCACCCCCAATCTCTAAAACAGAGCCACTAATTTTTCTCGAACCAAATGCTTTCTTGGTTACATAAGAGTAGGCGCGCTTCAATCCAGGAATTTCAATAGAGTATTCAAACGTACTTTGCTCATAGAGTTCCGACAGATTTAATTCTAAAACTGGATCAGACCTAAGCAGGCCGCAATTTTTACATTTTACCCATTGATAATACCTCCGGTCAGGTAGTCGCCGGGCTGAGAAAACTTCTTTAGTGAATGTGTGTTCATCTAAGCTTGCGTTGTAAACAATTTCATAATTGTCTTTAGTTTTACAAATTGCACATTTTGTAGGCCGAAATTGCATAATTCACTATACCAGTTTTAAGATATTCGTTTAGCGAATCTTCCGATTCGAATCGTGGGATTATCAACAAATTCATAGGTTTCACAAAGAGTTTTATCTTTGAATTGGAATAAAGCTGCACCTTCATCGCTCAGTACTAAATAGTCGGATTTAATTTTCTCAATGTAACCGCAAGCTACTCTTATAGTTTCATCTGACATTGCTATGTCATAAGGACTGTTGAAAATACTTGCAGATTTGATACCTGTTTCCGCAGACACATAATTAGAAGATGCTCCAAAAAACGCAACCGTACCGCCGTTTAATCTCACAAATTCTAGCCCTGATTTTGAATCTGAAATTGAATTCACTATCGATGGTTTTAACTGCCTTGGAGCGCCTTCACTGTCAACTATTCGTGCAATCTCAATTCTAGGATTTGGGCTCAAGATCACAGCCGATAGAGGTAACGTAACTACCAGAGTTAGCGTTATAAAATGTCTAGAAGATTTTTTTAATAAGTTTTTTCCATGAATTTCATCTGTCGTTCTCAATTCAGTACTTCGCATTAAAAGAATTGATCCAATAAGCGCACCAAGGGAAATGGATGTGGGCAGGAATAAAATTTGCATTTGACCACTTGCGTATGATCGATTCAGATAATAACTAAACCCAATTGTGCTCCAAAATGCAAAAAGTAAGCCTAATACGCTATTTGCATAGAGTTTTTCGTTTATAATATTTGAATTATTGAAAGAGTACTGCAGCACTTTAAAGTGGCTTGCAATTAATGAAATTAGCAGGGGTAAAATAACAAGCAATGGACCAGGGGTTCGCATATTTTCTGCTCCGAAACCCGAGCCAAATTGACGTGCAAAAAATGCGAAATAGTCATAATTTACTTCGTGTCCAAATAGTTTGTATAAAATATTAATTGTTAAAAAACCAGGTACAAAGCCTATAAATAACATGCCAAAAGTTTTTAGCTTATTCATTCCAGAATTTTTTGGAAGAATAACTATTGTAGCGATTAGTGAAATACAAGCAGCAATCCCGAAATCTTGTGAATTCCAAATTACCCAACCAGCAATCAATCCCGCAACTACATATAGAGAATTTCTCATTTTATGCTTTACGGGGTTCAGCGTTAAAGCCCAATAAGCTAAGGCTAAGAATGCAACTCCGGGGAAAATTCGAATTGGTAGTCCAGACAGTAAAGATGCGATAGACCCCATCAGGCCCTCGCGATGGGGAAATTGCGTAAGTGCCGTTAGTGGTACAACAATTAAAATTGCAGGAGTAAGTGATTTTGTTGGTAACGAAATCTTAACGAGTAGTACCCCAATAATGATGGCAATCATTGAAACGATAAACATTAGAACAAGAACAGTTTGAACTGTAGCTGCAACTGATAATTGATTGAATGGCGCAATCAGAAATGAGTAGGCAGTTTGATATTGTGGAATAAAACTTTCATAAGGCCAGTTACCCGCTTTTATTGCCATCACTTCATTTAGTACGTACTCGCTATGATCGGGATCAATGAGTGATTTAGCGTCTTGCCAGAACGAAATACCCGAGAAAATCACCATTAAAAAGGCAATTGAGCTGCTAATCAATCGAGCTAATTTAGGTAGTTGATTCCACCCCCATATTTGCCAAGCCATAAAACTTATTACCAAAAGAATTATTAAACTGTATGGCCCAAAGCCAAGCCATAATCGATTGGACAGCACAACGCCATTTATTGGGTCGTGTTTCTCAATTCCACCTACACCTAAGAGTATGCCAGCAATTGCAAAAATGAATGAGAAGTAGTCAAAAATAAACGTCTCAGTTTTGAAAATGAAAATTCTTAGATAGGAAATAAATCCAACCATTAGTGAAAGTAGGAAAATAGATTTGTCCCAATTTTCGGATCTATTTCCATTTCTGAGAATTTGAATTCCTAATATAACAAGGCTTACCAATCCGAAATTTTTTGAAAATAGAATAAAAACTTGATCAGACTCTTTTACGATTTTATCTTTGATTTTCATATACTGGATTCCTTAAAATTAATAAGCTCAAGTTCAAACATTCTTGGTGTTCGCCTAACTTGACCATGAATACTTAAAATATACTCCCCTAAAATTCCTAGAAATAAAAGTTGAAGGCCTCCGAATAAAAATATTGAAACTATAATGGTAGGAATTCCTACCTGAGTCTGATTACTGTCAACTAAAAAAGCCACTAAAGTTGCTAATGCTCCGATAAGTCCCAATATTGATAAACAAAACCCAAATAGAAGTGCTAAACGAGCTGGGACCCGACTTGTTGATACAAAGCCATTTATTGCCTGATCAATTAAGTCTAAATAGCTATTTTTTGATTTTCCGTGCTTGCGCTTAACCCAGGTGTATGAAACCGAACTAGAACGGACGGATGTTTGTGCTATCAGCCCTCTAATATATGGATAAGCATCATCTAATTCCAGAACTGACATAATTACTCGACGATCTGCAAGTAAAAACTCCCCAGAGTTTAATGGAATGACCGCATCAGCAAATTTTCTAATGATTCTGTAGTACATGCCCCTGAGAAATCGCATGAGTAACCGCTCTTGACGATTTTTACGAACTCCATAAACAATTAAATCGCCTGATTCCCATCTTGAGACAAATTCAGGAATAACTGAAGGAGGGTCCTGCAAGTCAGCTGGAACTAACGGTACAACGGCATCGCCAGAGGAGCGCTTCATTGCATTCCACATGTTGTTAAAGGGACCTATATTGCGACTATTTGAAATAACTTTGATTTTCTCATCTTTAGCGGCAAGCTCTCTTAAAATACGCATCGAATTATCAGTGGATGCATTATCAGAAAATATATGTTCGTAATCATACCCAGATAGTTTTGATGTCATAACTTCGCGTACAGTTTCTGCGCATAATGATAAATTCATTTCTTCATTAAAACAAGGAGTAATTATTGAGATTTTTTTCATTATTTAATCGCCTTGAATTCTTGTATTTGCAAACTAATTAACTCTAAAGCATTTTTTTTATCCAAACTTGATTCCCATTCGATTGTCCATCTAACGGCTTCTTTTGCGCTTAGCTTACTGTCCCAACCTAATTCTTCATTTGCCCGTTGAGAGCTCAACAATAAAAGTTTGGATTCTGGGTACATATCATCCTGTTTTTGAATTTCCCACCCATTATTATTTGGCCAGTTAGAACACGCTTCGTCGGCCATTTGCGCAACAGTTAGCTTTGAATTCAAACTAGGACCAAAATTATATGACTTTGAAGTAGCTTGATTTTTAAGCAATTTAGAACCAATTATCAGGTATCCACTTAGTGGATCAAGCACATGTTGCCATGGTCTAATTGAATTTGGATTTCTAATCTGCGCTTTAGTTCCAGATCGAAAACTTCGAATCAGATCAGGAATTAGGCGATCTTCTGCTCTATCGCCTCCGCCAATTACATTTCCAGACCTCGCAGCTACTATAGGTACCCCGTTTTTCGATGCGCTTATATTTTGCCATGCAGTAATTACCATTTCACTTGCAGATTTACTAGCACTATATGGGTCAGTTCCGCCCAGTGGATCATCTTCTCGGTAGCCATCAAGAGTTTCAGAATTTCTATAAACTTTATCGGTTGTTATAGCAACAATTCCGGAAATTGATTTACCTTTTAGGGACGAATCCAGGGTATTCGCGGTTCCCATTACATTAGTTTGAAAGGTTTCTACTGGGTCTTTATATGATTTTCTTACCAGTGGCTGAGCGGCTAAATGAAATACAAGGTGTGGGTCAATCTTATTTATGATTTTATCCAATTTTTTTGCATTATTAATGTTTAAATAGACACTTTTTTTTAACTCTAACTTTGGAACTAAATTATATAAAGAATCTTTCTCGGGCTTAAGTGAGATCCCGTAGACATCTGCGCCAGCTTCGATCAATATTTGACTTAGCCATGTGCCCTTAAATCCAGTGTGCCCTGTTAACAAAACTCTTTTTCCAGAATATGCTTTTAAGTCAATCACCTGTTACCAATTTTTCCATGGCGCAGAATTATCTTCCCATAGTTGATTCAACTCTTGAACCTCTCGAAACGTATCCATAGGTTGCCAGAAACCGTCGTGCTGATAAGCCATTAATTGACCATTGCTAGCCAGTGTTTCAAGTGGTTTTTGTTCCAATACACAGCTTTCATCAAGATAATCAAATATTTTGGGTTCAAAAATAAAAAATCCGCCGTTCACCCATTGTTCTGCTTTTGGTTTCTCGGAAAAATTCCTAACCAAGTTATTTTCATCGATCTTAAGTGCCCCGAAACGAGTTGTCGGCCGAACTGATGTAACTGTTGCGATTTTGCCGTGTTGCTTATGAAAATTAATTAAAGCCTTGATATCAATATTTGCTAACCCGTCACCATAAGTACATAGAAATCGTTCATTGTTAACGTAATCACGAATTTTATATATGCGCCCACCCGTCATGGTAGAAAGTCCAGTATTTGCCAGAGTAACTTCCCATTTCTCTTCTTTTGAGAAAGTATGGTGCTTTGACACACCGCTGCCATCAAGATTTACAGTTATATCATTGACCCTAGTTTCGTAATTGATAAAAAAATCTTTGATTTGATCGCCTTTGTAGCCTAGACAAACTATGAACTTATTTAAATCTTGTTGTGAAAGGTTTTTCATTATGTGCCAAAGAATCGGACGATTGGCGATTTCAACCATTGGTTTAGGCCGATACTCAGTCTCTTCGCGAAGCCTGGTACCAAGACCACCAGCAAGAATTACAGCCTTCACCATCGACCCCCAATTTATGAAGTTATTCTAGTGCCTGTTCACCTTAAAACACGCTTAAGATAAAAGTCTGCAATACTTAGTTTTATAGATTTTGACCAACGGTTAAAAGGGCGGAAGTTGTGGATATCGGCAAACAAGAGAACGTGGCTCAGGCTGCTGCTGACCTTGCGAAGAACGCGCGTATTGAAATTCTTAAGATGACTAGCTCGGCCAAGGCATCCCATGTTGCTTCTTCACTATCTGTAATCGATTTGTTAGCAGTTTTGTATTCAGGCATTGCAAATATCACGCCAGATAACTATAAAAAAATTGATCGAGATATTGTCATACTTTCAAAAGGTCATGCTGCCGCGGCAATTTATTCTGTACTTGCTTTAAAAAAATTTTTTGACATTAGTTGGTTGGCTAAATATTGCGGAGATGGTGCGCAACTAGGTGGGCACGTAACTTCAACAGGTGTTCCGGGGGTAGAACTTTCAACCGGGTCATTAGGCCATGGCCTGCCTTACGGTTTGGGAATCGCAATTTCAAGAAAATTAACTAAATCTGTTGGAGATGTATTTGTAGTTATGTCTGACGGTGAGTGTGACGAAGGCACAACCTGGGAAAGCGCATTGATTGCAAATCACTATAACCTTAACAATCTTTGTGTGATTATTGATAGAAATAAAATCCAATCTTTAGATTTTACCGAATCCACAATTGCGTTGGAGCCGTTCAAAGATAAGTGGGAGTCATTTGGTTGGGATGTAATGGAAGTCGATGGGCATGATTATTTAGCTTTAATTGAATCGCTAAATACGAAATCATCAAAACCAAAATGTATAATCGCAAATACAACCAAGGGTAAAGGTGTAGATTTTATGGAAAACACCGTGCTCTGGCATTATAAATCTCCAAATACTGAAGAGTTGAGTCAGGCAATATCACAAGTGGAAAACAATTAAATGCGAAATACATTTATCCAAACATTGCTTGAGAATGCAAAGCAAGATCCAAATATTATTTTTATAACTGGAGATTTAGGGTTTGGTGTTATTGAAGATTTCCAGAAACAACTTCCAAATCAATTTATTAATGCTGGTGTTTCAGAACAATCAATGATGGGAATGGCGGCTGGAATAGCATCAACTGGTAAGAGAGTATTTGTCTACAGCATTGGAAATTTCCCAACATTAAGATGTTTAGAACAAATACGTAACGATGTTTGTCTAATGAATAATCCTGTAGTAGTTGTCTCTGTTGGCGCAGGCTACTCATATGGTAGTCAAGGCTATACACATCATGCATTAGAAGACATAGCAGTAATGCGGGCATTACCTAACATGAATGTATATATTCCCGCAGATGCAGTTGAATCTAAATCTTTAACAAACTACTTGTGTAAGAATAAAACTCCAAGCTACCTTCGGTTAGGCAAAACCGGCGAACCTGTTTTAACCAATAACACAATTGAGCCTATAAATAATAAAATCGTTGATATTAAAAGTGGTGATGACGGAACAATTTTATTTGTGGGTCCAATCGGTAAGCGGGCGTTAGCTGGTGCTGAAATTCTTGATCAAATGAATTTGCAGGTATCTGTCGCATCGGTGCCATTTGCAACTGACATTGATCTTGATTATTTGAAAAATGCTGCTGCTAAGGGTCCTATTATCACCGTAGAAGAGCACTCTAAGCGCGGAGGCTTTGGCTCAATAATTCTAGAATCACTTCATCAGTTAAATGTTCCATATAAATTAAAAATTATTGCCTCTTCCCAACAGAATTTGTCTGAAATCGGATCTCAAGATTATCTACAAGTTAAAAACGGGCTAGATGAAAAATCAATTGTTGATGCGTTTAATTCGTTGCGGTAGATCAAAGTAAAGGGAAGAGTCTTTATCGGTTAGCAAAGCAGATTCAGGTTGATTGGTAAACCAGTTAATTGTTTGAATTAGTCCATTATTTAATGGAACAACGGGCCCCCACCCGAGACCAACTAATCCCTCACAGCGAGGCTCTAAACGCATTACCTGATCAGATCGATACGGAATTGAACCAAAGTCAACTAAATCTCCAGTACCAATCAATTCTTGTATTTGGATTAAAACATCTTTTAGAGTGTTGGTAGTGATATTGCCTAAGTTAAAAACCTTTTGATGTGTTTTATTCTCTATTAAGATTTTTACTGCTAAGACAAAATCATATGCGTGCAAATAACTCCAGGCTTGCTCTCCTAAGGTTGACTTAAATTTTTGAGATTCTTTTAAAGTTAAGATTGCTGACGGGATAAGCCAGTTTTCAGAATCTAATGGTCCGTAGGTTGAGAAAATTCGTACCCAGATAAAATCTGACTTAGAATTCTTAGTTAGATCAAATCCTTCTGACCTACATTCAACTTTTGCTTTTCCATAAAGGGTTGTTGGATTATCTCCTTGATAATCAGATATCTGGGTAGATACCGGTCCTAATTCAGCCTGGCTACCAAAACCAATAATCTTTGGAACTTTCGCTTCCACTGCAGCTGAAACTAATTCTTTAAAATTTTCCACATTCAACTGTTGATCTTCTGAGTTACGATCCAAATTAGATACGCCATCCCAATGCAGTACTAGAATCACATCTGGGTTAATCTCTTGAATCAGATTTTTCCACAAGCTCGCTTGGCTTTTTTTAACAGTTAACGCCTGAATATTCTCCAACCTATAAGTATCGGAATCCTCTCTTACTAACCCAATAACTTCATGGCTTTTTGATAAAACTCTGCAAGCCCAAGAGCCTAGAAATCCTGATGCACCTGTTACTAAAATTTTCACTTTCAAATACTATCTGATTTGGTATTTGCAGATTTTGCCAATCTGTCGTTGATTGCGATTGCAATTCCGCTACCTTCTGGAGGTATAACAAACACTCTTTGAATGCCTTTGCGATCTGCCAACCTAAAAGCTTCGTAAAGAATTTTTGCATATGCTTCATTTGTTGCAGGTTGAGCAAGTCTTACCACTCCAGCCGGTGTTACAAATGAGGCAAGTGCAATTAACCCATCACCTGTAGTTGGAACTCCAGAGAGTAAGACCTTTGCCTTTGGTGCGTAGTGGGACTCTAATAATCCAGATGCTTTAATTTGATTACTTGTAGTGGTTAAAGATTGTGTGCCGATCGAAATGCCTAACACATCTTGAATCATCTCAATTGTCACCGCGCCAGGACGCAAAATTATTGGCTTATCTTTTGTGCAATCAATAATTGTTGACTCCACCCCAACCTCGCATGATCCACCATCTAAAATCAGATCATCGCTAGTTAAGTAATTAGATAATTCATCAGTGACAGCTTGGGCATTAGTTGGTGATACTTTGCCAAATCTATTTGCACTAGGAGCTGCAACTCCTAGGCCGCCTTGATCTTCAAATGCTTTTAGTAATGCCAGTGCAACTGTGTGTGATGGGACTCTGACACCAATATTGTTTTGACCACCGGTAATAAAATCTTTTGCTATCTCTGTTCTGGGCAGGATTAAGGTCATTGGCCCTGGCCAGAAAGTTCTGGCAAGTTTGATTGCATACTCTGGAATTTCACTTGCCCACTTGTCTAAGTGAGTAGCAGATGAGATGTGAACAATTAATGGGTGATCAGAAGGCCTGCCCTTTACTTGATAGATCCTGGCAACTGCATCTTTGTTGGTGGCATCGGCGCCCAATCCATAAACAGTCTCAGTTGGAAATGCGACTAACTTTCCCCCCATAAGTGTTGTGGCAGCATCGGTAATGGCAGCGGCTGTGCAGTTTGAAGTGATGCTCATATAGGTAATTGTCGCACTTGAAAAAGCCAAAAAACTCCGCTTATTTTTTATTAGTTTTGCCCAACTTAAATGACCCGATACCCTTACCTCTCCACTGTCCCCATCGTCTAGTG
>Ga0114975_10002408_pt1 | contig 12808 bp, 14 predicted proteins | sample S_130626_EF_Meta_FD_87031 | JGI IMG/M metagenome (GOLD analysis project Ga0114975, IMG submission 87031) | Freshwater microbial communities from Lake Simoncouche, Canada to study carbon cycling - S_130626_EF_MetaG | ecosystem: Environmental > Aquatic > Freshwater > Lake | place: Lake...
CGCCAACATAGGAAAACAAATCAATGATTTAACCCAATTGAACGAACATCAAACCTACGTTGTCCATGCCGGAGGAGAATTCAAGTATGGACCGCTAATCAAAAAAACGATAACCACATTACCATCCAATAATACCGATTATATAAACATATTTTTTCGAGTGGGTCTATCGAATTATGACGGAACCACCATAGAAGACCAAATAAACCAATTCCATTTCCAGCTTACAACCAAATCATGCTATACTCAAGATTTTATATATGAATATTATATGGACCGAGCATTGCAAGAGCAAATCAAAAAATTCAAATATTACAAAAACACGGCAACTAAAATATGTAAAGAAAAAGCGATATGTGAAGATGTAGAACGAAAAATACAAAAATATTTATACTAATCATAATCGATTAACGCCACCTGTAAAAAATTGATATGAAATCATTATAAACCAACAAACCAACAAACCATAAAGAATGATAGAAATAAATCCATTCACCCTTCGAAATCTATTATCCTCCCGCGCTATATTCACCACCGTTAGCGAAAAAATATCCTATGAACTCGTAAATGAAAACGCGATTTTTCAACTAAATTATAGTTACAATCACAATGTAGATATCATTACTACGAGCATAGTAATGATATGTGCCATAAATATGTATATGCAGCCAGCCAAACAAAAAGAAAAATTGGAAACGATTGAATATTACACGAACATCCAAAATATAACTGCCAAATTTCTCTTTATATTTATGTTAATTTTCACGAAGAATATAGAAAGCGTTATCTAACCGGTACAATGATTCAGCCATGAACGGCGAAATCCCTATTTTTTTTGGTTCGGCAAAACCAGGAAAAGAATCATATATTAACTGAACTAATGGTATAAAAACGAAGAGGAAGAAGAGTCCTATCGAGAGCCAAATGATATAGCAAAAATCATCATAATAAACAATTTTTTCTTTTGCTCCATCACAATATAATCGATAATATTCGTCCTTAATAGTGTAGTAAAACCAATAAGTAGCTACAACCAGTATAATCGAATAAAAGAGTGTTTTGTTCATTGAATCGTTTGTGCAAAGAATGTGCAAAGAATGTGCAAAGAATGTGCAAAAACATAAAAAGCAAAAAAATACATCAATTTTACAGATAAGTCATAACTCTCTCACTTGTCTCTAATCCGCCCTCCATCCATTGCTGAAATCCCGCCGAAAAATGTTCCCCACAAACATAAAGATGTAAATCCTCAATCGGGCGAATCATTGCTCTAGAGATGGCTACGCTGTCCGCCCCCACCCCCCAATAACCAACACCACACCCCCAATAAAAAATCTGTGTATCAATCGCCCCCGGTATGTCTATTCCCGTCGATTCCTTCATATAAAAAGCAATTCGTTCATTGACTCCCCGAATACCCTCTTTGTCGTATATTTTTTTCCAATAATTTGCGAATTTATTATCCGTATATGAGACCATAATAATACCATCTTTTTCCCTGACCGGAATCACCATTCTCAAATTATTATTGGTAGTAAATTTGGGCATACCACTGAACCATGCTTTTCCATTGACCACCGGAAATTTAGAATAAATTCGGCAGAGAGGTGCGCACAAAATTTGTTTAATGAGAGGACGAAATGGGCGAAACAAGGGGATTTTCTCCAATACTTGTTTCGGCATAGCAGAAATACAAACCCTACCCGCAAACTGCCGTTTGTTCTCCAAAACCTTCACCAAAAATGTATCGTCATCAGTGACTTCAATATCTTGAACCGTTTTATGATTGTATATCGATATATATTTACTATTATTTACTTTTTTCACCAATCTCTCAATGATTTGCCCGAGACCACCCGCCAATACATAAAAATCGTTCATGGGTCCCAGATGATTCATGAGCTGAATCGAATCATATGCATTCATAATGACCAGTTCCGAATAATAGCCAAAGGAATCGATGATGAGTTGCAGCTCCCTAGGATTCAAAATTGTTTTGGCATAATCGACGAAACTTAGTTGAATTAAATCCTCTTTTGATACGAGACGACTCGCCAAAATAACTTTGGTCAATAGGCCAGAGGATGGTATATTTTCTCTACCTAAATGAATATCCAAGAGCGAAAGTGCAAGACCTGGACCAAGACCAAGACCCGGACCAAGACCAAGACCCGGACCCGGACCAAGACCAAGACCCGTAAGAACGGGTTCGTCCAGAATCGAATTATACATATGGCCCGTGCCGTCGCTAGGAGAATAGACCGCGGAACTAGAAATTTTCACCATTTTCGAAGTTAAATCTAAATCTCTCAAAAGCTTCATTAAGAAGACATGATTATTGCTGAAGCGACCCGCGCCTTCATCCACCGTCATATATTTATTATGAAAGGTTTGCACCCGCCCTCCTAAATATCCCTCTTTCTCTAACAACAATATGGTTTTACGTGGATATTTGTGATGTAATTTATAAGCCGTATATAAACCGGAAATACCTCCGCCTAAAATAATAAAATCATAAATCATCTATATATCTATATATGTATATGTATATATGCATTAGTACTAAAAACCAAAAAACCAAAAAACCAAAAAACCAAATCATGCGCTATACGTAAACATACAAATCATTTTACGGTTAGAGTCATATTCATGCATATACCCATAAGCACCTCTACAATATCCCCCTTTTTGCAACATGGACGTCAGTTTCGTTTCAATCACATAGCCATTGGATTGTAAATAAGATAACACGGCAGGTATGTCATCGGCATACATAAAGGAATCCTCCGACCCCATCGTAGGTTTTTTAGTATATCGGGCCAATGCATAAATACAATTGCCACCATGACCATGACCATGCGAAAATGACGACAATTTAGGAACATTGATAAGAAAAACCATATCTTTCAACGGTCCGGAAGGAATGGCACTCAAGGTCAATATATTTTTATAATTTTCACAATAAGAATTCAACATGGGTTCTAAATACAGAACTACGGACCCGGTCCCGGACCCGGACCCAGAACTATAAAACGGACTTTCACTCATATAAGATATGGCATATATATTTTTCACCAATAAAACACGAACAAAAATACAAAATCACTATTGTAATTTACTATTTACAATTGTGGTATAAAAACAAATCTACATATATTTCAAATAATAAAATAATATACAAATGTTTCTACTGTTTTATATATTTCTATATAGCAATGTAGATAGCATATCAAACAAACTATATTTGTTAAATACTATACCGACATCATATCAAGAAGAATGGATAATTGAAAACGCCCATTTTTATTATTTCATACAAAGATTAAGTATTTTTATATTATCGACATATTCCATTTTCATAATAAAAACACTCCTATGTAGAAACACCATCAACAAATATTCATTAGCATTAGCACTGATATACATAAAATATTTAATAAATATTCTTTTTAACGGGAGAATGCTATTTTGCGAATACGAATTCAGTAGAAGTATTATGTGGCTATTTGCGAGTCCGCTCATGTTAAAGATGTATTGCGATGCAAATCATCTCAAGCTTACCGACATAAATATACATTACCACATGATACCAATAACACTAAATGTATTTATTTATCCCTACAAATACAGACACACCCCAATATATTGGTGTTTTACCGGATTGTCATATATTTCATTTGGTCTATTTATGAAAACCTTATACAAACATAGGACGTATTTATTTACAAATATTTTATTATTGATATGGACCGTATACATGGTAATAAATATAATAGAGACATTCAATATCACAGATAAATATACCATCAATATATTGTATTTATGCTCAGATATGATTGGAAAAATGACGTCAAATATAATAATAAACGACTACAATGAGAGAGAAGAGAACCTAAAAAATAGGATGGATTTGCAATGTATACATTTTATATCGTATATGCTTGAAAATATTAATAAATATCATACCGAGAATTCAATCATTACGAAAACATGCGATGAATATATAACCTATGTTAAAAAACAATATTCATCCAAAATCCCTGAAAACAAAGATTTATTGAAGAAAGAATTATTGCAAAAAATATTACCATTCGGCATGGAAAATGAGTATATTAAAAATGAGAATGCAAGTAAACGATACGACATGATTTGTATCCTTTTTACCGATATAGTAAATTATACTGAATTGTCCAAAAAGTATGACGACAAAATAATATTTAAATTATTGAACGACGTATACAAAGTGTTTGACAAAATTATAAAGAAATATGCACATCTACAAAAAATAGAAACCATTGGTGATGCGTATATGGTAGTTGGCGATATTTATAGACAGTCCAATAATCATAGAAAAGTAATACAAGAAATGATATTATTATCGTTCGAATTTATTAGAGAAATAAAGAAAATAACTACACCTGACAACGTGCCTCTATCATTACGGGTAGGTATGAATATGGGAAAGGTGAGTATAGGAATATTAGGAAATGAAATACCTAGATTGTGCATTGTAGGTAATGCAGTAAACGTTGCATCCAGATTACAATCCACCGCGGATGTAAATAGTATACAAATGAGTAGACATATATATGAACAACTCGACGAAATCACTTTTGAAGAATCATTCAAGATTATCACAAAAGAGAATGTATTTCTAAAAAACATAGGTTCTGTGAATACATTTAATATATATCCGGAATAACGAAAACCCACCCCTCAAAAAAAATATAGAAAGATAATATAATGAAAACCTATTTCATAGTAAACGCTTGTATATTGGATAGCGAACCAAGTATAAGGGACGAACAATACAAAAATGGTATATCAAAATTAATCGAATTAACCAAAGACATGGAGAATATACAAATAATTATTGTAGAAAACAATGGCGGCAAACAAAGATATTTAGAAGATTATAACAATGACGTAAATTGCACGACATTTTATACGAATAATAATCGCCATATCGAAACGGGTAATATAGGTATCAAAGAACTGATTGATGTAATACATTGTATAAGCAGATTTGATATAGGCGATGACGATTTCATCGTAAAAATGAATGGACGTTATGTATTGAATGACGACAGTGAATTCATTGCAGCGCTGAAAAATACGGGTATAGTCCAGATAACCAATACACCACCAACGGTACAAGATGCATCGGTAGAAGAAGCACCCACCGTACCGGTAGCGGAGGAAGAGCCAACCGTACAAGATGCATCGGTAGCGGAGGAAGAGCCAACCGTACAAGATGCATCGGTAGCGGAGGAAGAGCCAACCGTACAAGATGCATCGGTAGCGGAGGAAGAGCCAACCGTACAAGATGCATCGGTAGCGGTACAAGAGCAATCGGTAGAAGAAGCACCCACCGTACAAGATGCATCGGTAGCGGAGGAAGCACCCACCGTACAAGATGCATCGGTAGCGGAGGAAGCACCCACTGTACCGGTAGAAGAGCAATCGGTAGAAGAAGAGCCAACTGTACCGGTAGAAGAAGCACCCACCGTACCGGTACAAGATGCATCGGTAGAAGAAGCACCCACTGTACCGGTAGAAGAGCAATCGGTAGAAGAAGAGCCAGTACCGGTAGAAGAGCAAGAGCAAGCCCCCGATACCAGTATATTTGATTCAGAAAATCTAATGACATTCGAATTCGAGGCACCAAAAGTCATCACCACTAACGAAACCCATTGTATCATAAAATATGGTTCCTACGACGCGCCTCTCACCTATAGAACCGGCGAATGTATTAGCGCAATCATTGGTATGCGCGGAAAATATGCCAAACAAATCAACATACCAAGAATGGAAGAAAAAGTCGAGAATGTATGGGCCGCCGCATCATTACAGATTGATGAGCAGAACATAGTGATGTTGGAAAAACTAGGCATAAATGTATGTCCGGGAGGAAATGATTATTTTTTGGTATAAACAACATAAATACATATCCAAAAACACTATAATACAATGGACACACATCAAACCTATTCTTTTACCGGTTCATATAATGACATCGAGAATGCAACCCCGATTCCGCAAGACCAACACCCTAACTCAAACAAAATATATTTAGGAAAATTCATTGAATATATTGGCGTTCCCTATGTGACAGATTGGCTTCCACAAGGAAAAGCGCGATTTGAAAATGGGATAATATCGCAAGGATATTATGATAAAATAATCCAGGACCCATACAAAATATAAAATATAAGAATATAATATATAACCGATGAAAAGGTGCCCAAACGGAAGTCGACGTAATAAATCGACCAAAAAATGCGAACCAAAAAACAAATCAACCTCAAAAAACAAATCAACCTCAAAAAACAAATCCGCGAAAAAGTCAACATCCAGAAAATGTAGCAAAGGCGTTCCTTTGCCTCCCCATCGCATAGAAAATATCATCAAAATGGAAAAACAAATGGCTTCTGTGTTGGAAGAACAGCCAGGTCCAGAATATTATGAAAGAATGGAAAAATATTTAGAAGGACTATGTTTCCCCAGAGACACAAAATGGGCAAGTATTTACGGTTTTTCAGCGGCTAGACATAACGCTCTCAATGCATAAAATACACAAAATTGATTTATTTTTATAAAAAATAAAAATAAAACAATAAACAAACATCAAACATCATACATTCAAAATGTTAGCTGATTGGATAAAACAAGACGAAAATGAATTGGAATTAGATTGGCTAGCAACCAATACCAGCCCTCATTTAATACCATATTTGAACAACCACCCCGAAAAAATAAACTGGCGATATTTATCAAAAAATTCAAATGCCATTGAAATATTAAAATCATTTCCCCAAAATATTGACTGGCGCGAAATATGCTTAAATCCGCATCCCGATGCAATCGTCCTCATCAAAAATCATCATGAATATTATATAAAACAATGGACCCATAAAAAAAGAAGAATTCCGCACGATATGATGTTGAGCTGGGAAAATCTTTCACAAAATCCCGCGGCCACTGAATTTCTCAAAGAATATCCCATGAACGAATTGTGGTTTGTGCAAAAACCACCATATGACCCGAGAGAAGACGACCCGGATTATGAAGGAAATCCTTATTTCGATAATCTATATCCAGATTATCGTCAAGTCAAAGAAGAAGAAGAAAAAAATCAAAACCATCTAAACAATGTAGCGAATCAATCTACCGACCAAATTGAAGAAAATTGGGACCAGATAGATAAAAAACAATTATGTAAAAACCCGAACGTGATACATTTTATCGAACGCCTCGACCCAGAAGAAATCGATTGGCAATATTTATCCGCCAATCCAAGTGCAATTGATATATTAAAAAAAAATCCCAAAAAGATAGATTGGCGATGGTTATGTAAAAATCCCAATGCACACGTATTTATGGCGACCGAATTTGAAAACCAAATCGACAAAATAGATTGGCGATGGTTATCCGCCAATCCATGTATATATAACTAGACCCAGCTCATCAATCTACCTTATGTTCGCTACCATTTTTATTGTTTGATTCCAGTTTTGTGAGAGCATATTGTCCACAAGGACCACAGTGGTCTTCATTTGATAAATCGATTTTATTGTTGATTTTTGTATTACAATTTTCTATATTCCATCGACCCACCGGCTTGGGTAATTCATTCGGCATTATTTTTTTAACAATTGTTTTTACAAATTTCAAAATCATATCACTATATATACATTAACCATTTATCTTTTATACCGTTATCATTTATCTTTTATACCGTTATCATTTATCTTTTATACCGTTATCATTTATCTTTTATACCGTTATCATTTATTAACTAATATTGTGACGATGGTCATTGCAATCGCCGCACAACCAAGCCCTAAATTCATTTTTAATTGCATCGTGGTCTCTATGCCAATTTCGCGGTTCTTCGACCGACCCCAATAAATCAATTTTTCACAAAAACAACATAAAGAAAAAATACGAATTCCATTAGCCCACCAAAACAAAGGTGGTGGGCGAAACATGCTCCTATGGCTTAGTGGTTATAGCGTGCGCTTAGTAAGCGTAAGGTCGAGAGTTCAATCCTCTCTAGGAGCTTATATAATATGTAATATACAAAATTACATATTATTAGATATAAAAGTATATATAGAATATAAAGTATATATAGAATATAAAGTATATATAGAATATAAAGTATATATAGAATATAAAGTATATATAGAATATAAAGTATATATAGAATATAAAAATGTTAATTACATTTGAACAAATTAATGAAATTTTATTATCAAAAAACATAAATATTAATGGCAGTTTTCATATAGGTGCTCATGATTGTGAGGAATTAACTTTTTATAATAAATTAGGATTAAAAAATGAAGATGTTATATGGATTGATGCTATTCCTATAAAAGTTGAACAAGCAAAAAATAGAGGTATACCAAATGTATATAATGCCGTAATAACAGATAAAGATGATGAGGATATTATATTTAATGTTTCAAATAATATTCAATCATCGAGTGTTTTAGAATTTGGAACTCATTCACATGAACATCCTCATGTTGTATATGTAGATAAACTACATCAAAAAAGTATTACGATTGATTCTTTTTTTGAAAGAAATAATATTGATGCATCTAAATATGATTTTTGGAATTTTGATATTCAAGGAGCAGAACTTATGGCATTAAACGGCGCTAGTCAATCTCTAAAATATGCAAAAGCATTATATCTAGAGGTGAATGAAAAAGAATTATATAAAAATTGTGCGCTCATTGATGAGCTTGATGCTTTCTTATCAACTTATAATTTTAAAAGAGTATTGACGAACATGACAGTTCATGGATGGGGTGATGCTTTATATATATTATAAATATTCGTCAATCATGAGTAAAATATCACTGGGTAAAACAATCTTATCATGCTGGTTATCATTTGTAAACAATATATTTTCTAAGGTTTCGATTTTTTGAATCCAATCTAAGGGGATACTTACCCTGGTAGTTTTGTTTCGTTCCATTTCGCAAGAATTTACAATAAGAGTTTTGCCAATAATGGAGACAAAATTTGCACGAAACAAAATGGTTTCGTATGATATCGTGTCGTCATCATTCATATTGGGGCGTAATTCATGGAACAAATATCTTTTTCCGGATATACATCCTTTTCCGGATATACATCCTTTTCCGGATATACATCCTTTTCCGGATATACATCCTTTTCCTATCATGATTATATTTTTATAACATCATATTAGAAGTAAATATACAATCAATTTTCCAAAAAATGACCATGTATAATCGATTAATTGTTCACATAAAAGTATATAAAGAAAATATCATAAAAACACTTGTGTAGGGGGCGGGTAAGAGGAAGTCCCTCCCCGAAATCCCTACTCACAAGGTCCTATCGTATAGTTGGTTAGTACACCGGACTTTGAATCCTGTAATCTGGGTTCGAATCCCAGTAGGACCTATATGCTCTGTTAGCTCAGTGGTAGAGCGTTTGGCTGTTAACCAAAATGTCGTAGGTTCGAACCCTATATAGAGCGATAAAAATATTTCATAAAAAATTGAAACGTTTTTATGAAAAATATAGATAAGCAAGCAATCAAACAAGTAAGCAAGCAAACAAAAAACATGACCATCAAGATAAAAATCTGCCGATATGATTTCTCTCCAGACATGGAAAATAAATTACGCGAATTTGCACGTATTCATCAATATGATGAACGTAAACAGTTGAAAGAAAACTGGCAAAAATGGCAAAATCAAGAAGAAAATTGTAAAGCAATCGCAGCGGAAACCTCGCGACTCGTAAATATAGGATATAGAGGAGATGTAATTATCAAAATGTTTACGAGTATACGATATTATTATATGAAAAAGAATGCACGTCCAAAATTACTCGACGAGGAAGAAAAACCAAGAAAAAACTACGTTTCTTGTTCTCCCATGATATTAGAAATCATTGACAATCATGTTCATCATCAAATAGAATCATTCAAAGAAGGCAAGGTGGAAGAGGAAGAAAAAATTTGTCAATTTGTTCCGGCAAAAATGTATTTAGATTTTTGTAAAAAGCATCCACAGGAAATCTTGAATGAAATAAAATTATTAAAAGATTATATGGACCAGGAAGATATCATTTTGAAATTAAAAAAAACATACAAAAACAGATATCAAACAATAAAATCAAAATTGCAAAATAGTAAGTAAATTTATAAAACCCTATAAAAATATATAGTTTAGCAAAAAAATACAAACGAAAAATAATAGATATAGTATATAAATATAATGGAGAAACAAATTGAAGATGTAGGTCTTGCACAAGCACAAGGTCCAAACGTAAAAGAAGGACAAAACGTAGACAAAGGACAAAATGTAGAAGAAGGACCAAACGTAGAAGAAGAACAAAACGTAGAAGAAGGACAAAACGTAAAAGAAGAACCAAAAAAAGAAGACGAGAATGATGATGAACGTGTAGAAGACGAGGACGATGAAGACGATGATGACGATGATGAAGACGATGATGAAGACGATGAAGACGATGATGAAGACGATGCTGCTGCTGATGATGATGAACCTCAACCAGTTTCAAAACTAGAATTAGAACCTGAACCTGAATCACAAGTAAAAAAAGAAAAACACCCTTCAAAATTAATCAATCAAGGACAATATGGTTGCATATATAAACCACAAATTGGCTGCGAGGAAGACGAAGATGACGATGACGATAATTATGTAAGTAAAATACAAGAAAAAACGGAAGAATTAGAAAAAGAAATCAATACCGGGAAAATAATTCAATCCATTGATAATTATTTTTTTTATTACGCCCCCATCATAAAATCCTGCGATGTAAACATTTCAAACATCGATATAAATATATTACGGGGATGCGCAGTGGCCCTCAATGAAAATAGAGAAATTAATACCGTTAAAAAATATGCATCCAACAAAATTCGCTACATCAGTAAATATACGATATCTGATTATATTCAACAGCTTTCTTCAAAAGAAAATTTCAAAAGAATCGCCAATGTTCATCTATATTTATTACAATACAGCATACCCAAATTGTTGGAAAAAAATGTCATCCATCTAGATTTGAAAACCAACAATATCATGTGGGATGAAAAACAAGAAATACCAATCATGATAGATTTTGGTTTATCTATAAATATGGGAGAAGTATTAGACCCCCAAAAATCCCCGGCCGAAAAAATAGCCATTTATAAAAAATATTTTATCGGTGAAGAATATTATATATTTTGGTGTGTTGATATACATATGATTTCACAAATTTCGCAATTGTATATGAATGAAAAAAATGTCCTAGAAAACGTGCTAGAAATTATATTAAACCAAATCATACGAAACGACCATTTCAAAAGATTATTCACCACAAATGAAAGAAATGAATATATCAAAAAATACAACGAATATTTCAAAAAATACATAAATAGTCCATGGACCAATGTAATTACCGATTTATTACAAGAAAAAATATATAGCACATGGGACAGTCATTCCATATGCAGCGCGATATTATTCGATATCGTAATAAACAAAAGCTTCATTTCTAATAATGATACTAAAAAAGAAGCATATATGAAATTGTTAAAAGAAGTCGTATTGTCTATGCCCGATAAGAGAATTGGTATAGAAGACACCAAAAAACGCCTTTATGAAATCATGCTTATGCCAGAAGAAAAAATCGAAACACCACCAATACCAATGCCTAGACAAAGCCAATCATTTTTCATGTGAACCAACCATTTTAGACCAGGTAAGAACGCATATAATCCTCCATGACCCGAAATCGTTGGTTATTTAAAATATGCGATATAGCTTCAAATGAAGTAAACCCCAGATTCATATATTTGAAATCGCGTAATAAAGATACATTCATACCGGAAATCATAGTAATTTTTCGTTCATTGCTAGGGAAACATTCGAATGTTTTTGCACCAATATTCCAAAATATAATATGTGGCAAAACAGTCGTAAATTTTGATATAATTTTATTATATAAATCTATATCAGCATATTCTTTGTTCGTAATAATGACCAATACCATTTTGGCAATATTTTCGTTCGACATTTCACTCGCAATGAGAGATTGAATAAAAATATCCATCGAATCCAGGATATTTGACGTCGAAATATTACAATCGGTATGTTTGACTCTCCACATCTTTTCGATATTTTGCATAAAATCGGCCTGGTTCAATTCGCACCAATCGCTCGAATGTCCCACCATCATACATTTTCCCGAAGATTTTGTCGAAATAATATAGGTTAATTCGAGAGCTTCGTATATATTGACATCACCGCAACAATCCAAAAAGGGAATCGCCCCCCCTATAGTATCGAATGAATCAACATATTGTTTCGCTTCTTTATTTAATCGGTCCGTCAAATACAAACGATTTTGCATGATTTCATTATCGCCCGAATCGCCAAATAATGTATGTGCCGTTTTCACGAAATGACCTAGTCCATAGTTTTTGAGAGAAGTCGTGGCATCCGCCGTCGCAGGATTGAATAAATCCTTGTAATATTCTTTGAACCGGTAAGAGCATATGCGCCGGTCCCCGTTAAATGTAGTCGTTTTCCGTTCCTCCAATCCACGATTGATATTCATAAATGCATTTTTATATTTAGATAACGAGCCCGCCGCAATATTTTCGGGACAAATCACGCTCCACATACGAGAGCATTGTTTCACTTCGACCGTATCTAATATACGATTGAGAGCCGATACAACCCTTCTATAATTCATTTTATATTTATTGGAGACGGCCAAGGCCCCACCCCCACCCCCACCCCCA
>Ga0114975_10002411_pt1 | contig 12792 bp, 21 predicted proteins | sample S_130626_EF_Meta_FD_87031 | JGI IMG/M metagenome (GOLD analysis project Ga0114975, IMG submission 87031) | Freshwater microbial communities from Lake Simoncouche, Canada to study carbon cycling - S_130626_EF_MetaG | ecosystem: Environmental > Aquatic > Freshwater > Lake | place: Lake...
AATCGTTGGTTCATTGGAAGCAGGCCACGCAGACGTAGACAACATCAAAGCAACTTTGATGGATCGTGTTTTGCATCGTAGCAAGTACCCTGCACAAAGCACTAGTCCAACCAGCAACCTCATGGAACAATATGAGCTGAGTGCCTGTGCTGAAATCCTGTCAGACCTGCAATACGTTTGATATCATGAAAGTAAAGATACGCAACAACCAGTTCGGACGTCCAAACATTTGGATGTTTGATCAGCCAGAGTTCTTTGAGTTTGAAGGCGACGAGTTCACGGCTAAATGGATTGATGCTACCCAACTGGCTCTTACTACCGGTAATCCTGAATGGCCTGTTCGTGTTATTGCTCGTAAGAACATTGTATCTATAAATAATCAAACAGTAGAACAGACAAAATCTGATGTTCGTACTGTAAAGATCAAAGGCAGTAAAGGTGATGAATATATTGTCACTGTGGGCAACGGAAAAATCAACTGTACTTGCAGTGGGTTTCAATTCCGTAGATCGTGTAAGCATGTTAAGGAGATTGAAAATGCTTAAGAAGTTAATTATTGTTGGTGCACTAATTTCAACTGTGACTCTCAGTGGTTGTGCAAGTCCCTATCAGAGTAATCAAGCTCTGGGTACTATTGTAGGTGGTGCTGTGGGCCACGCATTGAAAATGGGTCCTGCTGGTACAGCACTTGGTATGATTGTTGGCGCCGAAGTTGGACGTAGCACACCAGTCTACGGACAGCCGGCATATGGTTACAATCAACCTCCTGTGTATCATGGTGGTTACTATAATGCACCCGTCTGCTACTTCAATCAGCACAGGTTCAATCAACTAGCCAATGGCTGTGAATCAAACTTTAGGTATAATGGCGACATCTACACTCGTGGTGCCTGCTTGGAAGCGGCTCAGCGTCAGGCAACGGTGTGTAATTAATATTCAAAAATAGACATTAAATGTAGAAACTGTTATAATTGTTTTATTGTAGAAACAAGGAGTCAAGATATGTCCAGCAAATACACTAAACCAGCACCCATTCTTTATGACATTGATGTCGCTTGGGCCGCAGTGTCAGCCGCAGATCGCATCAATGGCGGTAAGTATTTGAACCAAAACAGTTTTGACGCTCCACAGGGCAGTCGCTTCAACAAGGCTATTGCTTATGACATGTGTGAAAATTCTCAGCTTCTGTTGGCAGAAGATCAAGAGTTGGGTACTAAGTTACACGACCACTTTCAAGGTCTACTGTTCAAACGCCTAACAGGGTCACTGTCCAATGGATTTTTAAATACAGTGGCAGACATTGTCAGTAAAAAGCAAGTGTCACGATATGACGTAGCCTGTATGAGTGCTCTTGTTAAAACTTATAGACAAGACATTGAACGTGAAACAAAGATGGCACGTGAACAAACCATGGTTGCCACCAGTGACTATATCGGACAAGTAGGCACAAAGAAGCGTGTTGAGGTTGAGATCATGGATCTTGTGTTCAGCAGAAACTATAATGTGCATATCGTAACTGCCACAGATGGCACCAACATCATTAAATTTATGACAGCCCATGATCCTGCATTGTATGCCAAGGGCAGTAAAGTTACACTGGCAGGATCTGTTAAACGTTGTTCAGAGAACGATCGTACAGGTGTCAAGGAAACTTGGTTAACTCGTGTCAAAAGGATCTAAAATGGAAGTAAGCAGAGTATCTCAACAGTCAATTGAGATCTATACAAAAAATTTGTTCAAGCAAGCAGATATTCGCCATGCAGAACGTATTCTCAATGAGCGTCGAGATAAAGAGAATTCAACCATAGCAGAACAAAAACGTATTGAAATGAATTGTCGTATGAATCGCAGTGGACAAAACGTAGACAAATTAGCTTAAAGGAAATAGAAATGCCAAATTGGTGCAGTAATTACATCGAGTTATCACACAAAGATCCTGCAATGATCAGTCGTGCAGTTTCCGCACTCAAACGTGGTGAACTTTTAAATGAGTTTATTCCAGTGCCATTGTGCTTAAAGGAAACTGTGGCTGGATCGTTTGGCGATCCTGAACAACAAAAGGCCCTGGAAAAAAGCCAACAGGATAATCTCAACGAACATAATTACAAGGATTGGTATGACTTCTGTGTCAACGAGTGGGGAACTAAGTGGGATATTTCTGAGACAGAACCTGAGCATACGGAGATCAGCCTAACTGCCAGTTTTGATACAGCATGGGCACCGCCTATAGCCGCCATGGAAAGGTTCATTGAACTGGGGTTCGATGTAAAGTTGTATTACTACGAACCCGGCATGCAATTTGCAGGCATCTTCGAGGATGGCAATGACGATTATTATGAATATGGTAATATGAGTAGCATGGAAGTCATAGAAACTATTCCACAGGAGTTAGATGAAATGTTTGGTATCAGTGATGAAATTGCCAACTACGAAGCCGAGGAAGAAGATGAATGACCGAATTAAACAACTTGCTCAACAGGCAGGAATGTATGTAGATCTTAAAGGTGAACCCTGGCCTAAATGGATGGGTGCCGAAGAATGTGAAGTGGCATACGCAAAGTTCGCCGAGTTGATTGTGCGGGAATGTATGAATGTTTTAGATCCAGGTGAGCATCAATTGATAGCACGTTTCCACGCAAGACAATGGCTGGCAGAACATTTTGGAGTTGAACTATGAGAGAAAATGACAAAGTAGAATTAGATTTAGATACTCTTGATCGTTTAGCAGTACTGAGTTTAAATGATCATAGAAAATATCTTATATCAATGTTAGAAGGCAGTGATTTCTTACATCCAGATGATCAACAAAGGAACGCTAGGTTGATTGGTGCCTTTACAGAAGTTATTAACTATTATGGTGGCAAATAAATGAACAAACAACTTAGACAATTTGAAAAAGAGTCTGGACTTGAAATCTATGGTCTCGGCACAAGACGAGAGACGTGGGAAGCCGCACTAGAAAAGTATGCCGAGTTGATTGTTCAGGAATGTGTGTTAATTTCCCGAACTAGCACAGATGGATTCAGTGCAGTCCGACGAATGGAAGAACGTTTCGGAGTTGAAGAATGAAAATCGGAACAAGTCTAGGTAAGTGTGTTAAAAGTATTCTTGCCGGAGAAGTCAAAGAAGAAGATGTATTGTTTATTGTAACTAATACTAATTGTCCTAACACAGAAACATTGATGGGCGTTATGGAACAATACTATTATGACTATCAAGGTGCTCGTACCGCCAGGGAAAGAGCATATGACATGAGTGAATATGATCTAGCAGAAGTATGCGCCACTGCACAGCGATTATTTGATTGCGGCAAGCTACATCAACCCAGGGCTGTTGGTACGGGCATTTATGGTAATGCTCACGGCCTACAAGATACTTGGTATGACATCGTACCCAGTCCTGTGTCAGACAGTGAAAGTGTTCGAGAAGCATGGAATCATTACACGATGATTAAACAACTTGCGTCATGAGTGAATTAGAAGATGAATTTTTAGATCTAGCAGCCAAAGATGTAGCCAGACAAATAGACAGTGAAATTTTAGATACCATAATGATGGATGTGCTAAAAGACGAGGGCTGGACAGCAACTACAATGAATCCGGCATATGAACCACCACTAACTCGTACAAGCAATGGGGAGTGGTACAGTGAAACAGCAGAGTGGATTCACTTAAATGCCACCGGCGACTACAAATTACTTAGAGGACAGTGGTTCTTTGAAAACAAAGAAGATGCTGTCATGTTTACGTTAAAGTGGTCATGATTAAACTCTTGGGTAGACTGCCGTTTAATCCTGTGGTTGCACTCAGTGGCGGAGTCGATAGTATGGCTGTGGCAGATTTTATCAGCCGTAGCAGAAGTGTGGAATGTGCCTTCTTTCACCACGGTACTGATACTAGTGAGCGAGCAGAAAAGGTGGTCAGTGATTACTGTCAAAAACGCGGTTGGTTGTTATATAAAGGCAGTGTTATCAACAAACGTCCCGAGGATATCAGTCCCGAAGAACATTGGCGTAATGAACGTTATGCCTGGTTAGATACGCTAGGTGAAGATATTATCACAGCGCATCACCTGGATGATTGCATGGAAACTTATCTGTGGTCAATGATGCATGGTACTGCCAAAGTTATCCCCTTTCGTAGAAACAGACTTACCAGACCATTTTTGCTGACAGCCAAGCAAGCGTTGATATCCTGGGCAGAACGTAATCAGGTTCCCTGGATCGAAGATGCATCAAACAAGGATACAAAATATATTCGAAATTATGTTAGACATGAACTCATGCCACATGCCCTGCACGTCAATCCAGGATTGGCAAAAGTCGTTGCAAGAAAAGTAAAAGAATTCAATCTAAAAGATACATTTCAAATAGAGTATAGTAATTAAATATATACTAAATGCATAGTGAGATGATAGTTCATGAAATTCACAACTTAAATGATAGCCATGTGGTCAATTTATTAACCACAGGATTATCCAAAGTTACGGATACTGATATTATATCAAATTACCATCCTGATCATTCCCATGAGCCTGGTAATTTATTTTATATCCTCAATAACGGGCGTTATGAAATTGGACACGGCAAGTATTATGTACTTGAAAAAGACGGAGCCTATGTTTGTAGCGCAGGTTGGAATGAATATGAAGGTGATTCTGCTATTGCTTTTGCATTGACAAGAATGTATACTAGTGAACAATATAGAGGACAATTTTTAATTGCCCAAAATATTTTAACTAGGACATTAGTGGAAACAGAAAAGTATCCACATGTTTGGCTCACTGTTAATGAGCACAACAAGTCACTGTATGAATGGTTTGTTAGAGTTGGTCGTTACAAAAAAACTAATTTGGTTAATCAATGGCCAGAAGTGTATAGACAATTTAAACCACTAGGACAGAAAGTTATATATAATACTACACAATATGTAGTTGAACTAAAGAGGACGAAGATGACAGATCAAGAAAAATTAGATTTTATTAAAACAGCAATTACAAATTTGTTCAAGAAACAGCCAAAATCAGAAGTTACACCTGAAAAGAGTCTTCTTGATCTAGGCCTTGACAGTCTTGACATTGTTGAACTTCAGATGCATTATGAAGAAGCAACAGGTGAAGAAACAGCAACAGATAGCAGAGTTGTCACCGTTGCGGATTTAATGTCTCTGATGAAATGAACTTTACGCACAACAATCACTTAACCTATACCATAGGTGATCGTCAATTTGGCTATAGAGAAGATGTATATGAAAAATATAACGTCTCCGTGGGTAAAATAGACAAAGAATATTATAAAACAAGTAATTGGGTCCGTGAACAATATAGAACTGCGGAGTTAATTAAAAATGACTTCGGCACAGATTTTGCTATGATGTTCAGCGGTGGTACGGACAGTGAAATATGCCTTAAAGCATTTAAACACATAGGTGTGACTCCCAGAGTAGTGTTTATAAAATTCAAAGGAGGCTATAACGATGGTGATCTTAAAATTGCTAGGTATATCTGCAATCTTTTGAATTTTAAATTAGAAGAATTAGAATTTGATATTCTAGATTTCTATTACAGTGGTCAGGCCTGGGAATTTGCCAGCGAAATACAATGTAGGCAAATGGCATATTTAAGTGTATATCATCATATTAGAAAAATGCAGATGCCCGCAGTAATGGGTGGTGAAATGTTATTGAAACGCCACGTGTCTGCTACCAGCAGTAAGTGGTATTATTGCATCAGAGAAAACGAAGATGCCAGTGCAATGCGTTTTAGTTTAAAATACAATTTACCTTTGGTCAATGAATGGTTTAGCTACACACCTGAAATGATGGGTTATTATCTGGAACATCCTGTTATAAAGTGGCTAGTCAATACACCAACTAACGGCAAGCTGGCCAGTGTTACAACAAAAAATAGAGTACTTTATCAGTATATGCCAGATCTTATTAGAAAACGTAAGACAACAGGTTTCGAGAGACTGCTGGGATTTAATGGAGAAACATACGCAGAGTTATATAAGAGTCATGTCAAGCGCCTTGAATCAAGCCTAGATGGTATATATCTGGACGACCTAAACATGCAATTATTTGGAGAAGAATAAATGGGAAAAGTTATACATTTGGATATTTCACACAAAGCGGAGATTAGACCTCTGTTTTTAGCTGCCACACATTATATGGGTAGAGATATTGCAACTACAAAAGAGTTTGCAGTAAAGCATGAAACGGCATTGGCATGGGGAGTAAATCAGGTACAGGCATTTAATCTTGTATTATTTGGAATTTTTACCAACAATTACCTCAGTAATCTTACAAAAAACTTCCATGCATTTGGATATCAAAATGATGAGGGTAAGATTACAGCATTAATTTCCTTTTATGAAAGTACAGATGAACCTGCTTGGTACTATACAATATACAGAAGCAGTGGAAATAATGACGAATTAAAAGCTGTACTTGACGAAGTGATTAAATACAATGAAAGCAATGGCAGGTTTAAATTCTATACACTGGTACATCAGAAACACAGTAAGCTACTGAGACGTTTCCACTGGAGCAAGTTCAATGACGAGCGATATGGTTATTTTGATGAATACACAGTGCCCGCAAAAATGAAGTGTTTTTACACCAATGCCTGGGAACTTTTATACAAACGTTTTATCTTGCCGGAGAATTCTGTTGTGCGATGCAACTACCTCAAGCAAGAATACAGGATTCGTCCTCACATAGGTGGTAATATATGATAGATTTTAGCAGTATATCAAAGTCATTCTGGTTTCAATTTATACCAGCTATGATTATAGGAACAATAACACTCAGTCTTTTTGCACTGGGAATTATTCCGGTATACTACCTATGGGTTACATTTGTAATGTGGGTCTTGGTTTGTGGTCTGGGTATTGCAGTTGGTTATCATAGAGTGTTCAGTCACAAAACTCACAAACTACCTACCTGGAAAGAGAATATAATTCTTTTCTTCGCTACATTTGCAGGACAGGGTAGTAGTATATTTTGGGTAGCACTACATAGAGGATACCATCATCCTTTTGCTGATCAACCCAGAGATATTCACAGCCCAGTTGTCTATGGTAGACTGCATGCCTTTGTGGGTTGGTATAGAACTATTACAGAACGAGACAGTAACATAAGCATAAAATATGCCTTTGATCTTTTGCGTAAATCAAATCATTTATGGTTCCATAAAAACAATATGAGAATTTTATGGGGTGTTCCTTTATTAGTAGCTTTATTTGACTGGAAGCTAGCACTTGCTGGATTTGGTCTAGTTACTATGCTGGGATTATTGCAGGACAATTCAGTAAACGTTTATGGTCACATCAAAGGTTGGTTTGGTTATAGAAATTTTGAAACCAAAGACAACAGTCAAAATAATCCTATACTAGGCTATCTTGCCTGGGGACAGGGCTGGCACAATAACCATCATTATAAAGCCAGCGCATATGATTTTGGCTCAGGTGTAAGCGGCAAATGGTGGGAAGTCGATCCCTGTAGGATATTCAAACCATTCTTATAATTCCGGTGGTTAAAATCCACTGGTCAATAATAAATGTAAGCGCGGTGTTTCAGAGTTGTTGACAAAGGTATGGTCCACTCTGATTGGATCTAAATACCACGCAGTGCCAGCTGGCATGTGTATGCGATATGTTTCCGTATTCCTTAATAAGAAATAACACTCTTCATTGGTGATCAATGGCACGTGATATCTGTGTGGAGTGTGTGGATCATTGTGAAAGGCATATTGACGATTTGGACCCAGCCATAGCAAGTTTGCCCGCCCTTGAAACTTGCCATCATGCTGTTCGTAGAGATCACGTACAACCTGTCCGATATATAAGTCCTGCATTTCACTAAGGTGCTCGGCGAAGTCCTTTTCAGCAACACCTTCACTTTTTACTACTCCGTGCTTGCCTGTATGTTTCAAGAATCTATCGTCACCGGTCATACCAGGTAGATGTGTGATATTCAAACAATAACCACGGTCACCGTTAAGCATCCTATTATTAATAGTTTCCATGTTTTGTCCTATTCTATCCATTAAAATGGTTAAGCTATCCATTAATTTGGGGTAGTCTATTTCATAGCCTAATTGGAAACAATATGGTTTGAGGTCTTTTACGATGTTAATATCATTCATACGATTATTTATGACTAATAAAATTGTTTTAGACAGTAAATATAGTACACGGAGTCAAAATGAAACACACGTTCACATTTAAATTAATAGGTAATTTAGACACAGTACTATTAGAACAATTCAAAACATTTGTGGTTGCCCAAGAATATCAGACCACCAACGATTTTGTAGAATATGCAATAAGAATACGCAACATAAAACCACAGGAAGAAATCTTTAAAAATTTCGTGAATTCTTGTATGTCTAAATACTTTAAACCAGAGGGACATGTTGGTACTAATATCGCAAGAATGGAGCCCTGCTCTTATGTGTCAGAACATTCAGATTATACTGCAAACACCTATGGTAAGATGCAGGATAGTATTGTTAAATTTCAAATTCCGATAATAACAAATTCCGGTGCTGGCATGATGTGGAGACATGACAAAGAAAATCGCAGTGCTGCCATGAGCTTCGTTGAAGGCGGTGTTTATGCCATAGACAATTGTAGGGTTCATTCGTCTGTAAATTTCAGTGATCAGCAACGTTATTGGATTACAACAAGATGGAATATTAACTCACTGATTGACGACTCAATACTAATTTAAATACACACTAAATAATATATATGAAAAACGAAAAAATATTTGACTCTTGGGGAGAAAAATTATATGTTGACTCCTACGAAGATTTCATGGCCATTGATCAGAATACACTGTCTGAAATGGTTATTCAGCGAAACCTGGTCGTCATCAAAGGTTTACCACACGATCTAAAAGATGATGAATTCTATGCTTTAGGTAATAAATTTGGTAAGGTATGGACTCAGGAAGATTATAAGAAAACTTATATCACACGTGGTGTCGATCCTACGATTAATAAAACTACCGCCACTCCTGTTAGTTATTTTAAAACAGATAACAACATGTTTAAAGATACCTACATGGGTTACCATGCTGACATGGCGCACATTAAAGATATGAGCTATCCAGGCAGAGCATTGTACATGGTTAACAACACGGAAGACGGCAGTGGAGATACAACATGGCTAAACATGGAACTTGGGTGGCAACAAATGACACAGGAAGAACGTGATAGATATGCAGAATGTGAAGTAATATTTCAGGATTTTTATGTCCCCGGCAATAGGATGGAGAAGCTGCCTTTTACTAAAACAAATCCAAAGACAGGTAAGACCAGCCCACGTATAAATTGTTTTGCACGTAATGACGACAGACGTGCATGGATAAGCCATGCAGTCAAGGACGGTGTAGAACTTACTTTTGATGAAACAGGAATACTAATAAGAAAATTATACCAACTGTTAGAATCTAAACAGGACACTCTTTATAGTCATGTCTGGACTCCTGGTGATATCATAGTTTATGATAACTGGTTTAATGTACATAAACGAGAAAAAGTAAATGGAAAGAGATTACTTAAACGATTAACCTTTAATTTTTAATACACTATGACTACATACTTTAAAAAAATAACTAATTTGTCACTGCCCAGTATTGATCCAGATTCTATCAAGGGTGAATTGTTATTTCATTATGGACACAGTCGTTACTATGAAATAACTGATAAATCTTATCACGATGCTATAGCTGGTGCATTCCTGGCACCACCCAAAGAAATTTTCCTAGCAGAAGCCATTGGACCACTTAGACCACACACTGACAATGGAGTAACTAGTTGCTTAAACTATTATTTGAGACCCAGTGGATATATAACAAAGTTCTGGGAACCCATAGAAAATGCAAGAAGGATAGGAACTCAAAAATACAATAAAAAAACAGATTCATATGAAGAGGTTCTATTGGGCTATGAAAAAGACGATCTCATTCTACAAGATTCATTCACCGCAGAAGCAGGGGACATATATCTTTTGAACATCAGTAAAATACATTCTGTTACACACGGTTCTACAGAAGAACCCAGAGCATTTATTCAATGCCAGTGGCACTGGAATATGGACAAATTGTTACAAATGATTGTACCAGAACTATAAATAACGTATTAAAATAAACCTAGGAAATTAAACATGTATTGTAAAACAGTATGGAATGGATTGCATATTTTGCCCGACGGGTACATTAGATTGTGCTCCATAGGCTCAAATTCAGATCCTGCATTAGACATGCAACGTGCTCGTGACGCAGATGGTAATGTCATGAATATTCTAACTCATGAATTAAAAGACATCATGAACAGCGACAAGCATAAAATAGTTAGAAAATTAAACATTGATAATCCCAGTGCTTGGAGTCCTCATTGTGACTGCTGTGAAGTCAGAGAAATTGTTACAGATAAAAACAGAGAACACCCCAACAAAAGTCGTCGTCTGTATCTAATGAAAATTGCAACAGATCATATTGCCAACGAAGAAGACCACACAACAAAAGCATTAGCAGATGGTACAGTTGATTGGATGCCTCAGAGCTTAGATGTGCGCTTTGGTAACTTATGTAATCAAAAATGTGTTATGTGTAGTCCTACATTCAGTAACCAATGGTATGATGAATGGGAAGGTTTCTTTGGTAGAACAACACAGGGCCAGGGCCCACGTATTCAAATTAAACGAGCAGATGATGGTAAGAAATGGATTAAACCAGAAGAGTTTACTTGGTATGAGCATCCTGTTTGGTGGGAAAAATTAGATCAAATGGCGCCGCATCTAAGACATATCTATGTTACAGGTGGTGAACCTATGGTTACCCCTGCACATGATAGGATGTTGGATAGATTGATTGAACTGGGACACGCCAAGAATATTTGGTTAGAATATGATACTAATTTAACAGCGATTAATCCTAGGATCACTGATCGTTGGAAGCATTTTAAACTAGTGCATGTTAGAGCCAGCATGGATGCCATCGGTGAACAATATGAAATCATCAGAGCCGGTGGCAAATGGAAAAAATTTGCTGCCAACGTTGAACGAATGAAAGAGATTGAAAAAGAATCTAATTCACAGGTACGAATAATGAACGTGTCTACATGTTTTCAGATATCCACAGTATATAGTATCATAGAAGCAGAACAGTGGGCCAAGGACAACAATGTTGACTTCCACCTAAGATTCTTAGAAGGACCACCGTACATGACTACATCTTCAATGAATGCGGCACAAAAAACGGAGTTGATTAACTATTATACTGCTTACATAGGAAAATCAGAAAAGGCTCCTTTGATTGTAAATTACTTGAAACGTAATCTCAATGAAAGTCTTCCTGATGCCATGGATGAATATGAAAGATTCATGGACTTCTTGGATACGACACGAGGAACTAAATGGCGCGAAGTGTTCCCCAAAGTGGATACGCTACTTAAACTAAAATAATAAATGGGCCGCAAGGCCCATTTTCATTAGTAGGCGGTTGACACTAAATATTTTTTTTGCTATAATTGATACTTGGTTAGATAACATTGTTCAACAAAAATCAAAAAAGTTGTTGACAATAAATTGTTTTCTTGCTATAATTGTATTTCGTTATTAGACATCGTTCTTTTAACATCGTTCTTTAAAAGTTTTTGCCTCTCTAGCTCATTAGGTTAGAGCAGCGGACTCATAATCCGTTGGTGCCGTGTTCGAATCACGGGGGAGGCACCATAATTCGCGAGTGTGGTGAAATCGGTAGACACAAGAGACTTAAAATCTCTCGCTTTAAAAGGCATCCCGGTTCGATTCCGGGCACTCGCACCAAGCACACGGAGCATTGGCCGAGCGGTTAAGGCAACAGATTGCTAATCTGTCACTGGGCAACCGGTGGGTAGGTTCGATTCCTACATGCTCCGCCATTTTTTTATAAGGAAACAAAATGTATATTAAACCAGGTAAGACATTTAAATTAAGCAAAGCAACTAAGACAAAACTAGCTCTTGGTAAATTCAGAGACGAACACGATCGTGCCGCATTTAAACGTGCCATGATTCAGGCAGAACTTGCCGCCGCAGTTAAACCACCATCAGGCAAAAAAGACAGAAACTAATCTTCTGGCGTTAGTACAATGGATAGTACATAGAGCTTCTACCTCTAGAATGTGGGTTCGATTCCTGCACGCCGGGCCAAATAAAAACTCGTACTGCGGGTTTTTCTATTTTAGCTCGATAAATATTACTATGTCCTACAAAAGAATTATCAATAACGTGTTTGCGTCTAATACGCAATACCTGCCTTACCTACAACTCAGCGCCACCGCTTTAGTTTTACTATATGCATTTTTCTTACCGCAGATCGGTTCACTGTGGTTATTGAGTGCGTTAATGTACGTGGGCATAGGCGGACTTGGTATTAGTATAGGCTTTCATAGACTATTAACACACCGTAGTTTTAAGACAACTAAATTCTGGGAATATTTTTGTGCAACCTGGGGTGCTCTTGCGTTTACAGGCAGTGCAATTGGTTGGGTAGGCATGCACCGAGATCATCACAAATACAGTGACAAGCCCGGTGATCCACACAGTCCCATGGTCAGTGGTCCTAAGATGTTAGTAGCCGCATACGACTATGAACCAAACAAGTGGAAGATTCGTCATTTAATTTTTGACCGATATCACATCTTTATGCACAAATGGTACTTTGGTTTGCTAATACTATGGACTGCCTTATGGGCATTGATAGATCCTGTGTTGGCCATGCACGTTGTCATTATTCCTGCGGTA
>Ga0114975_10002412_pt1 | contig 12783 bp, 11 predicted proteins | sample S_130626_EF_Meta_FD_87031 | JGI IMG/M metagenome (GOLD analysis project Ga0114975, IMG submission 87031) | Freshwater microbial communities from Lake Simoncouche, Canada to study carbon cycling - S_130626_EF_MetaG | ecosystem: Environmental > Aquatic > Freshwater > Lake | place: Lake...
ATCACCTTTAATCCATGGCGTTTGGCAATATCCATGATGACGTCCATATCGGCCGACTGTCCAAAAATATCCACTGCCATGATAGCCTTGGTGTAAGGCGTGATGTTGGCTTCAATAGATGCAGGACTTATGCAATAGGTTTGCGGGTCAATGTCTGCAAACACAGGTATGGCGTTCCAATGCAAGATAGCAGTTGCACTAGCGCACATAGTCCAAGGTGGCACGATCACTTCATCACCTGGTTGAATTCCAATGGCACCTACTGCCGCAATTAAGCCACTGGTCCATGAGTTCACAGTGATAGCGTGTTTCACGCCGAAGTAATCTGCACATTGGGCTTCAAACTCTTTCACCTTAGGCCCGCCCAAAAAATCAGGATGCCACGCACCAATGAACTGCGATAAGACGCCGCTTTCAATCACCTCTTTGGCGGCCTGCACTTCTTCCGCACCAATAGGGTTGTAGTGTTTGAAGCTTTTGGTAATGGTGGCTGGGCCACCCAGCAAAGCCAATTTGGTGTTCATGCGGCTTCTCGTACGTCTTGGGGTTGAGGCCACTTGGCCACAGCCTGTTGTTGAATTTGTTCACACAAGCTTTGCGCTTGCAATGCATGACTGCCGGTGCAAGCCAAGGCAGCTCCTTGCGTCAAAGCATCGTGCAGATTGGCAACGGCGTTTCGCAGCATAGGTGAGCCCGGGGGCGCTAGCCATTCACCATGATTGAGAAAGTTGTAACCGGGCAATTGGGTGCTCGGTTCAGCTGCTCGAAAGCGCCAGCAAGCGCCGCCGTCTTCCATGGCTATCACGCCTTTTTCAGTGACTATTTGCATTTCAAACAAAGCATAGTCATGCGCATGGGCCACGTTCAATTGAATAGGCACACCGTCAGCGGTTTGCAAGCAGGCGTCCACACTTGGATCTAAGTCAAAATGATCGAATACGGCTTGGCCAACATGAGTGATGCGAAGGGATCCAAACAAATTCAGTAACAAGTCCATCATGTGACACCCATTGTTAAGCATGCCTTTGTTGTAGACCGCAGACACAGAGCGCAAAGCACCCCAGTGTCCTTGGTCCAACTGCTGCTTTAATTTAAGCACCTCAGGTGACCAGCGCCGGGCATGATTAACAGCAAGTAATACTTGACTGTCTGCACAGTTTTTTACTGCTTGCTGTGTTTGGGTCACATGCATAGAGACAGGTTTTTCACAAAAAATTAGTCGTGGCTTAAACGCTAAGGCGGCTTTGATATCGCCAGCATGAACCACGGTAGGGGAGCAAATGCTGATCACATCAAACGCGCCCGCTTTATGGGGTAGGTCTTGCCAGCTGGCAAAGCCATGCGGCACCTGCCAGCGGCTTTGAAAGGCTTGGCGTTGCTCGGAGTTGGGGTCGATGCAGGCTGTTAAATCAAAACCTTTATGCTGACGAAAAGCTTTGGCATGCCCCAGGGGCAAAGCCTCGTCCGGCTGAAGTAAGTCATATCCCCCGGCCATGTTGCCGCATCCGATGACTAAGACCTTGAAGCTCTTTCGGTCCATCACAACATATCCCAATGCAGGGCGGTACCGCGTGCCACGGTGTGCTTCACGGTTTTACCCAACACTTGTTCGAGGTACTTGGTAGGTAGCCCAAGTCCTGGGCGAATCGCACGGACATTCTCTGCATTAAAAGAATCACCCGCTTGCAGGTCTTTCACTACATATAAAGAGCGTCTGAACACGATAGATTTTTCCTCTGCTACCGTAGCGCCATAGCGCACCTGACCCAAGGCCTGCCATGCACGTTCTGTTTCCACAACCAATTGCGTCATTTCAGCTGGTTCCATGGAGAAGCTGCTGTCTACTCCACCTTCGGCACGGTTCAAAGTGAAATGTTTTTCGATGACTGTGGCACCCAAAGCCACGCTAGCCACTGACACGCCCACACCCATAGTGTGGTCTGACAAACCAACCTCACAGCCAAATAATTCACGCATGTGGGGAATAGTCAAGATGTTGGTGTTGTCTGCAGTAGCCGGGTAGGTACTTGTGCACTTAAGAAGGACCAAGTCTTTGCAACCAGCTTCACGTGCGGCACGCACGGTGTCGTCCAATTCGGCAATGCTGGCCATACCTGTTGAGATGATCATGGGCTTGCCTGTAGCGGCCACTTTGCGAATCAACGGTAAATCAGTGTTTTCAAATGAGGCGATTTTGTAGCAAGGCACGTCGAGAGACTCCAAAAAGTCTACAGAGCTAGCGTCGAAGGGTGTGCTGAAGGCGATGATGCCAACTTCCTTAGCCCGTTTAAAAATAGCCTCATGCCATTCCCATGGCGTGTAGGCTTGACCGTACAACTTGTAGAGAGATGTACCAGCCCACAAACTTTTAGGGTCACTGATGTGAAACTCCCGCTCGTCCAAATCCAAGGTCATGGTGTCAGGCGTATAAGTTTGTATCTTCAGGGCATGGGCGCCAGTTTTGGCAGCGGCCTCGACAATTTCTAATGCACGCTCCAGCGACTGGTTGTGGTTGCCAGACATTTCGGCAATTAGGAATGGCGATTGACCAACACCAACAACTTTATTTCCGATATTCATATTTTGGATCTAATTTGATTTAAATTTTTTCGAAAATCCACAACTTGCCTTGGGAAAAATCACCCACTGGAGGTATCTCCATTGCCAAATGGTTGACAGGTGAGTCATATGATGGCTTCATTCCCGCTCTATTTGCAAGCCAAGCATTCACAACTCTACTTAAAAAATAATAAGTTGAACTAAATGCTTCAACTCCAACTAGTTGAACCCCATTCAGTTTTAAATTTGAAATTAAATCATCGTTAATATATAAATTATGCCAAGGGGGGACAATTTCTTCCAAGCCCACCATAGTTCTAAAAACATTTATGTTCTTCAAACCTTGAATACTGTTCTCGCACATCAAATACCTTCCACCGGTCTTTAAATTACCTGTTATATATTTAATTGCTTTGGCCTGAGTAAACCAATCAGGCAAGTTGATGATCATTCTTTCGCTATAGATAAGATCATATTTATGTTTTAAATTTAACTCAGCACGTATATCATTAACCTGAAATTTGATCTTATTTTCAAGCCCGTGATTTATTGTATTGAGAATGGCATTTTCAATCATAAGGGGGGAGAAATCATAGCAATCTAAATCTATTTTTTTATTTTTAAATATATGAATAGCTGTCTCGCCATTTCCGCAGCCAAATTCTGCAACTTGCATCCCATCAATAATATGATTACTGATCGCACGCACTTCTAATCTCTTTGCTAAAACATCATCACTTCCAGCCTTATCGTTCAAGCCAGCACGTTGGTTCCAATATTCCAGTACTTTATCTTGCATCATGATTCTCCAAAATGATGTTCAACACCTTCTTTACGCCATTACCATCTGCTAAATTTAAAGATTTAACAGACACTTCATGTATCAATTTTTTGTCCTCAATTACTTTTTTTAAATGCCACAGAATTTCCTTTATTTTTAATTCAGGCCAATATCCCAAATATCTTGAAGCTCCAATTTCCGATAGATCCTCTGCTGCTTTCGTCTGATGATGAGCGGTAGCGATCACGATCGCTGGCAAACCCAAGGCGCATCTTTCCCAAGTTGCAGAACCACCTGCTCCGATAGCCAAGTCTGCCTCGGCCATCAAGCTGGCCATTTGATTCGTTTCAACATGGCAGATGTATTTGTGTTGCTCGCACTTTTTTTGAATTTTTTCCTTTCTTGGATGATGCAGGCCAATCACCACGTTCACTTGAACATCTAAGTTCAAACTGATAAGCAGGTCTAATACCTGGCCTGTAAGGTTGTCAGCATCCACACCTCCAAAGAACACCAAGATGTTTTGAACCACGCCCGTTCTAGCAAGCACTTCTTTCCGCTTGGTTTTAAATTCTGGCTTTAGCAACGCAAAGCTGGGGCCAAGCAAGAGGTTGCAATGTGCTGGTACTTTTCCAAGGTAGCGCTGTTCATGGTTGCGGTAAAAATTTTGATCCAACAAAACATCGCAGTCGTGCATGCGGTCGGCTAAGTCATCTATTACCAAGACGTGTTGAACCACAGCACGCAGAGGAGTTTCAAAACGGTGGTCTAAGGCGTAGTGGTCCACCACCAGCCAATCCCACATGATTGCACCCAATACCTCCAAGGTTTGCTCGGCGTCGTGCGATTGACTGGTTTGCAACCAAGTCGCATGGGGCAACTCATCCTTGTTTTGTACAGCATCTAGTTTGGGTAACGCAAGGTAAATAACACCGCGTGCTGTCAGCATCTCCTGCATATATAAAGGCAAATCTCTGCTCACAAAGCTAATATGCGCACCTCCACGTCGCATTTCGTCAGCCAAAGTCAAACACCTCACAAAATGGCCGGTGCCAATGACATGGTTGGCGTCTGTTCTGAAAACAATGCGCGAGTGTGTCATGATGGTCAATGGGTAAGCAAGCTTGCGGCTAACCGCTCAGCTCTTTCCCAATCTCCAGGAGTATCGATATCAACTACGCGCCAATTAGGAATTTCATATCCCACACCACTTCTATGGATGCGTTTATTGGTCAGCCACGCTTTTTTGGTACCCCAGTAAAACTGACCGGCGTCATAAAACGCGGCCTCTAGGTCTTGCGTTCGGGTCAGTTCGTACTCTGGGTAAAAAGGTGCCATCAGCCCATTGCTGTTGTGCTTGAGCGCGCGTTGAATTACTGCAGGAAACTCGGTCACTGGAAAGCAATAGTCGGCTCCGCTTTCGAAAAGCTGGGCCAAGGATCCCTTCAAGTCCCCCACTTCAATGAAGGGCACGCCAGGATAGATGCAACAGACATTTGAGAATTGCCAACCCAAAGCCTCACAAGCTTGAATGGCATGTGCTACCACAGGCACGGTGGCTGTGAAATCATTGGCCAACTCAGCAGGTCTTACAAACGGTGTTTCTGCCCCCAAGCTTTTGGCAATGTTTTTAATTTCCGCATCATCGGTGGACACCAAAACATGTTCAAACAAGTCCGAGGCCTGGGCGGCTTTGATGGCGTAGGCGATCATGGGTTGACCACAAAACGATTTGATGTTTTTACGCGGAATGCGTTTGCTGCCACCGCGTGCTGGGATGATGGCAATGTTCATAGCCCTGCCCCAACAACACGCTTAAGCACTTTGGGCAGGCACAGGCTTTGGATGAGCTCTAGCACTTGGTGTTGCTGCGTAGCAGTCATGCTTGCATATACCGGGATGCTAATGCTGGACTTGAAATAGTCTTCTGCGTGCGGGCAATAGCCAGGCTTGAAACCCAAGCGCGCATAGTGAGGCTGTCGATACACCGGGATGTAGTGCAAATTCACCTTCACACCAGCTTGGGTCAGCGCCTGGTAAAGAGTTTGTTGGTTGATACCCGAGCTTGCGGTCACTTGAATGGGGTACAGATGAAAGCTTGAAAGTCCATCTGGGTGCTGCCAAGGCGTTTGGATATCGACCGAAGAGAGTGCTTGGTCATAAAACCATGCGATGGATTGCCTTGTAGCCACAAAGTCGTCTAATTTTTGGAGTTGACTCAAGCCCAGTGCCGCTTGCATCTCTGTCATTCGGTAATTGAAACCTAAATCAATCTGCTCATAATTCCAAATTTCGTCCGTAGGGTGCTTTTCAATATCGGACGGTGTGCTGCTGATGCCGTGGCTGCGTAGCAGGTTCATTTTTTGCGCCAATTCGGTTTGGTTGGTCACGGCCAAACCACCTTCTGCAGTGGTTATTATCTTTACTGGGTGAAAGCTAAACACAGTTATATCGCTATATCGGCAATTACCGACTGGCTCACCCTTGTACTTGGCTCCAATTGCGTGTGAGGCATCTTCAATAATTTTGAATCCATACTTAATTGAAAGTGCATGAATCGCTTCCATCTCACAAGGTTGACCACACATATGCACGGGGACCACGACTTTAGGCAACATGCCTTTTAGTTTGGCAACAACAAGTTTTTTCTCTAAGGCAACCACACTCATATTAAAGGTGTGCGGATCAATATCCACAAAATCCACTTGAGCTCCGCAATACAAACCGCAATTTGCTGAAGCTACAAAAGTGATTGGACTGGTCCATAGCCAATCGCCAGGGCCTAAACCTATTGATAAACAAGCAATATGCAATGCAGCCGTTGCATTACTGACGGCAACACCATGCCGCACGTGGCAATAAGTTGCCACCGCTTCCTCAAATGCGGGCACGATCGGGCCTTGGGTTAGAAAATCCGAACGCAGTACGTCCACCACTGCCTGAATATCAGCTTCTGAGATGGACTGCCTTCCGTAAGGAATGATGTTTGCTTGATTCATGATTTGTTCAGATCTAAAAGTCAAAAAAATGACGTTGATCCAAATAAGCAATTTACAGACCAAGCTACTAACCTTGGCACGACTTCTGCTAAATCTATAAATCTTATTAAATAGGCGTCGGATTTCCGACGATTTGGCGATGTTGCAGTCAATCGATATTTGTGACCAATCTATTCTCATAACTGGAGGCACTGGATCCTTTGGGAAGGCTTTTGTAAAAGCAGTGCTAGAAAAATGTCCAAAAATCAAGCGCTTAGTTGTTTTCAGCCGCGACGAGCTCAAGCAATTTGAAATGCAGCAAGAATTCCCTCACAAGGAGTACCCTGCTTTGCGGTTTTTCATTGGTGATGTTCGGGATCCAAGTCGCTTAGCTAGGGCCATGGAAGGAATTGATACAGTGGTTCATGCTGCAGCCCTAAAGCAGGTTCCCGCCGCTGAATACAACCCCTTTGAGTTTATTAAGACGAATATCATGGGCGCTCAAAACGTCATTGAATCATGTTTAGACAAGGGCATAAGAAGGGTAGTGGCATTGTCTACAGACAAGGCGGCAGCCCCGATTAATTTATATGGTGCAACTAAGTTGTGTAGCGACAAGCTTTTTATAGCAGCTAACAACTTTCGAGGAGAAAGGGATTTACGTCTTTCTGTCGTACGTTACGGAAACGTAATGGGGTCTCGTGGTTCCGTCATCCCTTTTTTCTTGAAAAAAGCCAAATCAGGAGTACTTCCCATCACAGATATGGGAATGACACGTTTCAATATACCCCTTGACGAAGGGGTAGAGATGGTTTTTTGGGCACTTGAGCATGCCTTGGGTGGAGAAATTCTTGTTCCAAAAATTCCCTCTTATCGAATCTGCGACGTGGCAGAAGCCATTGGACCGAATTGCAAAAAAGAGATTATTGGAATTCGAGCAGGGGAGAAATTACATGAAGAAATGATCACTAGTAGTGATAGCACCAGCACTATAGATTTAGGACCTTACTATGCAATCTTGGGTGCTGATCTAGAAAAAAATATGATTCATTATGAAAATGTTTTGAAAGGTCGCCGTGTGGAGACTGGTTTTGCCTATGAATCAGGCAGCAATCCAGACTTTTTAAGTATCGAACAAATAAGATCGTTAATAAAAACCCATATGCAACCTGAATTTATACCAGTCTGAGGATTTAACAATGAATTATAAAACTGATCAAGAAAATTTTTGGGCCACAGAATTTGGTAATGATTACCTTAATCGAAATGAAGGCGAAAAACTAATTTCTTCAAATCTTGCGCTATTTTCAAAAATACTTAAAAGCTGCCCGACAGTATCTTCAATCGCTGAACTTGGTTGCAATATTGGTTTAAATTTGATTGCGCTTAATCGCATTAATAAAGAATTTCAATTGCGTGGTTATGAAATAAATTCAACAGCATCAAAGCTAGCAAGAAAATCTAATGTTGCAGAAATTTTAAATACCACTATTTTAGATAACCTAGATATTTTACAAAAATTCGAACTAACCTTTACCAAGGGGGTTCTAATACATATTAATCCAACAGAACTTCCTATCGTTTACCAAAATCTATATGATTTATCTAATCGTTACATTATGGTCTGTGAATATTACAATCCAACTCCAGTGAGCATTAATTATCGGGGTCACAACGATAGACTTTTTAAAAGAGATTTTGCTGGTGAAATGATGCAGCAGTTTAATCTTAAATTAGTCAATTATGGTTTTAACTATAAACATGATTCGTATTTAACTAATGACGATACAACTTGGTTTTTGATGGAAAAGTAAATATTAAATTATTAATTTTAAGATTTAATGTAATAATTTATTAGTTTTATTTTTTCAGCAAGATGTTGATTTTTTTCAGCTACTAATGGTACGACTGAATCAAACCAAGGGTACCAGTCCTCTTGTCCAAGTAGCATCCAATTTTTGTGAGTTAACATAAAAGTTTTGGTTCCGACCGATCCTGCCAAGGAACTGACCGCCGAACCAATGGTCACTACATAATCAAGATTCTTAATAAGTGCCAATACGTCTTCCAGATCATTTTTTAAATCTAATTCTGGCCAACGAAGTATTTTTATATTTAAACTTTCTTCTATTTGTATTAATTCCGCCTCGCAATCACCATACTGCAAATTAATAAATTGATAGATAGGGTTGGACAGTAATTCACGCCAATCAACAATCGATGTGTAGTGCTTATTACGTTGAATAGAAAGTAGTCCGCTTCTCCAACATATACCAATAAGAATTTTATTTTGATAAGGTTTTAATTTTAAATTAAAACTATTAATTTTCTCTTTCGATACTTCAATTCTTCTTGTATTATTAATTTTAAAACTATCGAGGTTTTTTCTAAATAAACGGGGCAATGAGCCAATGGGGCATTGCACATCGAAATCATCGAACTGGGGATAACCATCAGCCTGCAAAGCTTCTTTTCTTACTATGAACTTAGGAAAGGTTCTTTGAAAAATGGACACCAACCGTGGTTCACATTCTAAAATAACTTCTACATTCATATCAACCAAATCAAATAAACAGGTTGAAAATTCAATTTCGTCCCCGAGCCCTTGTTCTCGCCATATTAATAATTTTTTGGCGCTAAATGACTCGCCATTCCATCTTGGCTGAATGAATTTTCTTGTAGAACGTAATGAAGCAATAGGCAACAAACTACCAAACCCATATTCATAGTTTTCCCATCCAACATCTAATTTTCCTTGGTATAAATATGAGAAGCCAAGATAATATTTTACTAATTCAGATTGATTTGGAGATATTTTTTTATTTTTTAAAGCGTCCTCGTATAACCGAATTCCCTCATCGTAGTTATCATTTTTTATTTCTATTTGGGCAAGGTTTATTATTGCAGGCATAAACTCGTGATCTAGGGTCATGGAGGTTAAAAAAGCCTGTCTTGAATCTTCAACTAAATTTAATTCTCCCAATGATGTACCCAAATTATTGTAAGCAATTGCCGCATTGGGCCTGATTTCGATAGCTTTAAATGCCTGTTTTAAGGATTCCTCAGACTTTCCTAATGTTTGATATACATTGCAAAGATTTATCCTAGCATCAAAGTTTTCAGGATCTAACTCCAGAATATATTCCAATATATCTTTTGCATCTGGTTGCCGATTACACCTAATCAAGGCCGCGGAAAAATTCACTAATGCAGGGATATTTTTATTATCAACTTCGACAACCTTGGCAAGGTCTATTAAACCCAGTTCATATTGCTCTGATTTTAAATATGCTTCGCCTCTAAGCTGCAAATATTTCATCTCATTTTTAAAATCAATCTCCAAAAGTCGATTCAATATATTGATTGCCTCAAGATATTCTTGTGAGGCAAGTGCATTTTGAACTTTTTTAAAGTTTTTGATTGTTTGTGTCATAAAAAAAATGAAAGGGAGACATATTGCCTCCCCTTCATTTTAACTAGCTTAGATCAGCTTATTTCAACAAAGACAAAATCGATTGCGACGATTGGTTAGCTTGCGCCAACATTGCTGTTGCTGCTTGCTGAATAATCTGTTGCTTTGCCAAACTTGTAGTTTCCGATGCGTAATCAGTATCCAAAATACGGCTACGAGATGCTTGCATATTTTGGTTCGACTCAGACAGATTACTAACAATAACATCTAGCCTATTGTTAAGTGCTCCAGATTTTGCTTGGGCAGCACTGATGGTATTAATAGCGGCATCCAAAGCTGTCAGAGCTTGCGAAGCACCACTGATCGTTGTGACATCAATTTGATTGACTTTAAGTCCGTTGTCAGATCCACCGAACGTTCCTTGACGGAAACCAAGATTTTCTAAGTTAGTAACTCCGTTGCTACCAGCTTCAACTGTAAATTTCGAATCAGAGTTTAAGGATACCTGAGAATAGAAAGTTATAGCGGTAAGTGAAGTGTTGCTTGTACCAATTGTGATGTCAGTTAAGCCTAAAGCGGTGTTACCTGCCGATGCTCCAATGGAAATGTTGCGTCCATCTGCAGCAGTGTATTGAACACCTGCACCCCACGCACTTGCCACTACACCAGTTTGATTAGCGTATGAATTGATTGAATCAATTAAACCATTGCGAGTCTGTGAGTTGGCGGTAATAAAAACACCATTCAAGTAAATCGATGAACTTGACTGCGTTGCAGTAAATCCAGAGCCTCTGAGCACGTTAGGTGCAGCAGTTGCAGTAACGCCGGTCTGAGTAGACTTACGGTTAATTGCTGCGGCAATGGCAATTGCACTAGCTTCACGGGTGGATGACAAAGGCCCTGTGGCAGAAGCTGTGTCATCCGTCGCTAGGGCTTGTCCGATTGCTACGCCATTAATAACCATGCTGTTGGCATTTAATAAACCTTGCAGTGCCGATGTTGGCGCAGTCGCAGCAGCTGGGGCGGTACGAATTAAAGTTGTAAAAGTTGCATTATCAGACGCATAAGAACCGTTACGCAGACCACTCATAGCTTCAGCCGCTGTTGCCCCATCTTTGAAGCTTACGTTTATGTCTCTACTATCTAATGTATATAGATTGTAAGAGCCAACATAAGTGCCGTTAGTTGCAGTCAAACCTGTACCAGCTGCAGTCAAACCACCTGTTGTGGCATCTACAGTAATATTACGACCATCGGCAGCAACTAAATTAATACCTAATTCATCTGATTGTGTATCAATAGCAATCACTCCTGTAATTGCAGTTTTGGCATTGATAGCAGCAACAACAGAATTACGCGTGAGTGCGTTGGAAGTTCCACTAGTAGAAAAATTGTCTGTATTCACACCGTTAATTGTGATGTAGCCCGCAACAGACACTGCAACGGTCATGGCAGAGCCAGATACGGTATTTCCATCAGCTTTGGCGTAGACGCCACTGAGATTGGCAACCTTGTTGATAGCTGCAGCTTTTGCGATCGAACTTACGGAAGCATTAGACGTGGAGGCGCTGTCATCTGCTGACAAGGAAGCACCGACTGCAACGCCATTGAGCAATAACGCGCCGGCCGACAATGCGTCAAAAGTTGTACCAGCTGAATATAAACCACCCACGCTTGCCATTGAAGCACGTGAGCCTACACCGATATCCTTAGTTTTCATCGAATCAAATCCGATTTTCATGGTGTCGCCAGAGTTGACGCCTGATTGAATAGTGATACTTTGAGCAGAACCATCCAATAATTTGATATTGTTATGGTTAGTATTTTTAGCGATATTATCAATTTCTTGCTTGAGTTGTGTGACTTCAAGTTGCATGTTAGAACGATCAGCGTCGCTCATAGTGCCAGATCCGGCTTGAACAGCCAATTCACGCATACGTTGCAAAATGTCGCCAACGTTCCCAATTGCGCCTTCAGCTGTTTGAGACATAGAAATAGCGTCGTTAGCGTTACCAATGGCTTTTGCATAGCCGCGAATCTGTGTAGTCATCCGGTTTGTAATAGCCAACCCAGCCGCATCATCTTTAGCGGAGTTGATTTTCTTACCAGTTGACAAGCGTTCCATGGCTTGGCTCATGCTGAGGTTGCTTGAGCGCATAGATTCTTGTGCTGCAAGCGCTTTGACGTTTGTGTTAATTACTGACATGTTAAAACTCCTTAAAGGTGATTTGTCCGAAAATTTTCAAGAACTGTTTCTTGATAAACAATGAATCGTCTGGTTGAGAAATTACTTTAGAAATAATGAAATTAAATTTGCTTATTCATCAATAATCCTTTAAGCGCATCAATGCTATGTGCTACTTTCAAGACCTCTGGATTAGGAATTTGTCGGACTACTTCGCCGGAGTCCTGCTTGCGAACAATCACAACAGGCTGCCCACCCCTAGAGGGATCTACCTCAAAAGATAAATTGCGACCACCATCGCGCATCATCTTGTTGAGATGATCAATCGCAATTTCAAGATTTTTCTTCATCTCTTCTGAATCAACCCTAATTCCTACTTTCGGGATTTTTAGCTCGATATGAGGGCTATTATTTGACGCAACAGGTGAAGGGCCCATAGCTACTGGTTGCTGCGCAACTGATACGGATGAAATTCGAGAGTCCATGGTGACCTTCCTTTTCTGAGATGCAGAATTGCACCTTTACTGAGCGTATAAATCGACACTAGTCCATAAAACTTTAGGAATGTCTAAATAAGTGATGTATTGCCCTAATGATTCGGTTGAGAGCCATCAAACTTGAGCTTTTTCAGTAAAAAAGTGTAAAAAGTGTAAAGATTCCTAAAGTTTTACTGCTTCATGTTTCGGTCTGCCGCATACTCGCATGCAAAGCGGCAAGAAATTGCCGCTTTGGGGCTTTTCCATATTTTTAAGAGGTTAGTAACATGATCATCAATTCAAACCTAAATGCGCTTATTGCTGGAAATGCATACTCTGCAGCCGCTTCTGACTACGTTCAGGCCAGTACGCGCATCAGTACCCAACTAAGG
>Ga0114975_10002413_pt1 | contig 12782 bp, 10 predicted proteins | sample S_130626_EF_Meta_FD_87031 | JGI IMG/M metagenome (GOLD analysis project Ga0114975, IMG submission 87031) | Freshwater microbial communities from Lake Simoncouche, Canada to study carbon cycling - S_130626_EF_MetaG | ecosystem: Environmental > Aquatic > Freshwater > Lake | place: Lake...
AAAGGCAAGAGTTTTGCCGCTGCCGGTGCGAGCGCGCCCGCACACGTCGTGACCTTGCATGGCAACAGGAATTGCCTCGGTTTGAATGGCGAATGGTGCAGCAAAGCCGGCGGCGGCAAGACCGGCATCGATATCGGCTGGCACACCGAGAGCGGCAAATGCGGTGGGCGTGGAAACTGGTGAAGACATGTTTCATCAGGGTACTTGTCGCATGCCGTAAAAGGGCTGCAATCACTCACTTCTGCTGTGACAAAAGTGAAATCTTGAGGGGAAAAGTGGCGTAGAGGTTTCTAGTCGTTACCTTTACGACGCTGTTCTGCGATGTAAAGGAGGCTTTTGAATGAGCCGACCATCTCGAATTCTGTTTCTTGGCTGTGGTTCTGTCACACAGGCCGTATTGCCGTTGTTGTTACGCGATGTGAAAGTGCCCGCAAGCAGCATCACCATTCTCGACTTTGTCGACAACCGTCACCGAATTGCCGCTGAGTTGCAAGCTGGAGTGACGTATAAAGAATTGAAAATTACGCCAGAGAATTTGAGCGATGTACTTGCCGCTCATGTTGGTTCGGGCGACATGCTTATAGACCTTGCGTGGAACATTGATGCGACCACCATTCTCACGTGGTGTCATAACAACAATGTGCGTTATTTGAATACATCGGTTGAAGTGTGGAGCCCATATGAAGATATGGCCTCTACTCACCCACTCGACCGCACGCTGTATGTGCGCCACCAGGAACTCGCTCGCATGATTCGCGAATGGGGCAGCAATAGCGGCCCAACTGCAGTGCTGGAACACGGCGCGAACCCTGGGATGGTGAGCCATTTTGTGAAGTTGGCATTGCGCGAACTTTCCATGAAGATTTTGAGCGATGGTATTGCGGGCGACCGCAAGGCTGGCCTTGAAGACGCACTTGCCAACGACAAGTTCAATATGTTGGCAATGCTTACAGGCACGAAAGTGATTCACATTTCAGAACGCGATACGCAAATTAGTACGCAGCCAAAAGAACCGAACGAATTTGTGAACACGTGGTCGGTGGAAGGTTTCTACGAAGAAGGCATTGCGCCAGCAGAACTGGGTTGGGGAACACACGAGCGCACGCTTCCGAAAAATGGATACGCGCACACGAAAGATGGCCCACGTAACCAAATTTGTATTGCACAACCCGGAATGGAAACGTGGGTTCGCTCAACTGTTCCTTCTGGAGAAATTCACGGCATGGTCATTCGTCATGGCGAGGCGTACACCATGTGTGAACACCTCAGTGTATACGACGACAGTGGTGCGGCTATTTACCGCCCGACAGTTCACTATGCGTACTGCCCTACCGATGCAGCAATTGCGAGTGTGCACGAGTTGCGTTGGCACAACTGGGAGATGCAACCCAAGCAGCGCATTATGAATAATGAAATTCATTCGGGTCGCGATGAACTTGGCGTGTTGCTTATGGGTCACGACTACAAGAGCTGGTGGACAGGTTCGCAATTAAGCATCGACGAAGCGCGTGCCATATTGCCCGGGCAAAGTGCCACCACGTTGCAAGTGGCTTCAAGTGTGATGTCGGCCATTGTGTGGATGTTCGACGAGCCCGAGCGTGGGGTGTGCGTGCCCGACGACCTGCCGTGGGAAACCCTCTTTAATACGGCTCGCCCGTACCTGGGCACCATGTTCTCGGGGCCCATTGACTGGGACCCACTAAGCACCCGAGTGCCTGTGTTTCCTGGGGTCAGTGATGAAGGCGCTCGTTTAGACCCAAGTGACCCATGGCAGTTTTGCAACTTCCTTGTTTAACGAAACTGCGGTAGCCTGACCGAAGTGATTACCTATTTGAACCTCCTACTTACTTAACGGCAACAGCCGCATACCGCTGTTGCCGATCCTCCTGCCCGCAAGGTCAGGGGGATTTTTTGTTTCTCCGCCCGAATGACCTGTTTCAGAAAGAACTGCAATGCCTCCACAAAATGTGACTCCAAAAAAAATGGCCTTCGACCGCTACAAGCCCTTCGTGCCTGTGGTGCTTGCCGATCGCACATGGCCAAACGTCACCATTGCCAAAGCGCCGTTGTGGTGCTCGGTCGACTTGCGCGACGGCAACCAGGCACTTATTGACCCAATGGACTCTGAGCGCAAGAAGCGCATGTTCATTGCGCTTGTCAATATGGGGTTCAAAGAAATTGAAGTGGGTTTCCCTTCGGCCAGCCAACCCGACTTTGACTTCGTGCGCATTTTGATTGAGGAAGATCTCATTCCCGACGATGTAACCATTCAGGTGTTGGTGCAAAGCCGTGCTGAACTCATTGAGCGCACATATGAATGTTTAGCTGGCGCGAAAAATGCCATTGTTCACTTTTACAACTCCACCAACCCACTGCAGCGCAAAGTTGTTTTCGGTTTGGAAAAAGAAGGCATTGTCGACATTGCAGTAAATGCAGCAAAACTGTGCAAGCAGTTGGAACCAAAACTTGCTGGCACGAACGTGCGCTACGAGTATTCACCAGAAAGCTTCACGCTCACCGAGCCCGAATTTGCAATTGAAATTTGCGAAGCAGTGATGGACGTTATTCAGCCCACACCAGCGAACCCACTCATTTTGAACTTGCCCGCAACGGTTGAGTGCTATTCGCCCAATGTGTATGGCGACGTTATTGAGTGGTTTGGACGCACTATTAGAGACCGTTCCAGCATTGTGCTTTCGCTGCACCCACACAACGACCGTGGTTGCGCTGTGGCTGCTGCCGAATTTGGCGTCATGGCTGGCGCCGACCGCGTTGAAGGAACTCTGTTTGGCAACGGCGAGCGCACTGGCAACGTCGACATTGTGAACTTGGCAATGAACTTGTTCATGAATGGCGTTGACCCAGAGCTCGACATTTCCGACATTGATGCATTGCGCCGCGTTGCTGAATATTGCAATCGCTTGCCCGTGCACCCGCGCCACCCATACGTGGGCGACTTGGTGTACACCGCGTTTTCTGGCAGTCATCAAGACGCCATTAAAAAAGGTTTGGAAGCATTGCCAGCGAACTACCCCGAGTGGGGCGTTCCATACTTGCCTATTGACCCGAAGCATGTGGGTCGTTCATACGAAGCTGTTATTCGGGTGAACAGCCAGTCGGGCAAGGGTGGCGTTGCATACATTATGAAAGCCGAGCATGGCTTTGAGTTGCCACGTCGTTTGCAAATTGAGTTCTCGAAGAATATTCAGCACATCACTGAAGACTCGGGCACGGAAATTTCACCCACCATTATGTGGGAAGCATTCCAAAGCGAGTACTTGCCAGAGGCACCGACGATGCGTCTCGATAGCCACGAGCTGAAGAGCGATTCGGCGAGCAGCACCACCACTATTACTGCACAGCTGGAAATTGGCGGCGAGCGCAAAACCATTCATGGTTCGGGTAACGGGCCTATTGACGCTTTTGTGAACGGTCTGCGCAGTGGGTTGAACATTGATATTGACGTGCTCGACTATGCCGAACATGCCATGGGTTCGGGTGCCGATGCCACCGCTGTGGCGTATGTGGAAAGCACCACCACGGCGGGCGAAATTCGCTGGGGCGTGGGCAGCGACCCCAACATCATTACCGCTTCCTTGCGGGCGGTTCTTGCCGCAGCCGAGCGTCAACAAGCATAAGACACTGTGCGGCGGTAGGCCGTCGGGTACTGTGAGAGAAGTTCGAACAAGGAGAATGCTATGAAAGTTGTTGTTGATTTCGATGTATGTGCATCAACCGGTGCCTGCACACAAGTTGCACCAGATGTTTTTGAAATTCGCAAAGATGGTTACCTCTACATCTTGGTAGAAAACCCAGAAGGCGATGTGTTGGTACGAGCTCAAGAAGCTGCCGACCTCTGCCCTACTGCAGCCATCACCATCGAAGAGTGACCTTCCTCTCTTCACTTCAAGAGCGCTGGGAGCACAGTGGCTCCATGCTCTGTGTGGGGCTTGACCCCGATGTGTCGCGATTGCCAACACAGTTTGCAGGTAAGCCCAATGCACTTGCGGAGTTTTGTATTGCCATTGTTGATGCCACTGCGCAATATGCGTGTGCGTTTAAACCGCAAATTGCATACTTTGCGGCGGTTGGTGCAGAAGCGCAGCTCGAACGCGTGTGTGAGCACATTCGCAATGCTCACCCCACCATTCCCATCATCTTGGATGCCAAGCGTGGCGATATTGGCGACACCGCAAAGCTGTATGCACGCGAAGCCTTTGAGCGTTACAACGCCCATGCAGTAACGGTGAACCCTTACTTGGGCACCGATTCACTTGAGCCCTTCTTTGCCCACACTGGCCGCGGGGTCATTGTGTTGTGCCGCACGTCGAATGCCGGCAGTGGCACTTTTCAAACACAACTCATTGATAGTGCACCGTTGTATGAACATGTTGCCCGCCGCGCTGCGAGTGAATGGGCAAGCCTTGGCGAAGTTGGCCTTGTTGTGGGCGCTACCTACCCCGAGGAATTGGCAAAGGTGCGTTCACTCGTTGGCGACATGCCGTTGCTGGTTCCTGGCGTTGGCGCCCAGGGTGGCGATGCCGCAACCGTGATGCGTGTGGGTCGAGCCTCGAACGGGTACGGGCTCATCATTAACTCGGCGCGCGCCATTTTGTATGCGTCGTCGGGTGAAGATTTCGCTGAAGCAGCCGCTGGCGTTGCCGCCACCACTCTTTGCTAATGCGTTATAGCCACTTATTGCGGCGAAAAACGCGGAACAAAGCAAAGCTCACCACTGATAGGGCGCCCAACACAACGAAATAGCCGTAACGCCACTCCAGTTCGGGGAGGTGCTTGAAGTTCATTCCGTATATGCCAGCAACCATGGTGGGCACAGCGCCAATACCTACGTATGCAGAAATTTTGCGCATGTCTTCGTTTTGCTTTACCTGAATGAGCGCAAGGTTTGCGTGCAATGCAGCTTCCATAATTTCATTCAGAGCTTGCGCTTCATCTATCACTTTCAGCAAGTGGTCACGCACGTCGGAAAAAAGTTTTGCTGACGCAGGATCCACATTCGGAACTGTGCCATCAGACAGCTGGCTCAGGGGGCCGACTAAAGGAAGCACTGCTCGACTGAACTCAATAAGTTCTCGCTTGACAAAGTACATGCGTGATGCAGGCGCAGGAGTTTCGTCATCGAACACATCGTCTTCAATTTGTTCAACATCTTCCGCCAAATTTGCGGCTACGTCTACATATTGGTCAACCAAACGGTCAATGATTTCATGCACAACGGCAGAGGGCCCACCTTGAAGCTTTTCAGGGTGATTCTCTAGGTCTGCGCGAATAGACCGCAAAGGAAGCGCCTCGCCATGACGCACTGCAAGGAGCACTTGTGGACCAACGAACAAAGTGAGATCGCCAACAATGATGCGCTCTGTTTGATCGTTGTACGAAACAGTTTTGAGAACAATGAGAATATGTTCTGGATAAACATCCAACTTCGGACGCTGTTTTCCAGACAAGGCATCTTCAACAGCAAGATCGTTGAAGCCAAACCGCTTTTGATATTTCAGCAGTTCGTTCACGCTGGAGTCGTGCAAGCCAATCCAATGGAAAGCACCGGCCGGGGCATCGGTGCAATCTGCTAGACGCTCCCCATTGAGATAAATAGCTTCATCAACCAGCACATGACAAGCGTAGTGCACACCAAAGGGGCGTTATCTGATTTCTACGATCCTAATTCTGTAAGAGTTGATTCAATTTCGCTTTCCGACATTGAGCCTTGCCTATTTTTCACAGCTCCGTCAGCACCGATGAAGACCCATGCTGGCTGATAAGGAACGTTGAATTTTGAGTAAACAAAGCCTGAAGTATCATCAATATTTTGAAATGAGATTTTGTGTCGCTTGACAAAGTCTTGATAACTATTTGTGTCGCCATACCAAGCAACACCGACAACGTTGACTTTTCCTTTAAATCTTCGGTGGGCGGCCTCGACCGAGGGCGCTTCGTTATTACAAGCCGTTCAACCAGGGGCCCAAAACCACAGCGCCAGGGGTTTGTCTTGTGAGACCGACTCTAAGTTAAATGAGTCTCCATTAATTGTGGTCAACTGCTCCTGCGCAGCCACCGATGTTGCTGGAATTGAATCGTCAGGCGACACGGAAGTGAGCGGCGCATCAGAGTTGGCAGTAACGCTTGAGGTATCGGGAGAAACTGATGAGTTTGAGCCGCAGGCACCAAGAAGCAACGTCACTGTACATAGAGCAGCGATGCGCGAAAACGACTTCATGATTGAAAGGTACTACGGCCTGCAGATTAATTTCTCTACGAGCTCACTTTTTGTTATTTGGCGGTGAGGACTGCGACGTCGAGGATGCCGGGGGCAGCACGTAGTGCAGTAATGACCTCGGGAGCAACCGTTGCTGTGGGCACAATAACCATGACCGCGGTGCCGGCTTTGAGGGCCTTGCCCACATCCATGTCGGCAATGTTGACGGTGGCGTTTCCGAGCAAGGTACCCACCACGCCAATAACGCCTGGGCGGTCGTCGTTGCGCACAACCAGCATGTTGTTTGCTGGCGGTACGTCGGTGATGTGGTCGTCTACAAGTACCAAACGTGCTTCGCGGCGTGGGCCCACCAGAGTTGCTGCAATGTTGTGGCCGTCGCACTTCAAAGTGACCAAGTTGACGTAGTCGGCATTGGTGGAAATAGGTGAATTGTTTTCGCGCACTTCACAGCCAGCATCTTTGGCAAGTTGTGGAGCATTTACGTAAGTGACTTGCTCGCCAGTAATGGAAGCAAAGAAACCCTTCAATGCACTGAGCGTAAGAATGCGTGTGTCGTAGCCGCCAATATCACCAGTGGCCGAAATTTCAAGGCTGCTTGGTGTTTTACCAACGAGTGACGCGAAGAGTTGACCCAAGCGCTCGGCGAGTGGCAAGAACGGCCTGAGAGTTTCGTTGGCATCACTTGCATCAATGTTGACAGCGAAAGGTACGAAGTCGCCAGCAAGTGCAAGCTGCACCATGTCGGCAATAACGTCACCTGCTTTGTCTTGTGCTTCGCGGGTGCTTGCACCAAGGTGCGGGGTTACCACAATTTGTGGAATGGAGAACAATGGCGATTCGGTCATTGGCTCTTTGGTGAACACGTCGAGTGCCGCACCAGCAATGAGGCCTTCTTTAACAGCTGTTGCAAGAGCTTCTTCGTCAACAATGCCACCACGTGCCACGTTGATAACGCGCAGTTCAGGCTTTGCCTTTAAGAACATCTCGCGACCAATGATGCCAATGGTTTCTTTGGTCTTTGGCAAGTGCACGGTGAGAAAGTCGGACTCGGCAACAAGTTGGTCGAGTGGCATGAGTTCAATGTTCAATTGACGTGCACGCTCGGCAGAAATGTATGGGTCGAATGCAACAATACGCATGCCAAATGCTGCGGCACGCGTTGCTACCAACTTGCCAATGCGGCCAAGGCCAACGATGCCCAGAGTTTTGTCGAGAAGTTCAACACCTTCCCACCTGCTGCGCTCCCAGCGGCCCTGCACCAATGCAGCGTGAGCTTGAGGAACGTTGCGTGCAACCGACAACAACAACGCCATTGTTTGTTCTGCAGCAGAAACAATGTTCGACTCGGGTGCGTTGCACACCATGACACCACGACGTGTTGCGGTGTCAACATCAACATTGTCGAGACCTACACCTGCGCGACCCACCACAATGAGGTCGGTGCCAGCTTCAAGAACTTCGGCGTTCACATCGGTTGCCGAGCGAATGATGAGGGCATGGGCGCCCTTCACTGCAGAGAGGAGCTGCTCGTGACTGAGGTCGAGTTGAATATCGACGGTGTGCCCAGCCTGGCGGAGGCGCTCGAGGCCCCCGTCGGCAATTTCTTCAGTTACAAGGATGCGTGCCATAGGGCTAACAGTCTGCCTTGTCTGGGGCCCGCGTGGAAAACCCTTTATGGAAAGTAAAGAATTTCGGCAATGACATACGCCACCCCATAGGGTGAAGCCGTGGATTTCTCGCGACTCGCGCCGGTGGTGCCCGCTTCACTGCGCCTGCACCGAGTGTCACTACATCTCACCTCGCCCGTACAGGCTGCTCATGGGCTTCATGGCGAGCGCAATGTGGTGTTGGTGGAACTGAACGAGGGCTGGGGCGAATGTGGAGCGCCCGACAACCCGGCGTATTCCGGCGAGTCGGCCGATGCCGCCTATGAAGCGCTGTCCGACATCTTTTTCCCTCTCTTGAAATCGCAATTCACCACTCGTGAAATTCCTATGAGCGCACTTGACCTGCGAGCTCTGATTGGTGAACATCACCCCGATGCTCTGGTGCGCTTTCCTATGGCTGTTGCCGCGCTCGAGATGGCGCTACTCGATGCTCAACTGCGTGCCGACAACATTGACTTCACGCAGTGCTTCACCACTCGTGAAACTGGCGATGCACTTGCAGGGGCCACACTGGGCAACACAGGTTCGCTCGATGAGCTATCGCTGAGTGCTGCCGTTGCAGTGCGCGAAGGTTACGGCCGCATCAAAATGAAAATTGCACCGAACTACGACATTGAACCCATTCGTGCCGTGCGTAGTGCGCTCCCCGACCACGTGATGCTTGTTGCCGATGCCAATGGTTCATACAGCGCAGACGACCTTGCACATGTGGCAGCACTGCATGAACTGGGCCTCGACCTTGTTGAACAGCCATTTGCTGCACACGACACCGCTACGCACCAAGCACTAGTTGCCACTGCCACTGTGCGGGTAGCGCTTGATGAAGGCGTGCGCACAACGGAAGATGCTCTGCATGCAGCGCTCAACCACGAGTGCACCGACATCACCTTGAAACCAGCAAAGTTTGGCTACCCCGCATGTGTGCGATTGTTAAACGAGTGCCACGAGCAAGGAATTGATGCATGGGTGGGCGGCATGTTCGACACCGGCGTTGCACGATGGGCCAATGTGCGTTTGGCGACACATCGTGGGGCCACCTTGGCTTCCGATATTGGTTCGTCGTCACGCTATTGGTCGAGCGATATCACCACGCCTGTAGAAACAATTGAGGGCAAAGCACATATTTCACACCTCGCTGAGGCGGGGCTCTCGGGTACCCCACTATTGTGACTCCCGTGACGTATCAATTTCTCACCGCCGAATGGATTACCGCTGCTCGCGAAATTCGCGACAAGTACAAAGATCAGGTGCCGCCCCTTACTGTTGTGTTGAAAATCAATATGGTCATTACTCAGGCACCCTTTGGTGAGGGCACCGTGAAGGGCTTCATTGATACCTCTTCGGGCGACATGGCATTAGAGCTCGGCGAAGTAGCCAATGCCGAAGCAACTGTGACCACCGACTATGAAACAGCGAGCAAGTTGTTTGTTGACCAAGACCCATCTGCAGTGATGCAAGCCTTTATGTCGGGGAAAATTAAAATTGACGGTGACATGATGAAAGTTATGGGACTGCAAACAGCGATTCCACAAGCTGGTGACGCTGCAGCAATTGCAGTGACAATTGCCGCTGAAATTAAAGCTATTACCGCTTAAGCGAGCGAGAGGCTCCAGCGGCAATGATGCCGAGGCCTGCCACAAATGCACCCGACAAGAGCGCGAAGCCATAGCTCTGAATAACACCACTACTCATTGTTGACTCATGAATGGTGATCATCACCGTGGTTCCTATTACCGCGCCAAGTTGAGTCATGAGTTGTTGCATTGCTCCGGCAACTCCTACATCTTGGTCATGCACCGCAGAGGTAACAAGCGACGTTAAAGCTGGTGAGGCAAGACCTAAGCCAGCGCCCGACAAACCCATCCCTGCAGCAATAATCCAGTCAGACGTGCCCATGCCAACAGTGCTTAAGAGCAACATGGAACACAGCACGCCGAATGCGCCAATCATTCCGCTGCGTCGTTCGCCAATACGCACGGTGAGAAAACTTGCCGATGGCGCAACGATCGTGAACACGAGTGGCCGCGCAATGACCAACCACCCAATGTGCGAAGTGGAATAGCCAAGACCTTTGTCCATGAGTTGTGGCATCACGAAAAAGCCACCCATGTATGCATAGTTCGTGAGGGCTTGGCTGGAAATAGGAAATACCACGTTGCGCATGCGTAGCCATTTGAGCGGCAAGAGCGGAGCTTCGGCTCGACGTTCAATGCGCACGAACAACATGAGCACCATGACCCCGGTGAACATGAGTGCGAGCACTGGCGCACTGCTCCACCCCCATGAGTGTCCACGGTTTATAGAGAGCAATAACGACGTAGTGCCAATGCCGAGCGTGACCGACCCCGCAATGTCGAACTTCACATTTTTTAGGCGTTCGGTTTCTGGCAACAAACGCCAGGCAACAAGTACACCAAGCATGCACAGTGGCGCTTGCACAATGAAAATGATGCGCCAACCCACTGAAGCCACAATGGGTGCACCAATAACCACGCCAAGAACGGGTGCGCCTGCCGTAGTGAAGCTCCAAAAGCCAAGAGGTCGCACACGTTCTTCGGGGTGAAAGAGGCGATTCACATAGGAAAGCGCACTTGGGCTTGTTGCCGAACCCGCAGTTGCCGACAATGTACGAAATGCAATCATGCTTGTTGCGTTCCATGCAACGGCGGTGAGTGCAGCAAAGATGCCCGCAAATAAAAGCCCGAGCACGAACACACGCTTATGACCCCACAGGTCGCCCGCTTTTCCGAATGCTGGGCCAACAACACCGAACGCCAACATTGGGCCAGTGAGTGCCCAGTTGATGGTGCTTGTTGTGGTTTTTAAATCGGTTGCAATGGTTTCTAGCGACACCACCAACACCGTGATGGTGAAACTGACGGTGAAAAGGCCCGCGAGCAAAACAATGAGCGTTGCCCATGCACGATTCAACCCAATGCGTCGTGCTGCTTTCTTTACAACTTTTTTGCCGCGCAGTAGTGGCCACGGAATAATGGAAACTTCATCTACTCCAGCAGAGTCGACAAAGGTCGAATCACGATCCATTTACATTCAGCCGTAGTAAGTGAGATCAACAGTAGAACCTTCAGGAACTTCTTTACCGTTACCTACTGGCTCACCCGCAATAGTTGCGCTCTTCAATTTGCGTTCTGACTTGCCCGACTCGGTTCCGTATACAAAGCCTGCATCGGAAAGAAGTTTTACAATGGCGGCTTTGTATTGACCAATAATGACGGGCATTGGAATCATGCGAGGGCCTTTCGACACCCAGTAGCTGACGCTGCCACCACGCGGCAAACTTTCGCCTGCTGCTGGCAACTGCCCACCAACCAAACCTACGCCTACTTCTTTGTTGAAATCTTCTGCAACAACGGCAAACACCAAACCAAGCTCAGTGATTTTTGCTTCTGCTTCAGCAGTAGTGAGCCCAACAAGTGTTGGCAAAACACGTGGTGCGGGCCCATCGGACACATTCAAAGTAATGGTGGTGCCCTTCACTACTTGCTCGCCTGCTTTTGCGGTGGGTTGCTCGGCAACTGCCCACGACATGACGGTTCCTGCGGCAACGGCTTCGTCATTAACCTTTGCCACGTTTGGCACCAGGCCTAATTGGTCGATGCGAGCAAGAGCAGCGTCGCTCGCCACATTGGTGAAGTCTTCCAATGTAGAAAATGTGGGGCCTTGTGAGACCGTGAGAATAATGGACTGATCTTCTTTCAGCATGACGCCGTCGCCAGGCTCAGAACTAATGACTTCGCCAGTTTTTACTTGGTCACTGCGGCCTTCACGAATTACAACATCCCATTTGAAGTTGGAAATGGCATTGCGTGCTTCACCTTCAGGCAAGCCCACCAATACGGGTACTTGGAAACTTTCTTTGCGTAACAACATGTAGCCCGCACCAACACCGCCGAGCAAAGCAAGCACTATTGCAACGGCAACATATTTAGATGCGCGTTTACGCGACAGTTTTGCGCGAGCAATTTCTTGTGTGAGTTCTTCGCTCGGTATCACAACAGGTTCGGGTTGCACTGCGCGCACAATGCCACCAGTTGGTTCACCTGCATCACCCTGGTCAATAACTGGAGGTGGTGTAACGGGAAGTGGAGTCAGTAGTTCGTCGAAACCAATTCCGACAACATCAATTGGCGTGGGTCGTGCAACTTTGCGCGCAATGGCAACAAGTGCTTCACCAAATTCACGAGCAGTGAACCTGCTCTCGGGGTCGGGGCGCGCCGCACGTTCCAACACACTGGCAAGTGGCCCGAGGTCGGCAGACACCGGCAACAACTTGTCGACACGCGCAGCGAGCACGCTTGCCACCGAGTCGCCAGCGAAAGGCAACTCGCCGGTGAGGGCTTCCACCAACACCAAAGCAAGTGAATAGACGTCACTCTTTTCCGACGGGGCCCCGCCTTGGCCCACTTCAGGGGCGGCATAACGAGCCCGTTCGAGGTCGGCATCGCCAATGGTTTCGCGGGTAAGAACGTCAATTGCCCCTACTCGTGCCCGCCGTTCGGCGTCGAACACAATGCTTGCCGGGCGAATGTCGCCATGAACCCAGCCCGCCTGATGCATGGCGCTGAGGCCACGGCACATGTCGAGACCCACCACCAGCGCCTGCGATGGCGTGAGGCGGCGGTTGCGGTCGAACATTTCGCGCAAGCTTCCGCCGGGCAATTGCCCGAGCACGGTGTAAATGCAGCGCACACCAAAAATGTCGGTGTCACCCCAGTCGGAGATAGGAGCAAGGGCTGGGCTTTGAGTAGACATTGCCAGTTGCAAGTGATGTTGAATGGCGCGTCGAGCGTCGCCAACCGATTTACGACTGGTGGTACCAGGCTCTACCAAGTCGTTGAGCGGAGTAAGACGAAGGG
>Ga0114975_10002414_pt1 | contig 12782 bp, 16 predicted proteins | sample S_130626_EF_Meta_FD_87031 | JGI IMG/M metagenome (GOLD analysis project Ga0114975, IMG submission 87031) | Freshwater microbial communities from Lake Simoncouche, Canada to study carbon cycling - S_130626_EF_MetaG | ecosystem: Environmental > Aquatic > Freshwater > Lake | place: Lake...
AATATTTCAAGTGAAATCCCTTCTTTTAGGTTTCTATTTGCTTTGCATCAAAATGCCCTGAATGCTGGTATCAAAGTATAAGCGTCATACTGTTGGATAGAGTTTGATATATTTAAAAAATATATTGACGCCCATTATGGACGATAGCAGGACATCTAAAACGATGAAACCGATGCCAGACTTAGTGTCTGCAGATCGCGCTATAGTCACCTTACCCTAATTTCTGATCCAAGAGCGCATTTCTTCTACTGTTATCAGTTAGAACTGGTTACTATGGGACACCTTGATTAGTAGAGTATTACCCAGTCCACTTAATGAGAGCTCATGTTACTTAACGAAAACCTTCGTCTTCTGCTTTTTTCTTCAAATTTATTGATCTGCTTTTTATTATTTGCCATGCTTTTTATGGTGGAGATCGGCTGGCGTATAGGCGCTCATCTCTCTTCCAAATATAGTGCTAAAAAAGTGGATGCAAGTGAAACATTTTTGGCTGCTATTTTTGGCTTGCTGGCACTTCTTATTGCGTTTACATTTTCTGGCGCATTTGAACGCTTTGATAATAGACGCGAACTGATTGCTCTTGAAGTGAGTGCCATCGGAACGGCTTATCAGTATGTGGATTTATTGGCTACCAAAGATCAACAGAAAGTGAGAGAGCTTTTCAGTGACTATCTTGATAGTCGTATTAATCTATACCAAGGCAATCACACCTTGTCTGAAATGCATCTAGAGAAAAAAGTTGCTGCACATAATGCGATTGGGAGTCAACTTTGGAAGGCTGTGGTGCTTATAGTGGAAAATACTGCTTACCCACAAAAAGTAGTCACCGCCCAAATCCTTCTAAAGGTATCGGATATGTTCACCGCCTCTGAAAATCAACGACTGGCTAGTAAATTTCATCCGCCAGAGATCATTTGGCAGGCGCTTCTCATTCTGTCATTTATTGGATCTCTCGTTGCTGGATACAACATGGGAATTGAAAAAAAGCGGGACTGGCTAGTGGTAATTGTTTTTTCGATTCTGATGGCCGGGGCTATTTTTATCATTTTCAGTCTTGAATATCCCAGGATTGGCAAAGTGAGCTTGGGCGATTTTGAAGTGGAATTAATGATCCTCAGGAAATCCTTCTAGATTGACGTAAATCGGAAGGCTCTACTGGTATTCCTCTATGGAAAGCTCTCAAAACGAGAGTAGATTGGTAGATATATTCACTAATGGGGAGGCTTTATGGCAAAGAGTCCGTTTGATTTAAATGCCCTTGAGGGGCAGCAAAAGATGATGAAGAAAACAAAAGAGCTTGGCGCGGTTGCCATGGAAAGTGCGCAATCAATCAATCAAATTAATCAACAAGCTGCTCAGGAATTAGCTGCCCTGGTTCAGAAGCGGGTCGCTGATTTAATCAAGACCCAAGACCCCAAGAGTGCCTTTGATTATGTTCATGCAGAAGTATTGCAGGATGCCGCTAAAGAAGTGACCCAATATCATCAGAAGCTTTTAAAAGTGCTCAATCAAGGCAATAAAGAACTAGCTGAGATTGCTGAATCCATGATTGAGGAGTCCAAGGCTGATCTGATTCACTTTGTGAACGATGCCACTAATAATGCTCCCAAGGATAGCCAAGCTTATGTTTCAGTATTTAAGACTTCCTTTAATACTGCTCTACAAAATTTTGATTTAATTCGTGCGGCGATGGCTGATTCATTTTCTCAATTTGAAAAGAGCGTAGAAAATGTCAGTAAGGCGACTAATAGCCCAGTAGCAGGCAAAAAGACATCCTAATATTTTTGCTGAAATTGCATTGCGGTTTTGATAGTTTGAAAATGGATATTAACGGTTGATGTCATTTCTTTGCCATAGCCGCCTGCCATCGATATGGCAATTGGTAACTTTCGATCAAAAGCATATCGCAGTACGGCCTCATCTCGCAGTCGCATTCCCTCGCTGCTAATATTTAATCGTCCAAGACGATCATCCTCATGGGGATCGGCCCCCGCTAAAAAAATAAGGCTATCAGGCTTGAAGCGAGAATCTAATTCATCTAGACAATGATTTAAAGCTTCTAAGTAGGTTTGATCATTACACGCATCTGGTAAGCCAAAATCTAAATTACTGATTTCTTTTTTAAAAGGGAAATTATTTTCACCATGTATCGACAGAGTGAAGATGGAGGAATCGTTTTGCAGAATGGCTGCCGAACCGTTGCCTTGGTGAACATCTAAATCAATGATCGCAATTTTTAGTTTGGGGTTGATTTCTTTCTGCAAGGCGCGTGCGGCAATGGCAGAATCATTGAAGACGCAAAAGCCAGACCCTCTATCTCGATAGGCATGATGTGTGCCCCCTGCCAAATTGACTGCAACACCCTCAGTTAAGGATGTTTTGCATGCTGCTACTGTTGCCCCGGCTGATCTTCGTGAACGCTCCACCATCTTCTGGCTCCAAGGGAAACCAATCTCTCTTTGTTCGCGCGTACTCAAATTACCCTCAATAATATTGATTAGATATTGTGGATCGTGCGCATATAAAATTTGAGTATCACTTGCCGCAGGTGCTTCAACCAGTTTGACGCCTTCTAAATGACTCACTAAGTTTCTGAGCTTTGAATACTTCTCCATAGGGAAGCGATGGCCACTAGGTAGCGGCAAAATAAAATGGTCGGTATAAAACGCCTTCAAACTTAACTCGAGTATTGCTTCAGAAAATCTAAGGAAACTAGCTCAAGCGCTTTGATGTTAGTGCTTTCAAGTTTGATTCTTGGTGCACATTCGGCTTGCACTGCCTCGAGCCAGCGATTAAGGCAAAGACACCATTGATCGCCTGCTACCAGGCCGGGAAATTGATATTCTGGCCTAGGTGTAATGAGATCATTTCCTTTGCTTAGGCTAAATTGTAAAAAGTCCTGAGTGACTATCGCACACACTAAATGACTCCCAATATCTTCCTCGTCAGTCTTGCAGCATCCATCCCGAAAAAATCCAGTAAGCGGTTCAAAGGAACAGGGAACCAAGGGTTGACCAAGCACATTTAGCGCCATATTTTTTTGCATAAAAGCCCTCTTATGAGTAATTGATATCAGTTTATTGAAATACGCTTAAACTTGCTGAGTAGTGAGGCCCTATACATCTATATTAGATCTACTTCCAATACTCTATATGAAACGATTTCTATTATCTATTTGCGCATTATTTTGCTTGCATAGCTCAGTGAGCTTTGCGATGGATACGGCGCATATTAATTCGACATTTGGCGCCACTAGACTTCAGGGTGCTGGAAAGTTGACTTGGTGGGGTTTGGATATCTATGATGCCACTCTGTATCGCGCTGGAAGTCTAAGCTCCCCAGAATTTGCTTTAAATCTTCGCTATCAAAAATCGTTTACAGGAATATCGATCGCCAATAAAACTGCGGAAGAGATGAAAAAAATGGGCATTCCTGATGCTCAGGCTGCTCTTTGGGGTAAAGAGATGGCTACATTCTTTCCTAATGTAGAGCCAGGGCAAAGTTTGACAGCCATTTATACCCCCAAGCAAGGGACCGTATTTTTTTATGATGGCAAACAGATTGCTCAAGTAAAAGGTGCTGAATTTTCGAAGGCATTTTTTGGGATTTGGTTCGATTCTAAAACTAGTGCACCCAAACTGCGAACTGAACTTCTTGGGCAACATTGTCCGCCCCCACTCATTAGCGAAGGTTGTTAGGTTATGAAAACAAATATATACAAATTAACAGCGTTGATTTTTATCAGCTTTTTGTTGAGCGCCTGCTCAGGGCCGAAAATTTCTGATTACGCTAAAGAGAAGCCCACCCTAGAATTAAGCGAGTATTTTTCAGGAACGATTGATGCCTATGGAATATTTACAGACCGTAGTGGCGAAGTTGTAAAAAGATTTACCGTATTGATTGAGGCTAAATGGTCAATAGTTGACGGCAAAAAAGTAGGCGTACTCGATGAAAGCTTTGAATATTCTGATGGTAGTAAACAAAAAAGAATTTGGAAGTTGACTGAAGTCTCTCCTGGTAAATATATTGGTAAAGCAGATGATGTGATTGGGGATGCCCAAGGCGAGTCAGCTGGAAATGCCTTAAATTGGGCCTATACCTTGGCATTGCCAGTTGACGGCACTATTTATCATGTACAGTTTGACGACTGGATGTATCTTGTAACTCCTAAGGTCATGATTAATAAGGCCAAGATGAGTAAGTTTGGGATATATCTAGGCGAAGTGACGCTCAGTTTTTATAAGCGCTAAACAGATATCTGAAATGTATGTCAGACTTTGCTGTACAGGAGCAGTTTTTAACAAACTGCAATCAGTGTTTAATAAAAAATCATAAGGTGACATGTGACAACAGCTCGAGTCGTTAGTCTTTCGGAACTAGGTAGTGCCGATGTAATTAAATTGATCGATAAAGAATTACCTCCGCCAGCAAAGGGCGAGGTACAAATTCGCCAAACTGCTATTGGATTTAATTTTATTGATGTCTATCAGCGTTCCGGTGTCTATCCCCTCGATTTACCAACTGGCCTTGGTCATGAGGCTGTTGGAGTGGTAGAGGCCCTGGGTGATGGCGTTAGCAATTTTAAAGTTGGTGATCGTGTCATGTATATCAATGCTGGTATTGGCGCGTATGCAAGCGCACGTAATGTGCCCGCTGATAAATTAGTCCCAGTTCCAGATCAGATCTCAGATGAAGTGGCAGCAGCGGTTTTTTTCAAAGCCATGACAGCGCAATATCTTGTGCAAAAAACGTATCAGGTTAAGGCGGGTGATGTTGTTCTAGTGCATGCTGCAGCAGGAGGTGTTGGTCAAATTTTGGCTGGCTGGGCAAAAGCCTTAGGCGCGTTTGTGGTGGGTACTGTTGGATCTCCCGCCAAATTTGCTGCCGCTAAAGAGGCTGGATGTGATGCTGTGATCGATTACTCAAAGCCGAACTGGGTTGAAGAATTTATTAAAGCTACAGGCGGCAAAAAGGCGAATGTGGTTTATGACTCTGTTGCTAAAGATACCTTCTTAGGATCTTTAGATTGCACTGCTCCGTTTGGAACTGTTGCTTTATTTGGTGGTGCATCAGGACCTGCGCCTGAGATTCAGCCAGAAATCCTCAATAAGAAAGGTTGCTTATTCTTGACAAGACCTTCAGTATTTCCTCATAACGCAACTCCAGCTCTCTTGCAGGAGAATGCCCGCGCGGTATTTGATGCAATAGCAAAGGGGTATGTAAAGGTTCAAATTGGCGCTAAATTTTCTTTAGAGCAGGCGGCAGATGTGCATCGTGCCGCTGAAGGAAGAAAGGTATCTGGCGCAATCATTATGATTCCCTAAATGAATATGCTTTGATCTAAGCCCCGTATACGGGGCTTTTTTATTAGTAAGTTCATTTGATGCGCTGACATATCAGCGTAATTCGATTTACTTGATTTTGAAACACTCTAGCCATGATTGAGGTTTAAGCCCATTAGAAGCTAGCAAAGGGTATATCAGTACTTGTTTTCTACAGGCCTGTTATTTAATCTAGTATCTATAGGCTAGACGTATATAGACCAATACATAAGGATCATTTAATGACTACACATTCTCTTTTTGCTAGAGCATTGCTCATTTGCGGCTTGCTTGGCAGCTTTTATATACCAGCAATAGCACAATCTGATTATCCCAATAAGCCAGTGAAGATTATTGTTCCATTCCCACCAGGGGGTACGACAGACATCATGGCTCGTATTTCAGCTGAACAATTAACCAAGATCTTTAAACAAGCTTTTGTGATTGAAAATATCTCTGGGGGAGGAGGCGTCATTGGTGCAGAAAGAGGGGCAGCAGCTCCGGCTGATGGATATACATTAGTAATGACTGGTGTTGGACAAAATGCTGTGGCACATGGTCTAGATCCTAATTTGAAATATGATTCTTTAAAAGACTTTGCACATATCTCTCTGATTGATTTTGGTCCGAATGTACTAGTGGTTAATCCAGAACGACCCTTTAAGACCTTGAAAGATATTGTTGATTACGCTCGTGCAAATCCGGGTAAATTAGATTACGGATATACCTATGCTTCTTCGGGCCATATGGCGATGGAGTTACTCAGACAAGCAACCTCTACTTGTATTGATATGAAGAAGAAGCTAAATTGCAATCCATTACCATTGGTGGGCATCCCTTATCGTGGTGGAGGTCCACTCATCAATGCTATTTTGGCAAATGAAATTCCACTAGAATTTATTAATCAAGATGCAGCATTGCCACATGTTCAAGCTGGAAAATTAAGGCCTATTGCAGTCAGTAGTTTGCAACGCAATCCCTTGTATCCAAATGTACCTACCATTGCAGAAAGTGGTTATCCAGGATTTCAGGCGCTTTCATGGGCAGGTATTAGCGCTCCTAAAGGAACGCCTAAACCAGTGCTTGATAAGCTAGAGGCAGCGATGGTGCAAGCCTTGCAGAGTCCAGATCTTAGACAGCGTCTAGAGTCGGTCGGTTTTGTAGTGCCAACTCCAGGTTCGGCAGCTTATGTCAGTTTTTTAAAGTCGGAGATTGACCAGTGGGTCTCTTTGATTAAAAAATCAGGAATCAAGCCTGAATAGTTAGTGTTTGACGTGGTTCAATGGGTTAGATCGAGAAAAAACTACTTCGGGTAGTTTTTTCTTGCTAGCCTGCCAAGGTTTATAATTCTCTAAGCGATTGAATTAAAAGAGAATATTCTCAAAAAACCATTCTGCTTGGTTTGACAGCCCCTGTAGGGTCTTGGACAATGCCAGGAGTGGTTTGATTCAAGCCTACGACCTTTCATGACAGCCACTATTTCTGCAACCTCCAGTAAGCCTGATCTTGTACTTCAAGCGCGAGCGCTGACCTGTGTGCGTGGTGAACGACAGTTGTTTGCTGACCTGGATTTGCAATTGAATTCAGGTGAGTGTTTGCATGTGCGCGGTGCAAATGGAGTTGGTAAAACTAGCTTATTGCGACTCCTAACAGGTTTATCTAAACCTGAGTCAGGAGAAATTCTTTGGAACCATCATTCCATTCAAGAAGATCCCAAGCAATATCACCGTGAACTTTTATTTTTGGGCCACCGCGATGCATTAAAAGAGGATCTGACTGCTTTAGAAAATTTAGAAATGTACGCATCCCTGGACGATATTTCTATTACACACGAGCAGGCCCTGTCTTCTTTATGGCGCTTTGGCTTACGTGGGCGTGAAGATCTGCCAGTTCAATATTTGTCTGCTGGTCAAAAGCGTCGCGTGCTGATGGCGCGCATGGCAATACATCAAGCCAAATTATGGATTTTAGATGAGCCCTTTAATGCCCTTGATGTTGATGCTATACAGGCATTGCAAAATTTAATTACCGAGCACCTTGATATTGGCGGCCTAGTTGTTTTGACTAGTCATCAAGAAATTCAGGTTCCTTATGTAAGGGTGTTAGAGCTGTGAACGCTTTTTTCGCCATCATTCATCGAGATTTACTCTTAGTCATGCGTCGCAAGAGTGAGGTCCTCACTGCGCTCTTTTTCTTCGTGGTAGTCACCAGTCTTTTCCCTTTAGGAATCGGGGCTGATGGGGCTTTGCTGCGCAAGATTGCACCTGGTGTTCTATGGGTGGCAGCTTTGCTTTCGACTTTATTAGGTTTGCAGCGCATGTTTGCAGCAGATTATTTAGACGGTGCTTTGGAGCAGCTCATTTTGACCCCACAGTCTTTAGTGCTTTTAGTATCAGGAAAGATTGCAGCGCACTGGTTAGTCAGTGGTTTGCCCTTAGTGTTATTAGCCCCTATTATTGGTATTCAGTTTGATTTAGATGCTAGTTCCTTGTATGTATTAATGGCTAGCTTACTACTGGGGACCCCAGTGTTATCCTTGCTGGGCTCTATTGGCGCTGCCTTGACATTGGGAGTTCGGGGTGGAAGTGTGCTGATGAGCTTATTAATTCTGCCGCTCTATGTACCTGTACTTATTTTCGGGGCTGGGGCGGTTTATGCCAATAGTGTAGGCCTAGATATCACAGGTCATTTTTCACTGCTGGGCGCCTTATTGATTTTGGCTTTAGCATTTGTACCTTGGGTGAGCGCCGCCGCCCTAAAGATTGCGATTGAATGAGTAAGGTAAATAATATTTCTACTGCTGATAGTCGCTGGATAAATTGGTTTAAGTGGTCCAGCCCAAGCACTTTTTATCCGGTGGCGGGCAAGCTCATCCCTATTTTTTGGGCACTTACAGCTATCTTTGGAATTGCTGGTTTATGGGTGAGTTTTTTTGTGGCACCAGTTGATGCAGTTCAAGGTCAAGGCTATCGCATTATCTTTGTGCACGTTCCTGCATCATGGATGTCCATGTTGATCTATTTAGTGATGGCAGGATGGGCTGGACTTGGTTTGATATTTAATACCCGTCTTTCTGCCATGATGGCGCAAGCACTAGCACCAATCGGTGCTTGGATGGCCTTTCTATCTTTGTGGACGGGTGCATTTTGGGGTAAGCCAATGTGGGGTACTTGGTGGGTTTGGGATGCTCGTCTGACTTCAGAATTAATTTTGTTATTCCTCTATTTGGGATTTATTGCACTACAAGCCTCGATTGATAACCCACGCAGAGCAGATAAAGCGGGAGCAATATTAGCTTTGGTTGGCGTAGTCAATGTTCCTATTATTTATTTCTCGGTGAAGTGGTGGAATACCTTGCATCAGGGTGCATCGGTTTCATTAACTAAGGCACCGGCTATGGCACAAACCATGCTTTGGGGTATGTTGTTGATGACCTTATGTTTCTGGATGTATTCCATTGCAGTGAGCTTAATGCGAGTGCGAACTCTGATTCTTGAGCGTGAGACTCATACTGATTGGGTGAGACAATTAAATGAGGTTAATCATTAATGTGGAATAGTCCTTCAGAATTTTTTGCCATGGGTGGTTATGCACTCTATGTATGGAGTAGTTTTGGCGCTTGTGCTCTAGTCTTATTGCTAGAGCCTATCGTGATTCGCATCCGTAATAATGCAGTGATTCGTAGATTGAAGCAGCAATTGATAGCAGAGCGTTTTGATAAAGAGAGCAGTCAGTGAAGCCTAGACATAAGCGAGCATTATTAATAGCTGCTGCTATAGCGGTGATAGGTGTGGCTGCGCTCTTAATACTAAATGCGCTCAATAGCAACATTGCCTTATATGTCACACCAAGCGAAGTAGCAGCAGGAAAATCGCCACAAGGACAAGCATTTAGAATTGGTGGCATGGTCAAGGACGATTCCGTAAAACGCGACGGCTTAACGGTTCATTTTGTCATCACTGATTTAGTAAAAGATATTCCAGTTTCTTATACTGGGATTCTTCCAGACTTATTTAAAGAAGGTAAGGGCGCAGTCATTCAAGGTCGTCTAGATGCTAACGGCCAATTCATTGCGAGCGAAGTCCTTGCTAAGCATGATGAAAATTACATGCCTCCAGAAGCTCAACATGCATTAGAGCAAGCACGGAAAAATGGAGGCGCTAAATGATTCCTGAGTTTGGACATTACGCACTCATTCTGGCCCTTTGTGTTGCGGTCATTCAAGGGGTACTGCCTCTTGTGGGGGCACATCAAGGCCGTCGTGAGTGGTTGATACTGGCGCGACCTACAGCGCAAACAGTTTTCCTATTGTTGTTGATTGCCTTCATGTGCTTAACATGGAGTTTTTATATCAATGATTTTTCAGTACTTTATGTTGCTGAGCATTCCAATTCTCAGCAACCAGTAATGTATCGCTTGGGTGCAGTTTGGGGAGGCCATGAGGGCTCACTGTTGCTCTGGGTATTTTTATTAAGTACCTGGACTATTTTGGTTGCTCAGCTTTCTAAGGCGCTTGATGATTTTATGGTTTCCAGGGTCATTGGAGTTTTAGGTTTGGTCATTAGTGGTTTGCTTTTATTCGTTGTTGCCACTTCTAATCCATTCACTAGATTATTACCCGCTGCTCAGGATGGACGATCATTAAATCCCCTACTACAAGACCCAGGTTTAGTGTTCCATCCGCCGATGCTATATATGGGGTATGTTGGTTTTTCTGTAGCCTTTGCATTTGCTATTGCTTCTTTATTGTCTGGTCGTTTGGATGCCGCATGGGCGCGCTGGTCAAGGCCGTGGACAACCGCTGCATGGATCTTTTTAACTCTTGGCATCGCCTTAGGATCTTGGTGGGCTTATTACGAATTGGGTTGGGGAGGATGGTGGTTTTGGGATCCCGTAGAAAATGCCTCATTTATTCCTTGGTTAGTTGGCACAGCGCTATTACATTCCTTGGCTGTTACTGAGAAGCGCGGTGGTTTTAAAAGCTGGACAGTATTGCTTGCGATTACCGCTTTTTCTTTATCCCTCTTGGGGACTTTTTTAGTTCGCTCAGGAGTGCTGACTTCAGTGCATGCTTTTGCTACTGATCCAAAGCGCGGTATTTTTATTCTGATATTTTTATCTTTGGTTGTTGGCTCATCATTGGCCCTGTATGCATGGCGCGCACCGAAGAGCACCATGGGCGGTAAATTTAGCTTGAGCTCACGTGAGACGCTCATTTTGCTTGGTAATGTATTTTTAGTGGTTTCAGCGGGTTCCATATTGCTAGGAACTTTATATCCTTTACTAATCGATGCACTTCATTTAGGTAAGATTTCTGTTGGGCCGCCCTACTTCAATAGTGTCTTTGTACCCATCATGGCTCCATTATTAGTGTTGATGGGAATAGGACCATGGGCTAACTGGAAAAATACCGATCTCCTGACTGTGATAAAGCGCCTATGGCTTGCAGGTTTAGTTGCTATTGTTGCTGGTATCGCCATTCCCTTGACGATGGGTGAGTTCACTTGGTTGGCCAGCCTTGGTTTCTTGTTGGCATTTTGGGTGATTGCCTCTGGGTGTTTGCAGATTATTCGCCAAGTCAAGACGGGCAGACCAACTCGCTCTTTTATTGGTATGCAATTTGCCCACTTAGGAATTGCCGTCTTTGTGATTGGTGTAACTATGGTGGGCGCTTATCAAGAAGAAAAAGATGTAAGGATGTCCGCCGGTGAAACTGTCAGCGTTGGCGGCTATCAAATCCAATTACAAACGGTAAAACCAGTTCCCGGTCCAAACTACAACGCGATGCGCGGTACTTTCTTGCTTAGTAAAAATGGAGTGAGCGAGTCAACCCTTTATCCTGAAAAGCGTAGTTATTTCACATCTACGATGCCGATGACTGAGGCTGCGATCGATATTGGTCTGACCCGCGATATTTACGTTTCATTAGGCGAAGATCTTGGTGATCAGTCTTGGGCTGTGCGCGTTTACTACAAGCCATTTGTTGATTGGATTTGGGGCGGTTGCTTGCTCATGGCTTTGGGAGGTGTCTTAGCAATCTCAGATAAGCGCTATCGCATGAAGTTAAGAAGGCAAACCTCATGAAGTCTAAATTTCTTATTCCCCTGGTGATCTTTGGGGTATTGGTAGCCTTTCTTGCGGTTGGTTTAAATCGAAATCCACAAGAAGTGCCATCCCCTTTAATTAATAAAGCCGCACCGGCATTTGAGATTCCGCAATTAGAGCAAACTAATAAGATGTTTTCACCAGAGAGCATGAAGGGGCAAGTATGGATTCTGAATGTTTGGGCATCATGGTGTGTTGCCTGTCGTGAGGAGCATCCAGTGCTTGTAGAGTTGGCTAAGTCGCAAATTGCTCCGGTGATTGGCCTGGATTACAAAGATAAGCGCGATGATGCTTTGGCAATGCTCGCAAATCAAGGCAACCCATACCTTCTATCAGCCTTTGATGCAAATGGTCGCGTAGGAATTGATTATGGTGTGTATGGTGTGCCAGAAACCTATGTGATCGATCGAGCAGGGATCATTCGTTTTAAGCACATTGGCCCCATCACCACTCAGGTGTTGAATCAAAAGATTTATCCCTTGGTCAGCGAGCTAAAGAAATCGTGAAGTCTCTATTTTTTCTCTTTGCGACCACTCTTTGCTTTAGCCTATCTTTTGCTAAAGACGCGGCTCCACTTGCAGCAGACCCCTTGGTAGAGCAACGCTTGATTGGGATTTCTGAAGAGATGCGTTGCTTGGTTTGCCAAAATGAATCTTTAGCAGGCTCGCGATCAGATTTAGCGAATGATCTTCGTAGAGAAATTCGCACCCTCATTCAAGAGGGTAAAAGCGACGATCAAATCAGAACTTTTATGGTTGAGCGCTATGGTGATTTTGTGCTCTATCGTCCACCAGTTAAGCCTATTACTTGGTTGCTATGGATTGGACCCTTTGTCATTCTTGTTATAGGAATTGTCGGTTTATTGAGCTATCTTCGTCGCAGGAATCTGAGTATCCCTAGCACGGCACTCTCTAAAACAGACAATGAAAAGATTGATGCCTTACTGAATCAAGATAGAAAATATAGGCGCAATGACTAACTTTTTCATACCTGCTTTTTTATTATTGGTGCTTGTACTCTTATTGTTATTGCGCCCCTTTTTATTTCCTGCAAAAGTGCAGGCTACTTCTCGTCGGCAGATGAATGCAGCGATTTATCGTGAGGAGTTAGATAAACTAGAAGCCGAGCGTAATACTGGCTTGATCACTGAGGCGGATTATGAAATCGCTCACTCCGAGATGCGTCAGCGACTCTTTCAGGATACGACTGAAGAGGATGATTTCGCTACTTTAGGATCCACCAAAAAAACAGCCATCGGAATCTGCGTCTTTATTGTGGTGATTTCATCTGGCTTATATTTTTCTTTTGGTGATGTGTATCGTGTTGCCCAGAAAAATTCCGAAACACCTATAAGTC
>Ga0114975_10002415_pt1 | contig 12781 bp, 11 predicted proteins | sample S_130626_EF_Meta_FD_87031 | JGI IMG/M metagenome (GOLD analysis project Ga0114975, IMG submission 87031) | Freshwater microbial communities from Lake Simoncouche, Canada to study carbon cycling - S_130626_EF_MetaG | ecosystem: Environmental > Aquatic > Freshwater > Lake | place: Lake...
ACGACCGTGCCCTCGACGACCGTGCCGCCCTCCTCGACCACCACGACCGTTAAGTAGTTCGCACCATGCGCGCGGTCATCCTCGTGGGCGGTGAAGGGACTCGCCTCCGACCACTCACGTACCGGGCCCCCAAGCAGATGTTGCCAATCGTCGGCGTGCCGATGCTCGAGCGCGTCTTGGCCAACCTCGCTAAGCACGGCGTCACCGAAGCCGTGCTGTCGCTGGGCTATCTGCCCGATCGTTTCATCGCGGCCTACCCCGACCACACGGTGGCCGGCGTCCACGTCACCTACGCCGTGGAACCGTCGCCTCTCGATACGGCTGGCGCCATTCGCTTCGCCGCCCTCGATGCCGGCATCAACGAGACCTTCATTGTGGTGAACGGCGACGTCCTCACCGACCTCGACGTCACGCGCCTGGTGGCCTTCCACCGCGAGCGCGGGGCCGAGGCCACGATTGCTCTGCACCCCGTTGAAGACCCTTCGCGTTTTGGTGTGGTGCCGACGCACCCCGACGGTCGCGTCATTGCCTTCGTCGAAAAGCCCCCACGAGATGAAGCCCCGACCAATGAGATCAACGCCGGAACCTACGTTCTGGAGCCCTCGGTCCTCGAGACCATCGCCCCCGATGTGCGTGTTTCAGTTGAGCGTCAGACCTTTCCCGGCCTCGTCGAACGTGGTTCGCTGTACGCCATCTCGGACGACTCCTACTGGCTCGACACCGGTACACCCCAGGCTTACCTCGAAGCGCACCGCGACATCTTGGAGTCCCGTCGTCCCGTGCCACTCGCGACCCCGGTTGCCAACTTCAACTGGGTCCACGAGAGCGCCACTGTGAGCGACGCCACACTCTCGTTGGCCACCATCGATCGTGACTGCGTCATTGGCGCCAATGTGACGATTGAGAACTCCGTCTTGCTCCCTGGAGCCGTCGTCCAGGAAGGTGCCACGATTCGCGACTCCATCATCGGACCCGGCGCCACGATTGGTCGTGGCGCGACTCTCGAAGCCACCTGCGTCATCGGCGGCGGAGTCTCGGTGCCCGGTGGTTCCATCTTGCGTGGTGAGGTTCGCCTCGGAGGTCCCGAGTGAGAGTTCTCGTTACGGGAGTAGCGGGATTCATCGGCTCCAATACGGCCGAACTCTTACTGGAGGCCGGACACGACGTTGTCGGCATTGACAGTTTTGCTTCGTCGTCCCCGGACAACGTCCCGGCTGGCGTTGCGTTCCACGAAGGTCGCAGCGGTGACCAGGATCTGATTCGCTCTCTCGGTCATCTCGACGCCTGTATTCACTTCGCCGCCCACATTGAGGCGGGGGAGTCGATGCACGTTCCCGAGACGTTCTTCCGCAACAACGTGGCCGAGTCGCTCCAACTCCTCGAAGTTCTCGTCGAGCAACACGTGCCGAAGTTCGTCTTCTCCTCCACGGCCACGGTTTACGGTCCGGAAGTTACGTTGCCGATCGATGAGACGCACCACGTCGAACCCCAGAACCCCTACGGCCAGTCCAAGTACATGGTGGAGCAGGCCCTCGACTGGTTGGCTCGACAGGGACGCATCAACGTGGCCAGACTTCGTTACTTCAACGCGGCCGGTGGCACCATGGCCCACCCCGAACTCCACACGCCGGAGACCCACCTCATTCCCATCTTGTTGGCAGTGGCGGCCGGTGATCGTGAGTTCGTTTCCCTCTTTGGCACCGACTACGAGACGCCCGACGGCACCTGTATTCGTGACTACGTCCACGTGAAGGACTTGGCGGCCGCACACATTCTCGCCCTCGACGTGTTGAACCGGGAGAGCAACCTCGTGCTCAACCTCGGCACCGGCACGGGGTACTCCAATCTGCAAATGATCGAAGCGGTCGAACGCGTCACCGGTCAGCAGTTGGACGTTCGGCGTACCGAGCGTCGCCCCGGTGACCTAGCGGCCACGGTCGCTTGCAACGACAAGGCCAAAGCGGTGCTCGGTTGGGAGCTTCGCTACTCCGACCTCGACACGCTGATCAGCGACGCCTGGGCCAGCTACCGCGCCCACTAACGAAAAAGGTCGTCGGCGGCCCGTCGGATGACGTTCTCACTAATACTGCCCTCGCCAAAGACGCTGGGATCGATGCCCCGCACCAGAGCGAAGGGCGTTCCGGCCGCTTTGCCCAAGACGAGGTTGACGGCACCGGCTATTTGATCGGCCACGGCCACTTCGGTCGCTTCCAGTACGCGACCGGTGGCGTCAGTGGTGCCCCGTAGATCGAGCACGGGTTTGATGCCGGCCACACCGAGGGCGATGTCGGTGACCCCGGAGCGCCAGACGCGTCCGAAGGTGTCGGTGACGATGACGCCAATGGAGACATCGAGTCGACGTTGGATGTCGCCACGGATTCGCCGAGCCGATCGGTCGGGGTCGACGGGCAGCAACACGGCCGTGTTCTCGGCCGTGTTCGAAAGATCGATACCGGCGTTGGCACAGATGAAGCCGTGATGGGTTTCGACAATATGCAGCGTGCCCCGGCGGCGAAGGACCCGCTTGGACTCTTGGAGAATGAGACGGACCTTGTCTTGGTCGGTGCCGTCAAAGGGTACGGTGCGACCCTCAGACTTACTGACCACTTTGCTCGTGACGGTGAGAATGTCGCCGTCTTGCAGCGTTAGCTCAGACGTGGCCAGCGCACTGACGACGGCGTCGGCTAGAGAGTCGTTCGGGCCAATCTCGGGCACACCCCGCAGGGCCCAGATCTGTAGTGCGCTCACGCGAGGAGCTCGCGAACGAGAGCCTCGGCGTGGAGGGGATTGGCCATGATGGTCGTCGTGACGACGGCCCGCATCCCGGCCGCTTCAACGTCACTGGCCGTCTCGGCATCGACTTCGTCGATCACCAGGGTCGCGGCGTAGGGGGCGTAGTAGCGCGCGATGCCGGCGTTGCTCGCTTCGTAGCCCAACTCGTTCATCAAACGATCGGCCGGACCCTTGAGGGCCGCGCCACCAATCAGTGGTGTCACCGCGATGACGTCGTTACGACGGGCCTTGAGCGCTTCGGCGATGGCCGGCATTTCGACAATGGGCTGAATCGAAAGAATCGGATTCGAAGGGGCGATGATGATGCGCGAGGCCGAAGCAATGGCCTCAAGTACTCCGGGGGCCGGTGTGGCCGTCACACCGCCGACGTAACGGACCGCGTTAGTCGCCACGCCGTGGTGGTGTTTGACGAAGTACTCCTGAAAGGAGAGGTCGCCGACTTCGGTGTCGAGGCGGGTGGCAATGACGTCATTGGAGGCCGGCAGCATGCGCAACGTGAGTCCGCGCTTCTCGGCCAGTTCGGCCGTGACCTCGAGCTTGGTGGCCCCTTCGCGCATGCGCTGAGTTCGGTAGAGGTGGGTCGCGAGGTCTTGGTCGCCGAGGGAGAACCAGGACTCCCCGCCGAGTTCACCGAGCCGGCCCATGGCGCGCCACGTTTCGTCCTTGAGACCCCAGCCCCGTTCGTCGTCATTCAGTCCACCGAGGGTGTAGGTGATGGTGTCGATGTCGGGGCAGATGGTCAGTCCGTGCAGTTCGAGGTCGTCGCCGACGTTGACAATGGCCACGATGTCGCGCTCGTCGATTTGGTTGCGCAGGGCACGGAGAAGGCGGGCGGCACCCACGCCACCACACAGAACAGTTATCACGCCCCTGACCTTAGAGGCGGGGTCGGTAGTATTCCAAAGTATGACGACGACCTCACTGCTGGCTGGCTGGCCCTCGGGTTCGGCAGTTTCACTCCTCGCGCTGCGAGACGGAGCCCTAGAGACGGTGGCCACTGAAGGCGACCGCGAACGAATCTACGACTGGGCCTCACTCTCCAAGCTCGTGGTGGCCGTGGCCGTTGGTATCGAGCACGACTGGCAGTACCTCTCCCTCGACGCACCCATCGGTCCCTCGAACTCCACGGTGGCCGACCTCTTGTCCCACGCTTCGGGGGTCGGTATCGACGCCTCCGCGCCGACGCAGCCGGTAGGCCAGCGGCGCATCTACTCGACCTACGGCTACGACCTCTTGGTCTCACGCATCGTCAAGGAGCGCCCCGGTTTGGAGTGGCTGAAGGATCGCTTCCTCACGCCGCTCGGCATGAACGACGTGACTGACGGTGGTTCGGTAACGGCCGGACTTCGCGGCTCGTTGGCCTCGGCCGAATCGCTGGCCACCACGTGGCTCCGCGGCGACCTCCTCGGAACCGACACCTTTGCTCGGCTGCGCACGACGCATCTCCCGGAACTCAATGGCGTTGTGCCGGGCTTCGGATCCTTCTCGCCCTGCCCGTGGGCCCTCGGCCCGGAAGTCAAGGGGACCAAGGATCACTGGATGGGTTCCGAGTGGCCGGCCACGAGTTACGGCCACTTTGGCAAGAGTGGTTCGCTCCTCTTGATTGACCCCGTGGCCCAAGTGGCAATCGTCGCTCTCAGCAGTGAGCCCTTCGGTGAGTGGGCCGTCGATCTGTGGCCTACGTGGACCAACGAGATGCACCGTCAACTGGTGTCGCGTTGAGTCAACCGACCCTGCGCGTCGGTCTCGACCTCGCTGGATCGCTCGAACCCCTCGGCGACACGATGATGAATCTCGTCGGCGCCCTTGAAGAACGCACCATTGATTTAGTGACCTTCGCCACCCGCAAGATGGACGAACCAGTCGAGGGCGTGGTGCGCACCTTCCCCAGCGTGGTGCGACCACTCTGGCGACGGGGTCAAGGTCCCGCCATCGATCGCTTCTTACCCCCACTCGACGTCCTGCACGTCGCCGGAACGGTGGTCCCACCGACTAAGCGGACACCGCTCCTGGTTTCGGTCGACGACCTGCGCCCGCTGCGTGACGAGGCGGCCGGCCGGTGGCGTATCGAGCAACTCCGACGGGCCGTCGACCGCGGTGCTCAGATCGTGGCCACTTCGTACGCGGCGCGACGGGAAGTGCAGGCCGTCCTCGAGATCGAGAACCAGGACATCGCGGTGGCCCATCCGGCCGTGGCGATCAAGAGTCGTCCGAAGGTCGACAACTCACTGCTGGTCAGCGTGACGGGAACGGCCGACCTCTTTGTAACTCTGGCGCCCGAGCTCACCAAGTTGGCCCAGACCCAAGGTTCCCAAGTCGTCGTGTTGGCCAGTCGTGAGGCCGGGGCCCGCTTTAAGGCCGAGTGCCCTGGCGTCATCGTTCATTCTCGAACCCGGGCCCGCCGCCTTCTCTGGGAGGCGCACAGCGTGCTGCAACTCTCCGACGGGGCCCGCTTTCCCTCCCTGCCGGTGGCGGCCTTCGCCGCGTCGATTCCCGTGGTCGCCACTTCTACCGACGTAAACCGGGAACTACTCGAGGGGGCCGCCGACCTCGTGGAGCTCAACGACCACGACGCGATCATCGCCAGCGTGCTGCGTAACTTCGCCGACGAGTCACACCGCCAACTCCTCATGGCCGCGGGCAACGTTCGCGCCGTCGACTTCTCACCGGCGGTGGTGGCCGAGCGGTACGAACGGCTCTATCGTGACGCCGTGAGCGAAAGTCGGGCGAAGTGAAAACGGTGGCCATCAGCGTCGATCAACTTCGCCGGCCCCAGCCGGGCGGGATTGGCACCTACGTTCGAGGACTCCTCGCCGGCATGCAGGAACACCAGGGTGAGTGGACCGTTCAAGAGGTAGGTCCTCCAATTATCGGTGGCACCCGGTGGGGGGCCTTCGCCGAAAAGTTGCGGAGTCGCTACTACGCCGAACGGTGGGAGACCACCGACTTTGGTGTGACGCCGCACGCCGCAGTGATTCACGCGACCTCCTTTACTGGTCCCTTCGGCCCCCCTCGAGCGGACATCGTTCGCTCGGTGACGGTGCAGGACTTTCTCTGGCGCGATCAGCCGGAGAGCACCACGACTCGAGGCCGAGAGTTTCACGAGTCGAGATTTCAACTAGTGCGCCAGCGTGAAGACATCCGCATCTTCGTCACGACTCCGGCCATGGCCGAACGGGTCGCCGCGGAGGGCGTGACGGCCAGTCGTATTGTGCCGATCACCCTCGGGCTGGATCGCACCAGTGACCTCAGTGGGGCCGCCGCCACTCGGCTCTTGGAGGCCCACGGCATTACGGGACCCTTCACCCTCTGCGCCGGAACGATCGAGCCCCGCAAGAATCTCTCACGACTCATTGCGGCCCACCGCGCCGCCCGTCAGAACACTCCCGACCTCGGCCCACTGGTCTTCGTTGGCCCTCAGGGGTGGGGCGATGTGGCGATTGAGGGCGAGATCGCCCTCGGGGCCGTCGAGCGGGGGCTGCTCAACGGTCTCCTCGCCCGGGCCGCCGTGGTGGCCTACGTCCCCCTGGCCGAAGGGTGGGGTCTACCCCCGCTCGAGGCGCTCAACGTCGGCACGCGGGTGGTGGCTTCGGCGACCGTGCCCAGCGTGCAAGGTCGCAGTGATGTCGTCGTGGTCGAGCCACTGTCGGAAGAAAGCATTGCCGAGGGCCTGCGCCACGCAGTCGCCTTGCCCGACGACGAGGCGAGTCGGACGGCCCGTCGCGCGTCGGTCGCTTCACTAACGTGGAGCGCTATGGCCGAACAGCACATCGCGGGCTGGCAGTGAGACTGGCTCTCGACGTTTCGGCCGTTCCGGCGAAGCCGGCCGGGGCCGGCCGCTACGTGGTGGAGTTGGCCTCTCGGGTGGCCAACACTGACTGTGACGTCACCCTGATCTCCCAAGTCGGCGATGCCGAGCGGTGGCGCACGTGGTCACCCGCGGCCCACGTGGTCGACATCGTGCCGCGGGCCCGACCGGCCCGACTGCTCTACGAGGCCGTCGCCCTGGGTCGATCGTCAAAAGTGGAGGCCGACGTGTGGCACGGCCCGCACTACACGATGCCCCGGCTCCGCACGTTGCCGACGGTCGTGACGATCTGCGACCTGACCTTTTTTACGAACCCCGAGTGGCACGAGCGGTCCAAAGTTCTCTTCTTCCAACGGGCCATTCGCTACGCCGCCAAGCACGCCGACGCTCTGATCTCCATTAGTGAGACGACGACCACGCTCCTGCAAGAGATTGTTCAACCAGCGGCACCTATCACGACGATTCCCCTCGGCGTCGACTTAGAGCGATTCACCGCCACCAGTGAGGGAAGCGACGCGCTCGCTACGCACGGACTGCCGAGCGACGTCCCCTACTTCTTTTTCCTCGGCACGTTTGAACCTCGTAAGGGCCTCGACCTCCTGCTCGAGGCCTTCACGCTCGTGGCTACTCACGACAGCGACGTCGAGTTGTGGTTGGCCGGGCAGGCCGGATGGGGGACTGACGGCGTCGCCCAGCAGATTGCCGAACACCCCTTCACGGATCGCATTCGCCGCCTGGGTTACGTCGATGATGCCCTCGTGCCGACGTTGATGCGTGCATCCCGCGCCGTCTGTTACCCGTCTCGGGGCGAAGGCTTTGGTCTGCCCGTGCTCGAAGCCCTGGCCTGTGGGGCCCAGGTCATCACCTCGGCCGACACCGTGATGGAGGAGGTGGCCGGCACGGCCGCCCGACTGGTCCCGGTCGGCGATGTTCAGACCCTCGCGGCCGAGATGGCGAGCACCGCCGGGAGCACCGTGAGTGAACGCAGTGATGTGGCCCGACGGGCCCGAGCGCGGGCCGAGCGGTTCAGTTGGGAAAGCACCGTGGCGGCCCACCGAGCGCTCTACGCTTCGCTCGCCAAACATTCCTAAGTAACATTCGCTTCATGCGTGCGCTCATCACTGGCGGAAATGGATTCGTCGGTCGACACCTCCAGGCCCACCTCGAGTCCCTCGGTGACACGGTCGCCATTCTCGATCTGCCTCTCGATATCACCGACTACCAGGCGGTCCGTGCCGTGGTGGCCGACGTGCAGCCCGACGCGATCTACCACCTCGCCGCCCTGAGTCACGTGGGTACCTCGTGGACCAATCCCTCGGCCGTGGTCGACGTCAACGTGGCCGGCACGACGAATGTGTTGTCGGCCGCCCGAGAAGTCGTGCCCGATGCGACGATGCTCTTTGTCAGCTCGGCCGACGTCTACGGTCTCCGCACACCCCAAGAGATGCCGTTGGGTGAAGCGACCGAGCCTCGTCCGACGTCGCCGTACGCGGCGAGCAAGTTGGCCGGCGAGATCTTTGCCCAGCAGGCCGTCCGGGGCTTTGGTCAGCGCGTCGTTATCGCCCGCCCCTTTAACCACGTCGGTCCGGGACAGAACCCATCCTTCTTTATCCCCGGTATTACCTCGCGCATGGTGGCCGCGACGCAGAACGCAGCGACGGACATCACGGTGGGCAATCTGACTTCGCGTCGGGACTTCACCGACGTGCGTGACGTCGTGCGGGCCTACCGACTACTCGTGGAGCACGGGGTAGCGGGGGAGATCTACGTCATTGCCTCGGGACGCGACGTCATGATGCAAGACGTGGCCGACGAACTGCGTCAACTAGTTAATCCCGCGTTGCGGTTCGTTGAAGATCCGGCGCTGCTGCGCCCGGTAGATGTACCACTACTTCGCGGTGATGCCTCCAAGCTGGAGGCGGCGACTGGCTGGCGACCAGAGATTTCGTGGTCTGAGACGTTGGCCGACATCGTTGCCGATGTGACCAACGCCCCAGCGACCAACTAGGACGGAGTTGTCTCCGACTCGGTTTCAACAACGTGGGTCTGCTCAACGACTTCGTCGTTGAGGGCCTCAGTGACCTTGGCGCGAGCCGCGGTGCTCATGGCGCGAACCTTCGAAGCGACTTCGCGAGTGGCCGCGGGCAACTTCTCTTCGTAGGGCAGCACGATGGCCTCGGCCTTGGCGATGACTTCGTTGACCTTGGCGTCGACGTTGGCCGCGGTGCGCTTAACGGCCGAAGTGATGTCGGCCGTGTTGCTCTTCATTGCGGCGTTGAGACCCTCAGTGTCGACAGTCTCGTCAACCTTGGTGCGGGCGGCCTTGGCGGCCACGTTGATCTTTTGGACGCCGATGACGCCGAGACCGACGATCGTGTAGATCGCGTCCTTGGCCTTCTTGGCGGTGGGGTTGGTAGCGGCGAAGTCGCGCACCTTGGTGGCGGCCTCGCGGCCCATTGTGTTGATGTCAGTCATAGTGGTTCCTTTCTTCACTGTGTAAACATAAGTATAGCACTTTGCAAACAAAAGTTAGCACCTGTAATTTCGGGAGTACCCGAACTAGCCTTACTACCCTGATGGAAACTCGCGCTCCGGCCGTCGTGGCCGTCGTTGTTACCACGGGTCCTGGTCCTGATTTAGAGGCCACACTGGTCTCCTTGGTGGCCCAGGACTACGAGGATTTAAGCATCTTGGTGCTCGCCAACGGCGACTCCTCCGAGGTCGCGAGCCGCGTGGCGGCCATCGCCCCCCTGGCCTTCGTCAAGATTCTGCCCGAAAACGACGGCTACGCCGCGGCCGTTAACAACGTCATCGGCACCGTCCAGGGTGCGGCCTTCCTACTGCTCTGCCACGACGATGTCCGACTGCGCCCCACCGCCACCCGCAGCCTGGTCGAGGCGGCCTATCGAACCAACGCGGCCATCGTTTCGCCGAAATTTGTGGGCTACGAGGACGAATCGGCCCTCGTGCACGTCGGCCAGATGTTGGACCGTTTCGGGGCCGTAGTCGAGCGTATTGAAGAGGGCGAGATCGACGCCGGCCAGCACGACGCCGAACGAGACGTCTTTGTGGCCCCCGGTGGCGTGACGCTCGTCCGCGCCGACCTCTTTGAATCGCTCGGTGGCTACAACGAGGCCATCAACCTCATTGGTGAGGACGTCGACTTTTGCTGGCGGGCCCAGATTGCCGGCGCCCGCGTCATCGTCGCCCCCGAAGCCGTGGTCGCCCACCGTCAGTCTTTGACCTCGGGTCGCCGCGCCGCCACCGCTACGGGCGCACGGCGTATGTCGGTCCAAGAGTTGCGCCGCCGCCACCAGTTGATGACGTTCCTCTCGAGCTGGAGCCGTCTCTCGCTCTTCCTGATTCTTCCACTGCTCGTTGTTCTCGACCTCGCCGAGCTCGTCATCGCGGCGGCCGGTCGCGACCATGAGCGCGTCAGCGCCGTCTCCGGGGCGTGGGCCTTTGTTCTGCACCATCGCAACGAGATTCGCCGACGCCGTGAGTTCAACCTCCGGCTGCGCGTCCTCTCCGACGGTGGCATTCGACTCCTCCAAGTCTCGGGTTCGAGCCGGGCCCAGGTCTTCTTGCAGCGTCTCTTCCACGAAGGTATCGACATCGCCCGCGGAACCATCCCTGAGCAGTTCCTCGAACCGGTCACGACCAAGGTCAAGGTTTCGGCGACAACGGCCCTCGAAATTTCCGAGAACCCCGACTTTGATCTCTACGCCAGTGACGCCCCGGCCGAAGTCTCCGTGCGCAACTTCTTCCAGGGCTTCCGCACGCAGTTCACCTTCGTCGTGGTCGCCCTGCTCGTCTGGTTCATTGGTGCCCGCAACCTGGTCGCCGCCCACTTGCCGATTGTCGGGCGACTCATTCCACTCGATTCCTGGTGGGCCAACTGGCACTACTTCTTTGCCTCCTGGTCGCCCAACGGCGTTGGTTCCGGTGCGCCAGGCATGCCGGGTTACGGACTGATTGCCGCGGCCGGCACGCTCGTTGGTGGTCGCATGGGTATCTTGCCCCGCGCCGTGTTGATCTTGGCCGTGCCCATCGGTGTCTACGGTGTGGGCCGCCTCTTACGCGACGTCATTTCGAATCGGGCCCGACTCTTCGCCGCGCTGTCGTACATGGCCATGCCCGTCGGCGTGAACCTGCTCCAGCAGGGCCGGACCGACCTGCTGATTCTCTTCGCCGGCCTGCCCTTCTTACTCCGTCGCGTTCTGGCCCTCTTGAACGTCGGCACCTTCCGTTCCTATCCCTACGAACCATCGCGTCCCTTCGGTTCACGCCAGTGGGGCCGCACCCGGGCCGGTCAGATCGCCAAGGCCGTCATCGTGATGGCGATGCTCGGCGCCTTCGCCCCCGTCGTCTTTGTCCTCGTCGCGCTCGTCGTGGTAGCCCTGTGGCTGGCGAACCGTTTGACCCCGAACGCCGAACGGCTCGAGATGCCGTGGCGCACCCTCGGCCAGTTGGTGATGGGTGCCGCCCTGCTGCTCGCCCCGCTGACAATCGACACCGTGTTGGCCGGTCGTCGCGCCCTCGGCGTCTTCGGTCTGCCGCTCGGCGCCTGGTCCAACCTCGACTTCTCCCACATCATTCGCGCCGCCGACGGCGTCTTCGGTCAGGGCCTCCTGAGCTGGGCCGCTCCGCTAGTCGTTCTCGGGGGAGTGCTCCTCGCTCGCGGGGAACGTCGGACCATGGTGAACGAGTGGCTGGTCGTCCTCGCCCTCGTGGTGCTCTTGACGGTCGCCGTCGCTCGCAACCTGACGGGCTCCTTTGCCCCCGACGTCGAAGGTCTCTTGATCTTGGTCGGGTTGATTCTCTCCGTGATGGTCGGGGTGGCCGTGACCGTTTTGGAACACGACCTCAACGAACGGGCCCTGGGCTGGCCCCAGGTCGCGGCCGTCTTGACAGCCGTACTGCTCATGTTGGTCCCGCTGCCAATCTTGACCCACGCCACTGACGGTCGCTACTCCCTACCCCAGACTTCGGCCGCCGAATCACTCTCGGCCTACACCCCGGCCACGCCCGGTGGCTTTCGCGTCTTGTGGCTGGCCGACCCCCGTGCCATGCCGATGGCCGGTTGGTCCGTGATGCCCGGTCTGGCCGCCGCGACTTCGATGAACGGTGGACCGAACGGTTCGGTGCTCTTCACCCCGCCGGTTTCGGGCACCTCGGACGTCTTGATGGAGGCCGTCCGTCTCGCAGCCGAAGGTAAGACGACGCACGTCGGTCGCCTCCTGGCCCCCGCCGGCATTTCCGACATCGTCGTGATGACGGCTTCGGTGCCCCCACTGGCCGGACTGCAGTCGGCCGTCACGATGGCCCCACCGGCCTCGCTGCTCGAGGGTCTGGACCGCCAGAGTGACTTGGCCCTCGTTTCAAAGTCCAACGGTCTCTTGATCTACTCCAACACGCAGTTCCACGGCATCGTCGCCGAGCGAGCCAACCCACTGAAGGCCGACGTCACCGCGTCGCAGGCCGACAGCGTGAGCGACTGGCGTCCAGTTCTTGATGAGGACACTCTCGCTGGGACCATCTCTTCGGGCCACGTCATCGCGGGCCTCGCCCCCTCGTCGGCCTTCGCGCTCGAAGTTGACGGTCACGCGGTAACGCGCCACACCCGTCTCGGTTGGGTCGCGGCCTACGAGACCTCCGGTGGTAAGGGTCAGATTGTGCTTCACCAGTTCCCGCTCAACGGGCTCCTCGCCCTCTTCACCGTGGCCCTCTGGGGTCTCTACCTCCTGGGCTTCGGTGGTAGTGAACGACTCAGCGAGATGACGGGGCGGCGCCACCGGCGTACGCCATCGACGACCGCTGAGGATGAGGACGATGATGACACCGCCACACCCCTGACGACGGGGGCGGACTAATGCGCCGCCCGACTCGCTCGATGGTGGCGGCGGTCGCCTTGCTCGGCGGCGCCGTGGTGGCCAGCGCTCTGCCGGGTCAGTCCAACCCCGGCATCGACGCCTCCACGCTCGACTCCTCCTTCGCGGCCGAGTCGACCTCGCTCTACTGCGCCGGTATCTCGCCAGTCGGCGTGGCCGGTTCCGGTGGGGCCAAGTTTTGGAACTCCTCGAACGAAATACGTCACCTCGACCTCGAAATGACGAACGACAACAAGGTCGTGGCCTCCTCGACCACCATCGGGCCCAAGGAAAGTTTCTTCCTGCCCGT
>Ga0114975_10002417_pt1 | contig 12770 bp, 8 predicted proteins | sample S_130626_EF_Meta_FD_87031 | JGI IMG/M metagenome (GOLD analysis project Ga0114975, IMG submission 87031) | Freshwater microbial communities from Lake Simoncouche, Canada to study carbon cycling - S_130626_EF_MetaG | ecosystem: Environmental > Aquatic > Freshwater > Lake | place: Lake...
CAATATTTCCCAACGCTTCAGTTGCACCTGCAACACCATTTACAGCCTTAGGGTCTAATGTTTCATAGTCAGTACTAACAAATCCTTGAAAATAACTTCCGTCTGTTTTCCATGTACCTTTTTTAGGCTGTAATGCCATTACAAAGGTTTTAGCTTCATCAGTAGTTATTGCACCTGTGATATTTTTAAGTCTTGGATCTGAAGATGTACTGTAGGTAGTAGCTGATGTTGTACAAGAAATAGAACCAACAGCAGTTGCATTTCGCTCAAATCTTGCGGCATATGTACTACCTGTTGAAGTTTCATCTATATGCAACCAACCAGTTACATTGCCATAACTACCACCTTGACCTGAAACAATTCGTGATAAAAATCCGGCATTTCCACTTCCAAATGGGTGTGATCCTAAATCAACTTTATATCCAAAACCAACACCTGAAGTAATAGCATTAGCTACTCTAGCATAATAAGCAGTGCAGGAGTAATAGGCCGGAGCAGCTACTCCATAATAACAAGTGTAATTAGTATTACCTACTTGTGCTTCGGCTTGTGCATACACAGTAACGTTTGGAAAAGTCTGAAATGCTCCGGCAGGATTAGTAGTAAATGTATTGCCTTGCGAAAGGGAAGTAAACATTGCCCCCACATTACATACACTAAATGATGGATTATAACCTGAATCAATTTTAGTATGTTGAGCTACTGTATAAGGTATGCTATTATTGTATGTGTAAAAAGAATGATCAGCAGTAGAAGTACTATATGTAGCAACAACACCGGGGGTTCTGACTACATATAAAGAGGACGCAGTAGTTGTATTAGTTCCAGCACCTATTGATAGTTGTGGTACATAAGTACCAGTAGCACCAATTTGAAAAGTCTTAAAGCGCATTCCTACGCTTTGACCAGCAGATGTAAAACCAATAGTATCGGCAGATGTAAGATTTATACCTGTTGCAGGATCTGTTGCGCTAGTTGGTTGAAAAAATCCAGAACTTAATCCAGTACCATTAAAAGTCATGTTTGCCGAACCAGCAAATGCTCCGCTGCTATTATACTGCACTTGGGTAGTGCTGCCGCCAGGCGTAGCACTACCACCGGCAGGTACACCCCAAGTACCATCGCCACGCCAATAAGTAGTAGTACTAGCACCAGTACCACTATTTAAATTAGCTACTGGTAAATTACCAGTTACTCCAGTGGCTAGTGAGATTAAGTTCCAGCTAGCTGTTGTACCATCAGTAGTTAAAGATTTACCACTATTACCAGTTTGTGTTGGTAACGCACTGACGGTACTCCAAGTAGCAGTAGTACCGTCAGTTGTTAAAAATTTGCCACTATTACCAGTTTGAGTTGGTAGTGCACTAATAGTACTCCAGCTAGCTATGGTACCATTAGTAATTAAATATTTACCAGCATTACCAGTTTGAGTAGGTAGAGCACTACTTTGGCTTAAAACTCCTCCAGAGCTAGTAAAATCTGCTAAAAATGATAAGTTGCGAGAATTACTCATAATGTACCTATAGTTATTAATAACCAGATAATGTACTAAGTGTTACATTATTAGTATTAGTTATGCCGCGGTTACTACCACTATTATCAACAAAAGTTGAGTTTTGTAGAGTTAACAGCGTAGTATTAGCAATAGCTGTTAAATTAGTTCTTGGTGGACTAAAGTTTCCAGTATATACAGCAGTACCTATTACTATACGGAAATTAGACATGGATCCATTAAGACGGTTAACACTACCATTACTTCTAGTACCAATGTATACTGGGCCAGTATTACCTAGTGCAACAGTATAAGTACCAGATCCAACTGAATTTCCATCTACATACACAGTAATTGTACCACCACTTCTAACTACAGCATAATGATGCCAAGCACCTGTTCCTTGAGCAGTATATGATTTGCTAAAGGCTCCGCCAAATACTTCCATTAAAGCAGATTGTAGCTGTATACGTCCAGTTGTTTCAGTACCAATACTCCAGAAATTGTGTGTATTAAGAGTATTTCTTATAGCCCAACACTCCACTGTAAAGTCTTGGTTGGCTGCAATACCTGGATGACTGCCGACATAAAGTTCATTACTAGCACTAAAATTAGCTTGATAAAGTTGTGAAGTAGTAACAGTACTATTACTACTAGTACTTGCGGAACTATTACCAACACTATTAGTTGCGTATACTGTAAATGAGTAACTTGTACCAGACTGTAATCCATTAACTGTAATTGGTGAACTAGATGAACTGCCTGTAATATTACCCGGACTAGAAACAGCCGTGTAACTTGTAATTGCAGTGCCACCATTACTAGCAGGTGGAGTAAAGCTTACTGAAACACTATTAGTACCTGTAGTAGTAGCTGTGCCTATTGTAGGCATACCAGGCACAGACCAAGTGGTTGTTTGACCACTACTTGTACTTGCGGTACCGCTACCCACCGCATTAGTTGCATAAACTGTAAAGGTATACTGTACACCAGTACTTAGCCCATTAACTGTAATAGCTCCTGATCCTGCTTGGTTAATAGTACCAGTAATACCGCCGGGACTTGATACTGCAGTATAACTAGTAATTGCAGAACCACCATTATCAGCAGGTGCTGTAAACGACACAGTAACAGAATTAGCGCTAATAGTAGATGCAGAAATACCAGTTGGTTGCCCGGGTACTGTAGCTGCAATGCTAGCAGTGGTATTAGAATTAGTAGAAGTATTGCCTGTAGTATTTGTAGCAGTAACCACACAACGAATTGTAGCACCAGCATCAGCACTAACTAATGTATAAGTACTGGAGGTAGCACCACCAATATTAGTACCATTTCGCTGCCATTGATAAGTATAAGTAAAACTTATTGGATTACCTGTCCAAGTGCCTGTACTAATTGAAAGAGTTTGTCCAACTGTTGCTGTACCACTAACACTAGGAGCAGCTGTATTAACAGGCGCACTAAGTGCCTTTCCACCTGCTATATAAAGTTTAATGGTAGACAACATTAGAAGTTTCCAACTTGAGTACCGTACCAACTTAATCCATCACAAATAAATGCATAAATATCAACTTTTCCATTTGTTAGTGTGACTGTAGGTGTAGTACCTGCACTCCACTTAACAGTACCATTAGTAGCTGCAAATGTTAAACCAGTAGGAGTACCAGCATATAAAAATACTAGTGTTATACTTTTACCAGCCGAACTGGATGGTTGGGGCAGCGTAACAGCATTTGCTCCAGTCATGGTAGTGATATTTTGAAAAGAACCATTACTAAGTGAAATAGTAATAGCATTTCCTGTAACAGTGGTGTAGAAAACCGTTTCAGTATAATTTTTAATTGATGGATTAGATAATAGTTTATTATTGTTACTATCTAATGTGGCTAATTCTAACCAGCTTACTGCTCCACTAGCATTACTAGTTCGTTTGTACAATACATTTGTTGTGGAATTATACCACTCATCTCCAACGGAGACCCCTTGGGGCTCCGTTGGAGACCAGAAATGCTGTATAGTATTTCTGGTTGACATGGTTATGCCTGCGCTTCAGTCCAGCTAATACGAGCCAGAATTGAGTTTGCGGTAACTGTGGTTACATTAGTAGCACAGATTGTGATAATATCGGGACCATCTGGATACAAGTTTTGAAACCCAGTTGGACACACATTACTTGTACCCCCACCTAGAATACTAGTACCCAAGTCTCTGACTTGACCTAAGTCCTCGGTATTAACACCAGCAGTAGAGTAAAAACCAAAAACTGTTTCGCCACCAATAATTGTGGTTCCTGATGGGTGAATAGCAATTTGTGCTAAACTTGAACCACCAACTTGTGCAAATTGACCGGCACTAACGCGACCATTTAGCCTGAGTGAAATTAAGAAAGTAATACCTGAGCCAGTAGTAAAAGTAGATAAACTACGCATAACTAACTGCATGCGATTAATAATTTCACGCGAACCAAGAATACCAGTTAGTCCGTTATCAACACTAGGTGCAATGCGAATACTAACCAGCGGCACAGTAACGTCTTGACCAATATTACTAATAGTTTGTGTACGGTTCATACCTCCCACGAACACTAGTGACTTATCGTCATCATAGCGTCCATCCATCATAATGGCACTACCCCAGTGACTAATAGTACTGGCTTGGCTTGGGCCGTATAACTCAACTTTAATTGGTGCTGTACCTGCTAAACTACCAGTAGTTGCTCCAACAACAGAAAAAGTATTTGCACTTGAAGAACCACCTGCTGCAGTACCTGCACCTGCAATAGTTAAGTTTTGAACGTTTCTGGTTAAGGTATTTAATGTATTACCGCTTTTACTAGCATAGCTAATATACTCAACCGCACCACCAGTATCTGCTGCCTGAGTTACCACTACTGTACCTGCTGGCGGAAATCCACTGGCATCTGCAACAACCATTAGGCTATTAACGCCACTTGCTAAACTCGAGGTCAGGTAAGTATAGGGCGTTTGAGTACTAGTTTCATAACGTGCAACCATGTTACCACTGCGCATGTAGGCTTCAGTATTAAGGTTGTTGTTAGGAATACGGTGACAGTAAACAACTTCACCACGATTATTTTTTACACCAAATCTAATAGCACCTGCACCATACCAAGTAAAGTCCATGTACCACATTTGCATTTTAGTCAAGTCTAAGTTCATTAAACTTGCACCAGTTCCATCTAACTTATCAATATTCCAGCTGCTTTGAGCAAATTTAACATCAATAGTTTTGCTAACTACTGCACCACTAATATTAGCACCACCACGATACTCAGGATAAATGGTCATTGCAGTATCGCTGGTGAGCTGCTGTACAATATAGCTCATGCCACGAATAACAATGTAGTCACCTGGTTTAAGTTGCTGAGTAAACTTTGTGTTAGTTCCAGTTACTGCATTACTACCAGCATTAACTGCAATAGCTCCAGAAATTTGTGTAGTACTGCTGCGTTTTACAGCATACAGTGTTTGACCATCGTATTCAAAAAAGAATCCGTTTTGACTGTCAAACATACCAACACGGTTATAGCTACCATACCAACTAAATGGGCTAATAGTAATTGGAAAGCCAGGAGCAGGAGCTACTGTAGGAGTAGAACCAGTTGCATCTAATCGAGCAGTACTTGTATAAGTAAATGTTAATCCGCTAACACTAACTACTGCATAATTACCGTTATAAGCTGTATCAGTACTGCCAATAACTTTAATAACAGATCCTGGTAACAATCCATGTGGATATTTACAAGTTACAGTAATAGTAGTACCACTACCACCATTTGTTAAGTTTTCAACAAATAGCGCAGGTTTTAGAATACTGCCTGTACTAAATTGAATTGCTTTACCACTTTGATAACGGAATTGACGTCGTGTTTGACGAATTACCTGATAACCATGATAGGGACTTACGTTACTAAATTGTACGCCACCATCAAAAGGCCGGTGTTGTACATAGCCAAGTGCTCGTGGATATACGCAAGCATTTGCAGGAGTAGTATGTGTTGCTGCACCTGCACTAGTTAAAAAAGTAAATGTATTAGTAGTGGGCGTACGCTCAACTACCCAAGTATTATTTAGTGCTGTATTGGTCGAACTGCCAACAATAAAAATATTGTCACCAACTCGCAAACCATGTCCATACGTGGTAGTTACTGTAGCACGCGTTCCGTCTGTGACAATTGCTGTAGTACCAGCAGGAATTGCTGCATTGGTATAAAAGTTTCCAAACCAAATATAACTTCTGGCACTATCAAACAGTGCTGCTGCTGGGTTTACTATAGTGCTATAGGTAAATGTGCCGCTGGCTAAGGTACTAGCAGTACACAACCACCAGCCGTCTGCATTTGAAACGTCTAGGGTACCTTGCACAAATACTGGTTGACCAACTGTGGGTAACTGAGTAGTAAATACAAATGCACCAGCGGTCATTGCACTACCACTTTGTACAGTAATCTGTGTTGTACTGTCTACAGAGAGCACAACCGTTGTACCACTACCAAACGTTCCAGTACCACTTTGTTTAACCAAAATAGCACCCGGATAAAGACCTGCAGTGCTACTAATACCAGTAATAGTAGAAACAATTGCAGCAGTACTAATAGTACCACTAAACGCTTGCAGTGTAACAGTTACCACATTAGTGCTAGCAGTAATATTACTAATAATTGCAGGCTGAGTGCTGTCGTAGTTAGCACTAGGGCGATTATGTAGTAAGGTAATACTTTCCCACTTAGTTGGTTGTTGACCATATTCAAAGTCAGTATCAATCAAACTTTGTGGCTGACTAACACGCATTTTATCAACCGGATCCCGCATAGTTTCAGCAGGAAAAATTTCAGTATAAGTTTCTTCTACTAAAATCGCCAGTTTATCTGTGCTGAACATTGCGCTAGTATTGTAATTTAATACAATAGTAGTACTTTCATTTCCTGTTGTTGAATCAACAGCATTAGTATAAGCCGTTGCGCTTAGTGCAGGATCACTAAAGTTATAAAGTACGGTACCTTGATAGGCGGCATTAGCTGTAACATTGGTGATTAGTAGTAGTTGTTCTTTTCTAATATTTTTACCCGTAACAACAATGGTTTTTGTTGTTGGGTTAAATGTGTAACTTTCAAGGATTACGTGTTTTGCCATTTTTGGTTAATCTCCAAATGCGACAGTGGTCGCTGAAAAGGGGTAGCGTCTTTTTTGCGTAGTATTAGACGTTTGAATTAGGGTCAAACATGCATTAGCTCCCGCTATCGGCGCGTTATATACGGTAATGTAATTAGCAGAATCAAAAGTTCTGACTCGGTATCCGTTAAATGAATCGTACTCTACTAACCATGGCCAAGTATACTGAGTTACATAAGGTAGTATTCTTAAGCCGTCTATTACAACCTCTAGGTCTTTGCTGTCAACTATGTTAGTTACTGCGTCTTGTTCTAGGCGTAGTGCAAAGTGTGTTTTAGTTCCAGTAAACTGTCCTGAAATAGTATTCAGGACAGTTCTTGAACCTATGCCAGATCCCCCAGCAATACCACCATAAGAACCTAATATGGATAAATTACGAGAAGTAGTCATTGTACTTATCTTCCTAAAAAGGCTGCAGTAGGCGCAGTAAAGTTTGAGGTATAACGAGCCGATCTAGTAACGCGCAAATCCTGAATATAACCAGCATAATAAAAGTTATTAAAAGTAGCCCCGACTTTATATGCTGTTCCGGTAAAATCATTATTCAATGTTACAGAACTTCCATACTTTATGCCATTGATATAAACCGAAACGCTACCATTAACTCTAGTATAGGCGACATGCGTCCAAGTATTGAGTGTATATGGATAAGATAGATAGTTTGAACCCATTCCGGTAAAATGTATATTTGTAGCATCAAGTTGAACGCACCATGAATTAACACTATCACCAGATACTCGTGTATCAACAATATCTCCTGTTTGCGCTGCGGTTGGGTACATCCAAAATTCAATAGTAAAATCGCCTGTTCTTAATGCTAAAGCCGGATTACTTAAAATAGTTAAATAATCACTAGTACCATTAAACTTCATACTGGTCGGAGACCATTTTGCTTGAGTTGTACTAGCTTGAGCACTTCCTACTGTAATTAAATTATTCTGCCAACTAGCATCATAAATACCAGAATTACCAGAATTTAATACAAATGAAGGTGCTACAGGACTATTGCTAGGAGTAGGATAATATGTACCAACTGTAGAGGCTAATTCTACTTGTGGCCCCCAAAAATATATACTTTCTGAACCAGTTGTGGTAGTAATAAAATTATTATTTGCAGTACCTACACCATAGTAAATATTACCATTTCCTGCCTGCGCAGTTTGAGTAATTGAGCATCTCCACCAGCCATTACCAGCATTAGTAATTGACGAAGTAGTTAATCCATTAAAATTAGCTACTGTACCATTAATAAGATCAAAAATTGCTCCAGGATTTCCGCCACCGATAAATAGGTGAGCATATTGCCCTCCTGCTGATTTATAGTATACAGAATAAGTATATGTATTACCTACTGTTGGTCCAAATCCATTTCTCCAAGTATGTTGATTATTTGAAGCTACTGGAGTCATTAATACTGCGGTTGTAGTACCATTTGGTGCTACTGCTGCATTAGCAGTTAGTGTAACTGTAGATTGATAATTACTCCAGAAATAATTAGCATTTGTAGGGTCTTCACTATTAAGAAATAGATTTGTATTATTTCCAGAAATCGCCTGTTTAGGTGGAGTAAAATTGCCGTTATAAATTACCGCACCTTTAGTAATGCGAAATCCTGCAATATATCCTGGAAAAAAGTTTCTTGCAGTAGGGTCAACAGAACAACCAATCCATAAAGCTGGATTATTAACAGTAGTAGGTAGTGATCCTGTTCCTATAACCGTAGTACCAGCAATACCATTAACATAGGGAATAAATGTATTACCACTACAAGTAATAGCAAAGTGGTACCAACTATTTGTTTTAAAACCACTTATGTTTTGAATAGCTCGACTTGAAGTGCCGCCAGCACTAAATCCCCACTGCAAATTACCACTACTATCAAAAACTGTCCAATACTGTGCGTTTTGACTGCCGTTAGTACCGCCTCTGGCGTACGGAACAGCAGAAGCTGGAAAACTGGTAGCATAAAACCATAATTCAATGGTAAAATCAGTTGATCCTGCTAAATCTAGTATACCACCGTTAGGAGCAGGTATTGTCAAATAATCTGTACTACCATTAAGATAAGCACTACCACCATAAGTAGCAGGAGTATAAGCTATTGGTAAGTTAAAAGGTTGAACAGCTTGAACTTTAGCAGTACTAGTAACTACTAGAGTATAAGCATTAATACTATTATCTTTAAATATATTGCTTTGACAAGTAAGTAATACAGTATTTGCGGCAGGAATACCAACATTAACATTGGCGGTACTAGGATAAATACCGCCGGTTTGCGTCAAAGGACCACTTGGTGGTGTAAAAACTTGATTGCCATTACTACCAGCGGCATATGCAAATGTACCATTAATAACACGAAGATTACTAACATAACCAGTCATTGGTTCTGCTGTATCACTATTTACACCAACATTAAACCTAGTGGATGACCAAGTTACAGTATCTGCAAAGTTATTTATTTGTGTGCCATTTACATAAAAATAAACAGTTCCAGAATTTCTAACTACAGCAATGTGATACCATACACCAGGAGTAAAAGTATATGTTGTACTTTTTTCAGTACCATTCCAAAAAGCTCTAAAACCAGTGGAAGTACGCCCTAGAATCATTCTGGTAGTACCAGTTAATTCAAAGTATGTTTCATTACCACTAGCAAGAGCCGACGGCCAATTTAACCATGCCTCAATAGTAAAATTAGTACTAGCGCCAAAACTCATTGAATTAACGGTAACTGGACAATACATTGCTGTATTGGTATAAAAATAATTACTCCAATATCCATCAGTTCTACATGGCACAAAAGCACCTTGTATAGCAGTTCCACTACGAGTAACTGTAAAATTATTATTACTGGAATCTAAAAATGTATTATTTTGCTGAGCATTAGTGCTGCCTGTTTGCAGCAATAGCGAAACATTTGGAAAGTAGGTGTCAATGCCAGGATTTATGGTCCAGTTAATAGTTCTAGTTGCACTTTTACTAGTATTGGCCGCAGTGGCAGTAAATATAGTACTTGAACTACCACTAGTAGTAGGTGTACCCACTACGTTACTACCATTAATACTTAGACCTGCAGGTAACTGATTAGCTGTATATGTTATTGCCTGTCCTGCCGCACTTGTAGCACTTAAAGCTTGATTAGCTGCAGTAGACTGAGTAAGTGTAATAGTGCTAGAATCAGCAGGAGAATTCCAAGTAACTACATCAGTATTAATAGTTAAGGAAAAACTACGACTACTATTTTGATTTTGTGCATCTGTTGCATCTATAACAAATGTATAAGTAGTATTTGATCCAGTTAGCTGACTAGTACCGCTTAACACACCAGTTGAAGCATTTAAATTAACACCTGGTGGTAGCGAACCACTAGTAATCGTATAAGCAATTGCACTATCACTGGTAGCAACAACGGGTGTATTTATTGTAGCTGTTTCATAAACTGTGCCTAAGCTACCTGCACCAGTAGTAAATGTGGGAAATGGCGAAGCAGTTAGGTTAAGATAAATAGCACCAGCTTTATCTGGATTAAATAAAATTATAGAGTACGTACCGCTTATAATACTGGGGGCCGCTACACGAACTTCTGTGCTACTAATAAAAGTAGTTGTTACACTAGTATTATTGATATATACTACGCAACCGTTTTTAAAATTTGTGCCAGTTATTTTTAGGTATCCACCAGCAACATCAATAGCAGTATCGTCTAAAACGTTGTAGTTACTATCTGTGATTTTTACCAGTGTTATAGTAGGTGCAACAGTACTACCAGTACCACTAACACTGGTGCTTACTGCGCGTGTAGTTAATAATTTTTTACTTGTTGTAGTAATTGCCATATTAGGTTATCTCACTACCAAATAACGCAAAACTTAGGTTACCAGTACTGGCATAAACACTGACTACATCAGTGGCAGCTAGGGTAATACCCAAGGTTAATGAAATGCTATCATTGGCTGGAATTGCGGTGTCGTAGGTTAAGTAGTGTAAAGCGGCTATATTAGCGGCTGCAGGTCGCACAGCAATTCTGAAACTGGCGGCAGTAGCCGCCTGATTACAGATGTTTAGGGTGGATGCAACAGTACTGGTGCCAGCAGGAACAGTATATAATGTAGTTAATGTTGTTGCTGTAGGATTTAGTTGTCCTAAAACTTTGTATGTTATTGCCATATTATGCACCCATTAATAAAAATGAACTGAGAATATTATCACTAGTAAAATTTGAAGTAGTACTAAATGCGATAACCTCAATTATATCACCTAAACTACATGCTGTTGCTAATGTAATTGAACTGCCGTTAGTAGCAATATAGTCTGCAGCATTAAGTAATACACCATTTATATATAGTTGTAAAAATCCTACTGTATAATTAGCAATAATTGTAGTTTGGCCTGCAGTTGCAGTTTGGCTAGTTCGAAGATATGTACCTGTTTTAATACCGGTAGTGTTAGTGGCAAAAACTATACATTCAATTGTTTGACCTGCTGTAGCAGCAGTGCTTAATATAACACTACTACCATTACTAGCAGTATAGTCAGTATTATCTAATAATACACCATTGGCGTATACTTCAATCAATCCTGGAGTATACGTAAGCGAAAAAATTGTTTGACCTGCAGTTGCTGTAAATTTTGTACGAGTATATATCGTACTAGTAGCAGCATCAGTAATACCGTAACCAGCTAGAGTAGTTGGTTTATTAATTAAATCGCTAAAACTACCTGTTAATCCTACAGTTGCTACTGTACTAGGACTACCATATGCAACGAACTCAATTAATTGCCCAGCTACAGCAGCTGCGCTTAATACAACACTAGTACCATTAGTAGCAGTATAATCTGCACTATTTAGTAAGATACCATTGATATATACTTGTAATAGTCCCGGCGTGTATGTAACTGAAAATGTTGTTTGTCCAGCTGCTGTAGTAGCACTTGTACGAGTATAAGTGCTACCGCTACCACCGCCGCTACCGCCAGTACCATTACTAGCAGCAGTTACTCTACCACGAATATCTACAGTAATATTTGCATTAGTATAACTACCAGCAGTAACTCCACTAGCAGCTAAGGCATTTGTAGTATCAGTGTTTAAATTTATAAAGTTATTATCTAGCTCTGCATTAGTTAAAGGACGATTTACGGCAGTCGCCCCAGTATCTCTTGTGACAATAGTTGCCATAATCGTCCCTTAGTTAAATCAAGCTACTGTAACTTTCCAAGTAATAACCAGTGTATCTAATGCACCCTTGTTAATAACTGCAAAAACTGTACGACAAAGCATGGTACCAGCAGTAGGATCATTAAAAATACCTGCTTCTGTAATTGCACCGGTAGCTACACCTGCAGCAAATGTAGCAATATATTGAACCGCATCATTAGTAGCAGTTGTAGTTACTAATGTTGTAGAATCTAGTGCAACTCGTGTTAATTGTGTACCAAGCACCGTATCTGCGGCTGCAGCTGCAGTATTTCCTGTACCCACGGCCATGTGACTCATAGCTGTAGCTGTTGAATCTTTTACACGACTAGCAATATAAGCCAAACCACTATTAACTACTAAGTTTGGAAATTCGCGTTGCTCTTTAAGATTGCCATCAGCATCCAGTAACTGTACTTGTACTACGCCTTTGGTTTTTAATGAATCATCTAACATGATAAGTTTCCTTTAAAATTTATGTACCAAAGATTACGTTAGTTCCAGCATATCCTGGTTTAACATAACTGCTGGCAAAGTAATTCTGGCGATTAATAGTTCCAGAATCTGTTGAACGAATTTGATCTGTAAATAACCTTGTTATTGCGGTAAGGGTTTTTACATAGGTTAATAAGTCTGCAAGTGCCGTTGAATCACGTTTTTGTAATTTAGCTAAAACTAAATTTGGTGCAGCAATTGTTGCAGTATCACGTTTTTGTAGTTCAGCTAAATACCACTTACTTTCACTAATTGTATTACTGTCTCGTTTTACTGCAAATACTCTGCTGTATCTGATTTCACTACTAGCAACAGTATCACGTTTTTGTAGTCTGGTTAAAACTAAATTTGGTGCAGCAATTGTTGCAGTATCACGTTTTTGTAGTCCAGCTAA